>MDTE01163030.1_pt1 | contig 31370 bp, 31 predicted proteins | sample 811231 | NCBI WGS metagenome assembly MDTE01 (sample SAMN05326651, study PRJNA326480) | marine metagenome | isolation source: seawater | place: Indian Ocean: Red Sea | collected 2010 | reverse complement strand
TTATTATTTTTTCGAAGATATGTTTTATTTAATGCTTTTGCTTCTATCGCTAAATTGGTATCATTATTCATATTTATTATTTATTTATTTTAAATTAAATGTCAAAACAAAATAGACTTATTCTAATAGATGGTTCAGGTTATATTTTCAGGGCTTACTATGCACTTCCACCAATGACAAAAAACGATGGCACCCCAATAAATGCATTATATGGTTTTACAAATATGTTAATTAATCTCATTGAAAATTATGGTAATGAAAAACTTATAGTAATATTTGACGCTGCAAGAGAAAATTTTAGAAATAAAATTTATGCTGAATATAAAAGTAACAGAGGAGAAACACCTGAAGATCTAGTTCCCCAATTTGAATTAATTAAAAAATGTGTAGATGCATTTAATGTTCCTCAACTTGAGATACAGGGTTATGAGGCTGATGACATAATAGCAACTTATACAAACTTAGCAAAAAAAAATAATTATGATTCATTAATTATTTCTTCAGACAAAGATTTGATGCAATTAGTTAATAAAAAAGTAAATATGTTAGATCCTATAAAAAATAAATCAATTGGAATTGAAGAAGTAAAAAATAAATTTGGAGTTACTCCTGATAAAGTTGTTGAAGTTCAGGCATTAATGGGAGATAAGATTGATAATATTCCGGGCGCACCAGGAATAGGGCCAAAAACAGCTTCAGAATTAATTTCTAAATTTGGTGATATTGAAAATTTAATTAAAAACTCAGCAAAAATTAGACAAGATAGAAAAAGAAAAATTATTGAAGATCATAAACAAAATATAAGACTGAGTTTAAAACTGGTAACGCTTAAAAATGATGTAAAACTGCCAATTTCTATAGAAGACATACATCCATATGAAAAGTCTGTGAAGACACAAACCTCTATAGTAAAATTTTTACTTCATCAAGAATTTAAAACAATACTCAATAGATTAAAAAATAATTTTATTAATATATCAGAAGATAATTTTGAACAAAAACCAAAAATTGAAGCAACTTATAAAACAATTACAAAAATTAATGATTTAAAAAAATTAATAATACAAATCACTGAAAAAGGTACCTGTTCTATTGATACAGAAACTGATTCTTTAAATATCAATAATGTTAATTTAGTTGGTATTTCATTATGTTTTGAAAATAATAAAGCTTATTACATTCCACTCTCCCATAAAGAATTAGAAACAAATGATTTATTAAAAAATCAAATTAATTTTCAAGACGCAATAAATGAAATTAAAAGATTATGTTCAGATTCTTCTGTATTAAAGATAGGCCAAAATATTAAATATGACATAAGGGTTTTAAAAAAATATGGCATTAAATTCGAATCAATTTCAGATACTATGTTAATGTCATATGCTTTTGAAAATGGAATTACGAGACATAACTTAGATGATCTTGCTCAAAAACATTTAAATTTAACAACAATAAAATTTAAAGATGTTGTGGGGACAGGAAAAAAACAAATTACATTTGATTATGTTAATATTAATCAAGCTACAAAATATGCATCAGAAGATGCTTTAATAACTTTTAATTTATATAATTTGTTTTCAAAAAAAATTTCAACTGGAAAACATAATTTTATTTATCAAAATATTGATAAACCTTTAATTGAAGTTTTAGCTTCAATGGAAGAAAAAGGCATTAAAATTGATAATGAATATTTAAAAAAATTAAGCAGAGAATTCTCTAAAGAAATTAATATATTAGAAGAAAAAATTTTTAAAATATCAAAAACAAATTTTAATATTGGTTCACCAAAACAGCTAGGAGAAGTTTTGTTTGGTAAAATGAAAATTAAAGGAGGAAAAAAAACGAAATCCGGAACATTTTCGACAGATTCTAATACTTTAGAAGAAATAGCATCCAATGGAGAAAAAATAGCAAAATATATTCTAAGTTGGAGAGAATTGTCTAAATTGAAATCCACATATTCTGAGGCTTTAGTTGATCAAACATCAGTAAAAACAAAACGAGTCCACACATCATATGCTAATGCTACTACTATTACTGGCAGATTAAGCTCGAATGACCCAAATTTACAAAACATTCCAATAAGAACTGAAAATGGAAGAAAGATAAGAAAAGCTTTTATTGCAGAAAAAGGATATAATTTAGTTAGCTTTGACTACTCCCAAATAGAACTCAGGTTAGCAGCAGAAATCTCAAAAGATCAAAATTTTATAAAAGCTTTTAAAAATGGTGAAGATATACATTCTAAAACAGCTTCAGAAATATTTGGAATTGAAATAAAGGATTTAAACTCTGATCATAGAAGAAAGGCTAAAGCCATAAACTTTGGAATTATTTATGGTATAAGCGCCTATGGGCTCGCAAAACAGTTATCCATAAGTAACTCTGAAGGAAAAGACTATATTGAACATTATTTTAAACGTTTCCCAAAAATCAAAGAATATATGGAAAATCAAACAAAATTTTGTAAAAAAAATCTTTATGTTGAAACTTTGTTTGGTCGAAGATGTTATATTAAAGGAATAAATGATAAAAATTTTTCTTTAAGAGGTTTTTCTGAGAGACAATCTATAAATGCACCTATTCAAGGTACTGCTGCAGATATCATAAAAATAGCAATGAACAAAATCCATGAAGAAATAAAAAATGAAATTTTAAATGCAAAATTGCTATTACAAGTTCATGATGAATTAGTTTTTGAAATAGAAAATAAAGAAAAAAAATCTATTGAAAAAATTAAGTCTATTATGGAAAATTCTCATAAAGAATTTATTGATTTTAAAGTGCCACTTGTTGTTGATTATAAAGTAGGTTCAAACTGGGGTGAATCTAAATAAATTTAAAAATCATTTTCAGTGTTAAATGCCAGCCAATTTTCAACTTCTTTTAATCCACCTATATGTTGATTATCTATTATTATTTGCGGAACCTCTTTTACATTAGGAAATTTTAAAAAAAAATCTTCTCTGGTAATATCTTTTTCTAATAGCAGTATTTTAGGGTTATATTTAGCCAATTTTATTTTTGCTTTTTGGCAATTAGGACAGTTAGTTTTCGAATAAATTATAACTTCCATTAAAATGGATCATCAAACGCAATATCTCTACTAGTCGGTCTTTGATATTCTGAAACACGTTTTTCAAAAAAATTTGTTACATTTTGAACATCAAGAGCTCTCATAAAATCGAAAGGATTTTCAGTATTAAAAACCCTTTGAAATTCAAATAAATCTGCTATTCTATCAGCTACTGCTTCAATATATTGACACATTAACTCTTTATTCATACCTATAAGATCAACGGGAAGAGCAGCATTAACGAATTCTTTTTCAAATAATACAGCTTCTTTTACTATTTCTTCAAATTCAGCTTGAGATACAGTATTTGTAATAATACTTGTGTCTACAACATCATTGTTATCTAATGTTCCATTTATAAATTTATCTCTTAAAGTCTTATACATCAATGCAGAAAAACTAAAGTGCATACCTTCGTCCCTTGCTATCCAATCATTAGAAAGGGCGAGGCCTGGAAGCAATCCTCTTTTTCTAAAATAATAAATTGCACAAAATGATCCTGCAAAAAACAACCCCTCAACTAAACCAAATCCAATTAATCTTGTTAGTAAATTTTGTTTTCCATTTAGCCATTTTGAAACCCATTGAGCTTTGTGATTAATACAACTTACATTTTCAATAGCAGAGAACAACTTATCTTTTTCTTCCGAATTTTGGACATAAGCTTCTATTTGTAAAGCATACATCTCGGCGTGTATTGACTCATTCAACATTTGTATTGAAATAAAACATCTAGCTTCAGGCATTAAAATTTCTTTATAAAATCTACTTGCGAGATTTTCATTTATCATTGCCTCAGAATTAGCAAAAAAAGCTAAAACTTGTTTAATAAAATGTTTTTCACCTTCATTTAAAGTTTCTAAATCTCTTAAGTCATCTTGAAGAGAAACTTCTTCTGGTGTCCAAAAAGATTGAAGGTGTAGTTTATATCTATCCCATATATCCTTATGTTTAATTGGAAATATAGATTTACAACCTTTAGAAATCACCTTTAATTCCCTTTATGCACTGCAAGTTAAACACTCTTCTTCTTCTTTAATTTTATTTAATAAATTTTCTTTATTTAATTTTTCTTCTGAGACTGTTATTTTTACAGCATCGACGGCAGATTTACTACGTAAATAATACATTCCTGTTTTTAAGCCTTTTTTCCACCCATACATATGCATTGAACTTACTTGTCCAAATGTTGGATTCGCTAACCATAAATTCATCGATTGCGTTTGGTCTATAAATGGGGCTCTATCTGCTGCCATATCAATTACAGTTTTTTGAGAAATTTCCCATACCGTCCTATAAATTTTTTTCAAGCTCTCTGGAATCTCTGGAATATTTGCTATAGAACCATTTTCAAGAATTATTTTATCCCTCATTGATTTATTCCATAAATTTAATTTTGTTAACTCATCAACCAAATATTTATTAACTAATAAAAATTCACCTGATAAAGTTTGTCTTTTATATATGTTTGAAGTTTGAATTTGAAATGTTTCTGTATTACCTAATATTATTCCAGTTGAAGCAGTCGGCATACATGCTGTTGTTAGAGAATTTCTGACGCCATATTTTTTTATTTTTTCTTTTAATGAATCCCAATCCCACATATTTGATGGTTTGGTGTTCCACATATCAAATTGAAACTTTCCTTCTGACAATGGCGAGCCTTTGAAAGTAGAATATGGACCTTTTTCCTTGGCCAGCTCCATTGATGCTTCAACCGCACCAAAATAGATAGTTTCAAATATTTTTTTATTTAATTCTATCGCCTCTTTACTGTCATATGCAATTTCAAGTTTAAAAAAAACATCTGCAAGACCTTGCACGCCCAAACCAATCGGTCTATGTAAATTATTTGATTTTTCAGTTTTTCCTGTTGGGTAAAAATTTATATCAATAACTTGATCTAAATTTTTTACAGCTAGTTTTGATATTTCGTATAATTTTTTAAAATCATAACTTTTATTTTTAATTTTAACAAATTTTGGCAATGCAATTGATGCAAGATTACAGACTGCTGTTTCATTTTTTTCAGAATATTCTACTATTTCTGCACAAAGATTAGAAGATTTAATGGTCCCTATATTTTTTTGGTTGGATTTGTTATTAATTGCGTCTTTATATAACATATAAGGCTGTCCAGTTTCAATTTGCGCTTCAATTATTTTTGACATTAAAGCCCTGGCTTTAATTTTTTTAAGATTTGGAAATTGTTTTTCATATTTAGTATATATTTTTTCAAAATCTTCTCCAAAATTATCAGATAATCCCGGACATTCGTTTTCACTCATTAAAGTCCAATCTCCATCTTCTTCTACCCTTTTCATAAATAAGTCTGGAATCCATAATGCATAAAATAAATCTCGCGCTCTAAACTCTTCAGCACCAGTATTTTTTCTTAATTCGAGGAAGTGTTCAATATCAGCATGCCAAGGTTCTAAATATATTGCAAAAGAACCCTTTCTTTTCCCCCCTCCTTGATCGACAGACCTTGCTGTCTCATTAAAAATTTTTAAAAATGGAATTAATCCATTAGAGACTCCATTTGTAGATTTTATTTTACTGCCACTTGCTCTTATATTATGTGCGTGCATCCCAATTCCCCCAGCAGTTTTAGAAATTAATGCACAATCTTTTATTGTATTAAATATTCCGTCTATAGAGTCATCTTCCATTGCAATTAGAAAACATGAAGACAGCTGCTGCATTTTGAGACCACTATTAAATAAAGTAGGTGTTGCGTGGGTGTAGAAACCTTTAGACAATGCGGAATATGTTCTTTTTACTTTTTCAAAATCAAAACTATTACATGAAATACATAATGCTACTCGCATCCACAAATCCTGAGGTCTTTCTACTACTTTGTTGTTTGATTTAAGTAAGTAAGCTCTTATTAGAGTGGTTAGAGCAAAATAATCAAAATGATAATCTCTATCGTAGTCTATAATTGATTCTATTGAATCAATGTTATTTATTACTTTTTCATAATATTCTTTATTGAGCAGCCCATCTTCATACAATTCTTTCGTGGCTATAACGAATCCCGCTGTTTCTTTATGAAGAGCATTTGCTTTTATTCTAGCAGCTAAATTTGAATAATCAGGATGTTCAACTGTCAATGCAGCAGCTGTTTCTGCTAAATATGTATCTATTTCTTTTGATGTTATTTCACTATATAAACCAGGAATTGCTTTTTGGGCTACTACGATTGGATCAACTAAAAGACCTGTAGAGAGAACCGATACCCTGTTAGTTATCTTATCTAGTGACACAGGTTCTAGAGAGCCATCGCGTTTTTTTACTTTCATAGAAGAAACTTTGCCGCCAACTTTTTCTTTTAATTTATTAGAGTGGTATCTTGAAACTGCTCTTTGCTCTCTATATATTACATAAGCTCTTGCAACTTTATAATGCTCTTCTCTCATTAGAGCTAATTCTACTTGATCTTGAATATCTTCAATATGCATCATATCTCCATCAGCTATTCTTCTTGTTAGAGCTTTGACAACTTTGTCAGTTATCTTTGATACTGTTTTATGAATATTTTCTTCATCTTTAACGTCATGGTCTTTATTATTTCTAACTTTTGTTTGAGCTAAAAAAGCTTTTTTTATAGCATTAGATATTTTATTTGATTTAAACGGAGTTATTGATCCATTCCTCCTTATCACGCTTAACTGAAGTATATTTTTTTCTACATTTTTATTTAATAAAGACTTCTCTTCCTTATCTTCTTTTACTGCAGAAGTTTTATTCATTAATTTTCTCCTCTATATGTAGTAGTTATATCAGCTGTGTTGTCACATATATACTAAATGTAGTAATGCTGCATAAAAACACAATACAATATTTGGTCTAATTAGCAATAAGAACAATAATAGAACATTATTTTTTATTTAATTTTATGTCAATCTTTTTATTAATTTTTTGTGACTAAATATACAAGCCTTTGAATTCACTTAAATAAGTTATCAACCAATATAACTATATATGTTAACTTAAATCTGACATAATTTTTAAGTAAAAAATAAAAAGTTAATAAAAATTATTTAAATCACATTTTTACAATGATCACTCAGAATAAATATATAGCAATTGTAGATGACGAGAAGAATATTCTAACTTCTGTATCCTTATTAGTGCGATCTGAAGGGTATGATGTTAAAACTTTTGAAAATGGCGAAGATGCTTTAAATAATTTTAATAATGAGCCACCTTCATTAGCACTATTGGATATAAAAATGCCTAGAATGAATGGTAGAGAACTTCTAATAAAAATTCGTGATAGCAAAAATAAAAACTTAAAAGATATTCCAATAATATTTCTGACCTCCAAAGATGATGAACAAGATGAAATACTTGGACTTAAAATAGGGGCTGCTGATTATATAACTAAACCTTTTAGTCAAAAATTGTTGTTAGAAAGAATAAGAACTATATTAAGGATTTATTATAATAGAATGACAAATGAAGCATCGTCAAATTTAAATAATTCTGTTTCAGACAACGACCTATTTCTTGATGATTTAAAACATCTTTGTTTTTGGAAAAATAACGAAATCGAATTAACAGTTGCAGAATTTAAACTAGTGAAATGTCTAGCAAAAGGTCCTGGTATTGTTAAAAATAGAGACCAACTTATGGATGCTATGTATGGAGAAAATATTTATGTTGATGATAGAACTATTGATAGTCATATAAAAAGACTAAGAAAAAAATTTAAGAAAATTGATATAGATTTTAATAAAATAAAAACCAAATATGGACTAGGCTACTGTTGGAAATAATATGTTCACTAATAAAGTTAGAATTTCTAATCTATCTTTAGTTTCGCAAATTATAATTATTAATTTATTTGTCATATTCATATCCTTTATTTTATTTGGTCTTTATAATTTTTACTCTTTGTCTAGCAACCTTGATATAGAAAAAAAAACAACAGATTTTTATGATTTTAACGAAAAGATTGTTAACTCGATAAGTAACAATGCAATTAAATTTCCATTTTATTCTACATCTGATGAAATTTTTTTAATTCAAAAGAATAAATTAGAATTGGAACCCTATGCAGCAAGCAAAATTATAGAAGGATTTAAAAATTCTGATTCTGAAATAAAATTATACGATACTAAGTTGAATTTAGTCATAGAATCAAAGGCTTTTAAGCAAAACAAAATTAAAGAGTCTAATTTAGATGATAAATTTTCAGCAAAGAAAATTGATTTTAATTTTTCTGATAAAATATTAAATTTTTGGCATTTATATAATAAAAACAGGTTTGCAAAAATACTTGAACCTTATTCAAATGAAACCATACAAATTTCAGAAGTTATCAAAAGTAAATCTACTAAAATTGTTTATTATACTGATGAAAACAATTCTATTTTAATAAAGACATTCTCACCTATTATAAGAAATAATAATATATATGGAGTTTCAGTAATTGTAGGACCGCTTTCAAATGTTGATAATATAATTGAAAATTTATCAGAAAATCTTTTTAGCAATCTTTTACTTACTATCTTAATTGTTTTTTTAGTTTCAATTTTTTATGCAAGAAGCGTTGTTAACCCAATAAAAAGATTATCTTATATAGCCAACCAATATAGAAAAAAAAATATAAATGAAGCATCTGATTATATTTTTCCAGACAGAGGTGATGAAATAGGTAATTTAAGTAATAATTTTAAAATTATGTCCAATGAACTCATTACTAAAATTAATGAGTTAGAAAGATTTGCATCTGATGTATCTCATGAATTAAAGAATCCACTAGCTAGTATCAAAAGTGCAAATGAAATTTTAAAAAATAATTCAGATTCTGATACTAAAAAAAAACTTATAGATATAATTGAAAAAGATACAGCAAGAATAAATAGGTTAATAACTGATATTTCAAATTATACTAGAGGAGCAGTTGAATTAGAAAAACAAGCATATAAACAGGAAATTAATATTGTAGAACTTTTATATCAAATAATTGAAAATTATGGTTATTTAAATAAAGTAAAAGATAAAAAATTGAATTTTGAAACTAATTTTAAAAAAGATAAGATATTTGTTATTTCTGACGATGAAAAAATTACCCAGATAGTGAGAGCAATTTTAGACAATGCTATTTCTTTTTCTCCAGAGAATTCTAGGATTTTAGTATCTTGTGAGAAAACTGACTCTTATGTATTAATTAGAATAGTTGATCAAGGTATGGGAGTGAGTTCAGAATTTTCAGAAAAAATATTTGATAGATTTTATAAAGATAGAAATGAAAATAATTATGAACATTCTGGACTTGGATTGAATATAGCCAGACAAACAGCTGAATATTATGGAGGAAGCGTATATCTAGAAAATAAAAAGATAAAAGGCTTTAAAGGTGCTTGTTTTGTTATTAAATTGCCGTTAAAAGATAAATAATTTTAACATGCGTGATTATAAAGTAAAAGATATTGCTCAAAAAGATTGGGGTTCAAAGGAGATAGCAATCGCTGAAACAGAAATGCCAGGTTTAATGGCATTAAGAAAAGAATATACAAACACCAAACCCTTAAAAGGTGCGCGTATAGCCGGTTGTCTTCATATGACGATTCAAACAGCAGTTTTAATTGAGACTTTAACTTTTTTAGGCGCATCTGTTAGATGGAGTTCATGTAATATTTTTTCAACTCAAGATCAAGCAGCAGCAGCGATAGCTTCAAAAAATATTCCAGTATTTGCTTGGAAAGGAATGAGCGATGAAGAATTTTGGTGGTGCATAGATCAGACCATCAAAGGACCAGAAAATTGGGTGCCAAATATGATTTTGGATGATGGAGGAGATTTAACAAAAGTGATGCACGACAAATTTCCTGACTTATTAAAAGAAGTGAAAGGCCTGTCTGAGGAGACTACAACCGGTGTCCATCGTTTAAAAGAAATGGAAAAAAAAGGTGAACTTATGGTTCCGGCTATAAATGTAAACGACTCAGTAACTAAATCAAAATTTGATAATTTGTATGGATGTAAAGAAAGTTTAGTAGATGGAATAAGGCGAGGTACTGATGTGATGATGGCAGGTAAAGTTGCTGTTGTTGCAGGTTATGGAGACGTAGGTAAAGGATCAGCAGCTAGTTTAAGAGGAGCAGGAGCAAGAGTTTGTGTCACTGAAGTAGATCCGATAAATGCATTACAAGCTGCAATGGAAGGTTATGAAGTAGTTACAATGGATGATGCTTCTAAATATGGAGATATTTTTGTAACCGCGACTGGTAATGCTGATATTATTACAATAGATCATATGCGAAATATGCACGACAGAGCCATAGTCTGCAATATAGGTCACTTTGATAATGAAATTCAAACCGAAGCTCTTAAAAATTATAAATGGTCTGAAGTTAAGCCTCAAGTTGATGAAGTCGAATTTCCAGACGGAAAAAAAATAATTTTACTTTCAAAGGGTAGATTAGTAAATTTAGGTAATGCTACTGGACACCCAAGCTTTGTAATGAGTGCCTCATTTACGAATCAAGTTATGGCGCAAATTGAGCTTTGGAAAAATTCAGATAAATATCAAAGAAAGGTTTATGTGCTTCCTAAAAAACTTGATGAAAAGGTTGCAGAACTTCATCTCAAAAAAGTTGGCGCAAAATTAACAAAATTAACTAAAAAACAATCTGAATATACAGGAGTACCTGTTGAAGGCCCTTTTAAAGAAGATACGTACCGTTATTAAAAAAATATTATGAAAAATAATTCTTATTTATTTACAAGTGAATCAGTTTCAGAAGGACATCCAGATAAAGTTTGTGATAGAATTTCAGATATGGTGGTAGATAAATATTTAAGTTCTGACCCTTCTTCAAAAGTTGCGTGCGAAACTCTTACAACAACAAATAAAGTAGTTCTTGCCGGAGAAGTAAGAGGACCCAATATTTCGAAAGAAGAAATAATTAATAATGTAAAAGAATGTATTAAGGATATAGGATATGAACAAAAAGGATTTCATTGGAAAAATGTTGCTGTAGATTCATATTTACACGAGCAATCAGCTGATATCGCTATGGGAGTCGAATCAGATGGAAATAAAAAAGATGAGGGTGCAGGAGATCAAGGAATTATGTTTGGCTATGCTTGTAATGAGACGAAAGAATTAATGCCAGCTCCTATTCATTATTCCCATAAAATACTCCGCCTAATGGCAGAAGATAGAAAAAGTGGGAAAGTTAAGAATCTTGAACCAGACTCAAAAAGTCAAATAACATTTGAATATATTGCTGGAAAACCTAATAAAATTACGTCTATTGTGATATCAACCCAACACGCTGAAGGTTTAAAACAAGAAGAAGTGAAAGAAATAGTAAGACCATATTTAAAAAAAGCAATTCCAGGAATCTTTCTAGAAGATTTAAAGGACGAAAATTTTTATGTTAATCCAACAGGTAATTTTGTTATAGGTGGACCTGATGGTGATTCAGGTTTGACTGGAAGAAAAATAATAGTAGACACATATGGAGGAGCCGCACCACATGGCGGCGGTGCTTTTTCAGGTAAAGATCCATCTAAAGTTGATAGATCTGCAGCATATGCAGCCAGATATTTGGCTAAAAACATTGTTGCAGCAGATTTAGCTGATCAATGTATTATTCAATTAGCTTATGCAATAGGGGTAGCAAAACCTTTATCAATATATATTAACACGAATAATACTAGTAAAGTGGATGAAGGAAAGTTAATAAGTATTATTCCTGAATTATTTGATTTAAGCCCTCGAGGTATCAGAGAACATCTAGGTTTAAGAAAACCTATATATCAACCGACATCAGCTTACGGTCATTTTGGCCGAGAAGCTACAAATGAAGGATTGTTTTCATGGGAAAAAACAGACTTATCAGAAAAATTAAAAGGTTTTTTTAATTAATAATTTGTTTAAAAAAAAAGAAGTTAATTTAATTCAATTAGAAAAACTTTCCAAGAAATTTGCAAAAAAAATAAAAATTTCTGACATAGTGATATTTAAAGGGGATTTAGGATCAGGCAAGACAACCTTCATAAGGTATATTATTAATAATATATATTTATTAAATAAAAAAAAACCACCAAAAAAAATTCCCAGTCCAAGTTTTCCAATACTACAAATTTATTCTCTAAATAAATTTTCAATTTATCATTATGATTTTTTTAGAATAAAAAAAGTTAGTGAAATTGATGAGCTTGGTTTTGAAGAAAATATATTAGGAAACATAACATTTATTGAATGGCCAGAATTAATTATTTCTAAAATTTACAATTATAAAAATTATGTTGTAGAAATATCTATTTCAGAAGAAAAAATTAGAAAAATTACAATAAAATAAAAATATGATGAACAATAATTTAATTCAAGATTTTGTTAAAAAAAATTTTAAAGGATCTAGTTACGAAAAAATAGAACAAGATGCATCAAATAGAATTTATTATAGAATATATATTAAAAAAAAATCATACATACTTTTAGATTCCAAAAAAGAATTAAATCAATTTAGAAGTCTCCTAAATATATATGAAATACTAAATAATTTAGATATTAGTATACCTAAAATCTATGATTTAGATAAAAATTTAGGAATTGCAGTTTTAGAAGATTTTGGGGAATATAGATTTGATAAATTAATATTTAAAAAAGATTATTGTAAAATTTTAATGAAATTAGCTGTAGATAATTTAGTAGAGTTTAAAAACTCAATTAAACTCAATAATAAATCTAACATCGCGGTTTATAATTTTGAAGATTTTATTCAAGAAATCTCAGAATTTGTTGATTGGTATTTACCATTTATTTTAAAAAGAAAATTAAAAAAGAGTTTTATTGATAATTTTTATGAAATTTGGACTCAAAAATATAATGAAATAAAATTAGAGTTTGATACATTTTCTCATAAAGATTTTTTTTGTAATAATTTATTTTTTTTGCCTAATAGAAAAAACCATCTAAAATGTGGAATAATTGATTATCAAGACGCTATTTTTTCTGACAATGCATTAGACATAGTTTCATTATTTGAAGATTCAAGAAGATTAATTAAGAATTTTAATAAAAATGAATTGATAGAATTTTATTTACAAAAAACAAATAAATTTAATCAAATAGAAAATTTTCATAAAAAAATTGATTTTATTGGTGCTGCAAGACAAACTAGAATATTGGGGCGATGGGTTAAGCTATACAAATTAAATAAAAAAAAGCACTATATCCAATATATACCTTCTACTTGGTTTTGGCTTGAAAAAAACTTGGAAAATGATTTTTTATTTGAAATAAAAAAATACTATAATGAATTGGTACCGTTAGAAAAAAGACGATATGAGTATTAATACCGCATTAATTTTAGCTGCTGGTTATGGAAAGAGAATGATGCCTCTAACTTCAAAAATACCAAAACCAATGATAGAGATTTATAATAAGCCTTTATTAGGACACGCCATTGAAACTTTATTATCTATCGGTATAAAAAATATTGTAGTAAATACTCATTATAAATCTAAAATTATACATAATTATTTAAAATCAAATTTTGGTTTGTCAAATATTAAAATTTCATATGAGCCAAAACTATTAGATACTGCTGGTGCATTAAAAAATGCAAAAAAATATTTGAATGAAGATATTATTTTAACAATTAATTCTGATATCTTTTGGAGTTCAAAAAATGAAAGAGATTTAATAAATTTAAAAAAAAATATTTTGAGTAAAAATTTCAAATGCCGTTTACTTTTAAGTAAAATTAAAAATACATATGGTATTAAAAAAACCAAAGGAGATTTTTATTTAAAAAAAAATAAACTTAAAAGAAATAAAAAAAATCATAAAGGATTTTTTTATACAGGTGCACAAATTATAAATATTAATATATTAAATCATTTTGATAAAAAAATCTTTTCGTTTAATGAAGTTTGGGATTCGTTAATAATTGAAAATAAAATGGAGAATTTAATAATGAAATCTAAAATTCTTCACCTGGGCGATTTTGAAGGGTTAAACTACATTAATAGTTTTAAACCTTGAAATTTAAAAAAATATACCCATATTATGCATATGAATATAATAAATGTTTCAGATAGTAATTTTGAAGAAAAAGTTATTAATAATAATAAGCCGGTATTGGTGGATTTTTGGGCAGAATGGTGTGGACCATGCAAAATTATTGGACCCATATTAGAGGAACTTTCTGAAGAAAAAAGAGATCAAATAATAATCGCTAAAATGAATGTTGATGAAAATAAAGTAATTCCTTCAAAATATAACATAAGAGGAATACCTACTTTAATGATATTTAAAAATAATTCTTTATTAGACACAAAGGTAGGGGCTTCTTCAAAATTATCAATTAATGAATGGATTGATTCAGTAATTTAATAACCTTTCTTCTTGTTTTTCCTACTAAATATAATGACCCAGTTATAATAATTTGATTGTTTTGTTTATTGTTAATAAGGTTAATCAATGCTTGATAAATATTTTTTTCTAACTTGCACTTTATTTTAATTTCATCACAGCTTTTTTTTATTTTTTCTTTAGTAATAGAATTTTTTTCATTAGGAATTTCTACAGCAGTTACTCCCTTAATGTTAGATTTTAAAATTCTTAAATATTGATTTAAATTTTTACTATTCATCATTCCTAAAATTATCCAGGGTTTATAATTTTTATTTTTAATAAAATTTTTTAGAGTTTCTGCTCCATCTACATTATGACTTCCATCGATTATAATTAAAGGATTATATTTATTTAATACTTCTAACCTTCCAGGCCATTTAGTTTTAAGTATTGCCTTATCAATATTTTTCTTGTGAATTTCATAACCTAATTTTTTTAAATATCCAGATGTAATAATAGCAGTTGAAAGATTATATAATTGATGTTCACCATTTAAATTTGGTTTTGGATACTTAGTTTTAATCTTGTTATTGTGTTTTATATAAAAATAATCTTTTGAACTGTTTATAATTTTCCATTCTCTATCATATGAAAATATTTTATTTTTTTTTAATTTGATATACTTTTTAATTTCTTGATTTACAGTTAGACTTTGCTTAGCATTGATAATGACAGATCCTTTTTTTATAATACCCAATTTTTCTCTGGTTATTTTTTTAATTGACTTACCTAAATATTCTTGATGATCATAACCAATTTGAGTGATTATTGATATTACATTATTCTTAATTATATTAGTTGCATCTAATCTTCCACCAAGACCAGTTTCTAGAATTAAAACATCAGCATAATTTTTACTAAACATATAAAACGCTGCAGCAGTTGTAATTTCATAAAATGTTATTGGTTTATTAGCATTAATTTTTTTTATATATTTTAGATATTCAAAAAGTTTTTTGTTTGAAATAACTTTGTTAGAAATAATAAATCTTTCATTAATTTTTTCTAAATGAGGCGAAGTGTATGCATGAACCTTTAGATTAGATTCAATCAAAATATTTTTAATAAAACTTAACGTCGATCCTTTTCCATTAGTTCCAGCAATATGAATACACTTTGGTAATTTTAAATGAGGATTATTTAATTTTTTTAAAAGTTTTTCAATTCTTGTTAAAGATAAATCGATATATTTTGGATGCAAACCCTCTAGTTCTTCTAGAAGGTCTTTAAGATTATTCATTTATTTATTTTGTAAATGTTGAAGTATAGACTCAAGAGTTGATTTTAGTTCTTTTCTATTAATCACTATATCTACCATTCCGTGTGTTTTTAAGTATTCTGCTGTTTGAAAATCATCAGGCAGTTTTTCTCTTATGGTATCTTGTATTACTCTTTTTCCAGCGAAACCTATTATAGAACCTGATTCTGCAATTGTTAAATCACCCAGCATGGCGAAAGAGGCAGTAACACCACCAGTTGTTGGATTTGTTAAAACTACTATATATGGAATTGCATTCTTTTTTAAAATTTCTGTAGCCGCTACCGTTCTTGGCATTTGCATTAAACTAATTATACCTTCTTGCATTCTGGCTCCACCTGACGCAGTAAAAATTATAAATGGCGCTTTTTCTTTTAAAGAAAATTGTACACCTTTTACAAAACTTTCACCAACAGCATTTCCCATAGATCCTCCCATAAAATTGAAGTTTAAAACCCCAACAACTACCTTTTTGTTGTTTAAAATTCCTGAAGCAAGAGACAAGGCATCGTTGTTTGATGTTTTTTTTCTATATTCTTTTAACCTATTAATGTATTTTTTTTTGTCTACAAACTTTAATGGATCATCAAATGAGTTTGTAATTTCAAAAATATTATATTTCTCTTTTCCAAATAAAAGATTTAATCTTGTTGTCGGATCTAATCGAAAATGATAGTTACATAGATTACATATATATAAATTTTCGACTAATTCTTTATGATGTATCATTTTTTCACAATTAGGACATGACTGCCATAAATTTTCAGGCACATCTTTTTTTCCTACAAGTGCCCTAATTTTAGGTCTTACAAAATTTGTTAACCAATTCATTTATTTTTGATTCCTAACTACGTTTATAAATTTTTTAATACTTAATAATATATTTTCAATTTTAGAATTTTTGATTCCTTTTTTTTCAATAATTTCAACTATTGAAGAACCTATTACAACACCATCTGCGAATTTAAAAATTTTTTGAACTTGTTCTTTAGTTTTTATTCCAAAACCAACAACTATAGGTAATTTTGTTTTTTTCTTAATTTTTTTGATAGATTGTTCTACTTTTTTAAAGTCTTTTAATTTTGCCCCAGTTACACCTGTGATAGAAACGTAATATAGAAATCCTGAAGCATTTATCAAAATTTCTTTTAATCTTTTTTCAGTTGTTGTTGGGGTAATTAATCTTATAAAATCAATTTTTTTTCTTCGCGCAAGTTCAAAAAGAGTTTTGTCATTTTCAGGTTGTAAATCTACAATTATTAATCCATCTACACCTGCTTTTTTACATTCATTTATAAATTTGCTATTTCCAAAGTGAAGTATGGGGTTATAATATCCCATCAAAATTATAGGTGTTTTTTTATTTGTTTTTCTAACATTTTTACATAGATTAAAAACTTTATTTAGATCAACTTTGTTTTTTATGGCTCTTGAACTCGCAAGTTGTATTGTAGGTCCATCAGCCATTGGATCAGAAAAAGGCATTCCTATTTCCATAATATCTACGCCATATTTAGGAAGATTTTCTAAAATTTTTCTTGAATAATCTAAATTTGGATCACCCGCTGTAATAAAAGTAATCAACTTCTTTTTTTTTGTCAAAAAAATATTTTTAATTCTATTATTCATTTATTTTTACTTTTAATTTTTCAGCAACAGTAAAAATGTCCTTATCGCCCCTTCCACACATATTCATAACAATAATTTTGTTTTTATTCATTTTAGGAGCTATCTTTATTAAATGGGCTAGTGCATGCGAGGGCTCTAGCGCAGGAATTATACCTTCAAGTTTACTGCAGTATTTAAATGCTTTTATTGCTTCGTCATCAGTAACTGAAACATAATTAATCCTTTTTTGTTCAAAAAGAAAAGCATGTTCCGGCCCTATTCCAGGATAATCTAATCCTGCTGAAATTGAATGAGCCTCTTTAATTTGACCTGATTTTGTTTGTAATAAATAAGTTTTATTACCGTGTAATACTCCAGGTTTACCTCCAGATAAACTAGAAGCATGTTTTCCAGATTTAATTCCCAAACCTGCTGCTTCAACAGCAATCATTTTAACTTCTTCATTATCTAAAAATTCATAAAATAATCCAATCGCATTGGAACCACCACCTATACAGGCAATCAATAAATCTGGCATTTTTTTTTCTTTTTTATATATTTGTTCTTTTACCTCTTTTCCTATAATTGATTGAAAATCTCTAACCATTTTGGGATATGGATGAGGACCTGCAACTGTTCCAATTATATAAAAAGTATTTTTAACATTCGTTACCCAGTCTCTCAAAGCTTCATTCATAGCATCTTTAAGAGATCTTGATCCTGTATTAACTGCTATTACTTTAGCGCCCAATAATTTCATTCTAAATACATTAGGTGATTGTCTAGTTATATCTTTAGATCCCATGTAAATTACACAAGGAAGGTTAAATAAAGCACATACAGTAGCAACGGCAACACCATGTTGTCCAGCTCCAGTTTCAGCTATAATTCTTTTTTTTCCCATTCTTTTAGCTAAAAGTATCTGACCTAAACAGTTATTAATTTTATGTGCACCGGTATGATTTAATTCATCTCTTTTAAAGTAAATTTTTGCTCCACCTAAATCTTTTGTTATTCTTTCTGCATAATAAAGTGGGCTGGGTCTTCCAACGAAATTCTTTAAATAGTAATCCAATTCATTTTTAAAATTTTTATTTTTACAATAAATATTATAATTTTTTTCTACATCTTTTATTAATGGCATTAAGGTTTCAGCAACATACCTTCCACCAAAATTTCCAAAGAAACCGGATTCATCCGGCCAGTTTTTAAAGCTATTTTTAATATTCATTTTATTTTCTTACAATTTTAATTATTTTATTGATTTTATCTATGTTTTTTATACCTGGTTCACTTTCAGCACTTGATGATATATCTAAACCATAGATAGATTTCATATCTATTGCATTTTTTATATTATATTTATTAATACCTCCAGATAAAAACCATTTTTTATTTATGTTGATTTTTTCTAAGATTTTCCAATTGAACGCCTTAGCATTCCCTCCAGGCAACTCATTACTCCTTCTTGCTTTATAATCAAATAAATAAAAATCAGCCTCATTAAAATGGTTAAGATTTACAGTGTCTTTTAAACTATTTAATTTTATAACTTTGATGATCTTAATATTTTTATTTTTTCTTTTAATTTTTTTTATATATGAATTACTTTCTCTTCCGTGTAATTGAATAAATTTTAAATTAAGTTTGTCTATATGTTTTTGCAAATTATTTAATCTCATATTAACAAAAACTCCTACAGCTTTAATCTTTTTTTTGTTTGCAATTTTAGATAATTTATATGCTTTATTAATATCTACGTATCTAGGGCTTTTTTTGTAAAAAATTAATCCAAAATAATTAACATTTTTTTTTATTAAAAAATTTAATATTTTTGAATCTTTGATCCCACATATTTTTAACTTTTTAAATTTTTTTTTCATTAATTAGATTTATTAATTTCATAGGGTCTTTAGCATTTAAAATAGGTCTTCCTATGACTAAGTAATTTGCACCTAATTTTATTGCTTCTTTTGGTTGCATTATTCTTTTTTGATCATCTTTTAAAATATTATTATTTTTAAATCTAATTCCAGGAGTAATAATTTTTAATTTATTTTTTGATATTTTCTTTACTATTTTAATTTCTTTTGGACTACAAACTATTCCATCTATTTTAGATTTCAATGCTACCTTAGTCATTTTACTGACAAGGTTTTTAGAATTATTTATATTATAAAGTTCTTTTAAATCATTATTTTCTAAACTGGTTAAAACTGACACTCCTATTATTTTTGTTTTTTTTGAAATTTTTTTTGCTTCTCTTAACATTTTTTCTCCCCCAGATATATGTACTGTTATCATATCTGGTTTAAGATAATTTAAAGCTTCTAATCCTCTATTTACAGTATTTGGAATATCGTGTAATTTTAAATCTAAAAAGATTTTTAATTTCTTTTTTTTTAGAAAATCATAACCCTTTTTATTAAAATTATAAAAAAATTCATATCCTACTTTAACCCCATATATTTTTTTTGATATTTTATTTAGTAATTTTTTTATTTTGGATAAGTTGTTAGAATCTAAAGCTACAATAATTTTACTTTTTGTGTGCATAAAAAAAATTTTTAATTTTCATTAGAATTTATTTTTTTATTTAAAATTTTACCTGTTTTAAAATGTACACTTTTTTTTTCTAATACATTAATTATATTTCCTGTTTTAGGATTTCTTGCTTGTCTAGATTTATTTGTTTTTACTTTAAAAGTGCCAAAACCTCTTATTTCTATTTTTTTATTAATATTTAGAGATTTTGTGATTTTATCAAAAAAAATATTTATTATTTTTTCAACATCAGTAGGTTTTAGATTTGAATATTTAGCGTTTAATTTAGCAATTAAATTTGATTTTTTCATATCAGATCTATTATTTTTTTGGTTTTAAAACCTTTCCTAAAATATCTCCTAAAGATGCACCTGAGTCACTTGATCCGTATTGGCTCAGTGCTTCTTTTTCTTCAATTATTTCTTTTTGTTTAATTGATAAATTTATTATGTTTTTCTTTTGATCAAAGGACATTACAACTGAGTCAATTTTTTCACCAACAGCAAATCTTTCTACTTTTTGTTCATTTTTATCTTTTGCTAAATTTGCTTTACTTATAAATCCATTATTTTGTTCATCAATCTTTACTTTTAATCCATCTTCATTAATTGATAATATTTCACACGTTACTTGAGAATTCTTAGGAAATTTACCTTTCATTTTTTCAAGCGGACTATCTTCAAGTTGTTTAATACCTAAGCTTATTCTTTCTTTTTCAATATCTATTTCTAGTATTTTGACTTTTACCATTTTTCCTTTTGAGTAATTTGATAAAATTTTTTCATAATTTTCTTCCCATGTTAAATCTGATATGTGAACCATTCCATCTATTTCATCAAGTACTTTTACAAAAATTCCAAAGTCAACAATATTTACAATTTCGGATTCAAAAATATCTCCAACTTTAAATTTTTCTTTAATTTGATCCCATGGATTTTCTTTACATTGTTTTAATCCAAGACTAATTCGTTTTTTTTCGTCATCAATTTCAAGAATTTTTGTTTTAATTTCATCATTTATATTTAAGATTTTTGAAGCATGAATATTTTTTTTAGTCCAGCTTAAATCTTGACTATGTATTAAACCTTCAATATCTTTATCTAATTTAATAAATGCACCATAGTCAGTGATAGCAGACACTACTCCCGAATATTCTTTTCCTACTTCATAATTTTTACTTACTAATTCCCACGGATCTGGGCTTAGTTGTTTTATTCCAAGGCTTAGACGTTTTTTTTCTTCATCAAATTTAAGTATAATAGTATTTACTTCCTCACCTATTTTTAAAAAATCACTTGGATGATTAATTCTTGCCCACGTGATATCTGTAATATGTACTAAACCATCCATACCACCTAAATCAATAAATGCACCATAATCAGTTAGATTTTTTACTGTACCTTTTATTTGAGAGCCTTCTTTAATATTTGAAATTAATTCGTCTCTTGCTTCTTTTCTCTCTTCTTCTATGATAGCTTTTCTAGAAACTACAATATTACCTCTTAATTTATCCATTTTAAGTATAACTAACTCAATAGATTTATTTAATAATTCATTTAAATTTTTTATTGGTTTGTTATCAATTTGGCTTCCAGGTAAAAAGGCTGTAACTCCATTTAAGTCGACAGATAACCCTCCTTTAACTTTATTAAAAGGAATTCCGTTTATTTTTTTTCCACTTTTGAAAGATTTTTCCAATTCATTCCATGATGCTTGTTTTACTGCTTTTTCTCTCGATAATCTTATTTCACCATTACTGTCATCTAAGTTATCTAAGAATACATCAATTTTATCACCTATCTTTATTTCTGATTCTTTTCCCATTCTATTAAATTCAGAGGTTGGTATTTTTCCTTCACTCTTTAAACCTACATCAATTATTATATTGTCTTTAGTAATTGAAACAACATTACCTTTTATTATTTTCTTTTCATATTGTTGGTTATCTTTAAATGAATTGTCTATTAACTTAGAGAAATCCTCATTAGATATATTTAATTCATTTTTTTCACTATTTATTGGCATTTTTTTTGTTGTTAGATAATTTTTTTATTATTAGATTTTTTATTAATTTTTTTGTCTTTTGTAGGTTGCATGAATTATCTATAGTTATTGCTTTCTCGGGGATGATGAGTGGTGAATATTTTCTATTTTTATCTTTTTCATCTCTTATCTTTATTTCATTTAAAACGTTGCTGTATATAATCCTTTCACCCCGATCAATCAACTCTTTATAGCGCCTTTTTGCTCTAATTTTTTGATTAGTGCTAATATAAAGCTTAATATCGGCTTTTTTGAATACAACTGAACCTATATCTCTACCATCAATCACAAATCCAGGGTATTTTTTTAAGTTCTCTTTAACCAATCTTTTTTGGTTTGAGTTAATTAAATTTCGAATTTCTTTAATTTTAGCCACTTCTGACGATTTTTTGGAAATTTTCAGAGATCTCAAAGACCTATTGTTTGCAATGTTAATTTTTTTATATTTATTAATGAAATCTAAGATTTCTTTTTTTTTATTTAAAACTATTTTTTTTTCAATAACTATCTTTGCTATTTTTCTATAGTAGATTCCTGAGTCAATATGAAAAAAATTAAATTCTTTTTTTATAAATTTTGCTATAGTTCCTTTTCCTGAAGCCGCTCCGCCATCAATGGTTATAATTATTGGTTTCAATTTAAAACTTTTACTCCTATTTCTTAAATTCATTAATAAAATTAGGAAAACTGGTTTTAATGTATTGAGCGTCTTTTATAATTACTTCATTGTTACTTAATAATCCCATTATAAAAAAGGACATTGCTATCCTGTGATCCTTATTCGAATTTATTAAAATCTTTCTTTTTTGTTCATTTTTCAATTTTGGATTTATAGTTATACTATTATTTTTAATATTACATTTCACTCCAAATTTATTTAAATTTTTCTTTATTGATAAAAGTCTATTACTTTCTTTTATTTTTAGTTCTTCTAATCCATAAAATTTTGAGGCTGTTTTTGCATTCGCAGCTGCTACCGAAAGAATTGGATATTCATCTATCATAGTTGGTGCAATATATTTGTTTAGATTGCATCCTTTAAGTTTGCTATATTTAACATAAATATCTCCAATTTTTTCTCCATTTAATTTTCTTATGTTTTTTATATCTATTTTTGCATTCATTTTTTTTAAAGCTGACAACAAACCAGTTCTTGTTGGATTCAAATTAATATTTTTTATAAATATTTTTGAATCTTTAATTAAGAGTGCAGCAACAATAAAAAATGAAGCTGAAGAAAAATCTCCAGGAACAATTATATTTGATGACTTGAGCTCTTTTTGTCCTTTAATAGAAATTATTTTTAGACTATTTTTCTTTTTAACTTTTATATCACTTTTAAAATTTTTTAACATAATTTCAGTATGATCTCTAGTTATTGATTTTTCATATATTTTAGATAATCCATTTGTATTAAGACATGCTAAAATTATACCAGATTTAATTTGTGAAGATGGTTTAAGAATTTGATGATTTACATTTTTTAAATTATTTTTTCCATTTATTATATATGGTAGCTTTTTATTTTTGTGATTAAATTTGGCGCCCATTTTTATCATTGGATTAATTATTCTATCCATAGGTCTTTTAGATAACGATTTGTCTCCAAATATTCTTGTTTTAAAAGGTTGAGATGCTAAAAGTCCTGTTAATAGCCTTGCTGTTGTTCCAGAATTTCCACAATAAAGATTTTTCTTACTTTTTCTGAGTGAATTCAAACCTTTTCCATAAACAATAATTTTATTGTTCTTTTTTATTATTTTAACTCCTAGTGCCTTAAGGGAGTTTATTGTATTTTTTACATCTTCTGATTCTAGTAGATTTGCAATAGTAGTCTTACCCTTTGATATTGAAGAGATTATTATGGCTCTATGTGATATAGATTTATCCCCTGGTATTGTCACTTCTCCTTTGAGGGGCTTTGTTATTTTTCGTGCGATTATTTTCATAGTATAATTTTTTTGATACTGATTATTATTTTTGTTATTTTATCTAGTTTTTGTTTTATTATCCTAAACTAAAAGCACTTCCAAGGTATGATGATTTAACCTCTTCATTTTCTATAACTTTATTAGGATGCCCTGAGTCGATGATGCTTCCTTCACTTGCTATATAAACAATATCAACAATGTTTAAAGTTTCTCGAACATTGTGATCTGTTATAATTATTCCAATATTTTTCTTTTTTAATTCAGTAATAATTTTTTTAATTTCTCCAATTGAAATAGGGTCAATTCCGGTAAGAGGTTCATCCATTAATAGATATTCAGGATTAGCAGCTAATGTTCTCGCAATTTCTAACCTTCTTTTTTCTCCTCCTGATAATACAGCTGCGCTAGATTTTCTTAAATGTGATATATCAAATTCATTTAATAAATTTTCTAATTTAATATACCGCAGTTTTTTTTCTTTTTCAGAAATTTCTAATATAGAGTATATATTGTCTTCAACTGTCATTCCTCTAAAAATTGATGATTCTTGAGGCAAGTAACTAATACCCATATTTCCTCTTTGAAAAATTGGCATTTCAGTAATTTTTTTTCCATTTAGTAAAACATCACCACTATCAGGCCTTGTAAGACCAACTAAAATATGAAAAGCAGTTGTTTTACCTGCGCCGTTTGGTCCCAATAAACCAACAACCTGACCTTTTTGGACATTTATGCTTATATTTCTAATTATGGGTTTATTTTTTATAGATTTGGATATTTTATTTAAACTTAATCCCTGATTAATTATTTTAAAAGTTTTATTATCCATTTTAATCTTCAGAACTTATAAGAAGTTGAACTTTATTATTGATTGATTTAATTGAGTAATTATTTGTTTCCATATTTATGCTGGCATAATCACCAGTTGTGATTTCTTGTCCTTTAATTATTTTTACTTCATCAAAAAGTTCTAACAAATTATTTTCTTTTGAATAAATAGCTGATTTTGAATATGATTTCATATTTTGATTTTCAATATACACTTTTTTACTATCCTTAGCCTCAACAATATTAATATATTTTTCTTTGTTAAATTCTTTGATTTCCCCTTTCATTTGATCGCTTTTAACTGTTAATTTCTCGTTTGAAAAAAAACCATTTCCAGAAATAAAAAAATTTCCACTTTCTATTTCATAAATTATTTCATCTCCAGTAACTATTGCACCATCAAAAGTATCAATCTCAGCATTTTTATTTGCTATTATTTTTACCAAATCATAAAGATCATCTTTATAATATGCTATGACATTTTCTGCCTTAAGATTAAAGTTTTGTGATTTAATTTTTACGTTCTTAGTTAATTCATAATATTTTTCATTTTGATATAAAGTTATTCCACCATCAGTAGTTATTTCAGTGTCATAATTTATCTTTTCTTCTGCAGATAATTTTAAGCTAATAAATATAATATTTAAAATTATTAAAAATATTTTCATTGGATAATTATATTACTTTTTCCTTTGAAATTTATTATTTCACCTTTGTTTTTTACATCAAACCCATTTGACGTTATTTGTAATTTTTTTGATTTAAAAAAAGTTTTTTCATCACTAGAGGCATCAAAGCTTATTTGATCAAAATTTACCATATCGCTTTCAAGAGTGAATTCACTTGATTTAAACTTTACATCCCCCTCTAAAAATATTCTATTTTTAGATATAAAACTAGCTTTTTTTGCAATAACCTCTAAATTATCTTTATTTGATTTTTCTTTTGTAAATCTGGGGTTAATAATATCTACATCTGATCTAAATTCATTTATTTTTTCAATTTTTTCATCAAAAGAAAAATATATATATAATGACAATGATAAAACTATTAAAGCTAAGAAAATTATATAAATTTGTAGATTAATTTTAAATAAGAAATTCACTTTTTAAGTTGTAATCCTCAAGCAATCATGAATATGAATTATTCCAATAGGTTTGTTTTTTTTACAAATAAATAAACTTGTTATTTTTTTTCTATTCATTAAATTTAGTGCTTCTCCAATCAAATAATCTTCATTTATCGTAAAAGGTTTTTTCTTCATCACACTCTTCACTGATTTATTAATTAAATTTACATTCATTTTTCTTCTCAGATCACCGTCTGTGATTATTCCTATTAATTTATTTTGTTTGCTTAATATTCCTAAACATCCAAAACTTTTTTTTGTCATTTCTATCAACGCTTTATCCATTAATGAGTTTTCTTTTAAAAGAGGTAATTTTTTTCCTATATGCATTATTTCTGCCACCTTTTTTAAGTCTTTTCCAATATTTCCCCCTGGATGAAAAACTCTAAAATCTTCCCTATCAAAACCTTTAATTTTAAGTAAAGTTACTGCAATTGCATCTCCCAAAACTAACATCATTGATGTTGAGGTTGTAGGCGCTAAATTTAGAGGACATGCCTCTTTATTCTTTTTTAAAACAATACTCACAGTTGACTTTTTGTACAAAAGACTATCAGAATTTGCAGTTATTGAAAAAAGTGGGATGTTTAGCCTTTTTGTATAATTTATTATTGTATTTAGTTCCAATGATTTACCAGAATTAGATATTGCCAATATCGAATCATTTTTTGTAATCATACCAAGATCGCCATGTCCCGCTTCTGCTGGATGCACAAAAAAAGCCGGAGTTCCTGTTGATGCTAGTGTAGCAGTAATTTTATTTGCGATATGGCCACTCTTACCCATTCCTGTTACGATTATTCTTCCTTTAGTATTAGTAATACCTTCTACCAACTTTACAAAGTTTTTATTAAAATTTTTAGACAATGACTTGATGCCCACTATTTCTTCTCTAAGTACTCTATTAGCTTCTTTTATAATATATTTGTTCCTCATATTAATGACTAAAAATATCTTTCTGATCCCAACCTAATAAATCTAATTCTGTTCTTTTATTAATAAAATTAAAACATGCTTGAGATAATTTAATACGATTTTCCCTTAATAACATTTCATCTAAAATTTTTTTAATTTTATGCAAATACATGACATCATTTGCTGCATATTTTAGTTGAGACTTAGATAATTTTTCTTTTCCCCAATCCGAAGTTTGTTGAGTTTTAGATATTTCAATATCTAATAATTCTTTACACAAATCTTTTAAACCATGCTTATCGGTAAATGTTCTAGCTAATTTTGAAGCAATTTTTGTACAATAAACTGGATTAACATTTATTTTATAATTGTAATTCAAAACACCTACATCAAATCTTGCATAATGAAAAATTTTTAATATTTTTTTATCTTTAAGAATTTTAATCAAATTCGTTGGTTTTGTTTTTTGATTTTTTTCGAGTTTGATTAAATGGCAAATCCCATTGCCTGTTGATAATTGTATTAGGCACAATCTATCTCTTATTGGATTAAGCCCCATCGTTTCTGTATCAATAGCAACAGACTTATTTATTTTTATTGATTTTGAAATATCACCACTATGTAATACAATTTTCATTATATTTAAATATAACCTTTTTTTCGCATATTAAAATGTTATATCACTTATAATAAAAGATGGCAAAAACACTATTAATTTTTGGAGGTTCGGGATTCATTGGTAGCTATATAGTGAGAAGATTATCCAAATTGGGCTTTAGAATAATCATTCCAACTTCAAAACCTAGTAAAAGCAAACATCTAAAACTTTCAGGTTCAGTGGGTCAAGTTTTGCCAATCAAATTAAATTTCAAAAACTATAATGAAATTATAAATATAACCAACAAATCAGATATTATTATAAACCTTAAAACTACTTGGTCAGAGTCTAAAAATAATTCATATAAAAAAAATATATTTGAATTCAATAAATTAATAATTGATAACATTAAACATTCAAAAATAGATAAATATATTTATTTTTCTGGAATAGGAATATCTCTCAATTCATCTTCTAAGAGAACAATAGAAATTGCTAAAGTTGAAAATTATATTAAATCTAATTTGAATAATTATTCAATAATTAGGCCAAGCATTGTAATTGGTAATTCAGATAAATTTATCTCAAAATTAACTATAATAATAAAATTATCATTGTTAATTCCAGTTTTTGGATCAGGAAAAAATAAGATACAACCTACTTATGTAGATGATGTGGCTTTGGCAGTAGAAAAATTAATTTTAAAAAAAACTGTTGATAATAAAATTTATGAATTGGGTGGAAATTTAATATTAACATATAAGGAAATATATAAATTAATTGCAAAAGAAATGAATTTAAAAAGATTTTTTTTTCATTTCAATTTTTTTTTGGCAAAAATATGTATTTATTTTATTGAGAAATTACCGATTAATTTATTAACTACTGAACAATTAGAATTATTTAAAGAAGACAATTTAGTTAGTAATAATTACTCAACATATGAAGATTTAGAAATACAGCCACAGGACACTAAACAATTAATTAAAAATATAATAAAAAATTTAAAATAATTTTATTTTCTTAATATATATTCAATTGAATTTACTAGTTTTTTAAGATCACTTTTTTTTGATAAACTATGATCTCCATTTTTTATTAATCTCAATTCAATATTATTGCTTGGTATGATTTTTAATATTCTCTGAGGAACATTAATTGGTACTACATCGTCTCTTAATCCATGTAATAAAATTATAGGTTTTTTAAAATTAAGTTTTTTGTTAAGAACTAAATTTTTATTTCCATCAGTAAATAGTTTTTGAGTCCAGATATATGTATGATCCCATTTTCTTACCCTGATAAATTTATTTTTTTTAAGATTAAGTATATTTTTTTTTGATAAACTTTTATATAAATCTTTTGTAAAATCTGGGGCAGCCGCAATTCCAATTAAACCACAAATTCTTGATTTTCTTAATTTCGCAGCTAGCATCATTAACCAGCCTCCCATACTGCTTCCAATAAGTAGTTGAGGTCCTTTTGTTTTATTGTCAATTATATCCACTAAATCTTTTTTCCAATCTGAAATTACAAATTCTTCAATTTTTCCATCAGATTTTCCATGTCCCCTGCAATCAAATTTTACAAAAGATATTTTTTTTGACTTGGCATATTTTTCAATATATTTGGCTTTTTTACCAGCCATATCTGAATTGTATCCATGTATGAAAATAATCCCAGGACTGCTTCCTATTGTTTTACTGTATGCAATATATTGTTTTTGTTTATTTATAAAATAAGACATAATGTTAATTATATTAATTAATTTTAAAAAAATACATTAAATTTATGGATAATAATATACGTTTACTTCAGGTTTTGCCTACTCTTAACTCAGGTGGCTTAGAGAAGGGGGCTATAGACATTGCTGAAGGTATATCAAAACTGGGAGATATTTCTTTAGTTGCTTCTAACGGAGGAAGATTAGTAGATCAATTAGAAAAAAGAGGAATTAAGCATCTCAAAATACCTGTTCATTCAAAAAATCCATTTACAATATATAAAAATATTTCTGTTTTAAAAAAAATAATATTTAAAGAAAAAATAAATATAATTCATACAAGATCTAGAGCTCCAGCATGGTCAAGTTATTTTGCAAGTAAAAAATTAATAAGGTCAGTATCAACTTATCATAATGTTTATAACTACAATAATAATTTTAAAAAAATATATAATTCAGGTTTAGGAAAGATGGATAAAGTAATTGCAATATCAAATTTTGTTAAAAATAAAATTATTAAAAGTTATAAAATACCTGAACAAAAAATAGATGTAATATATAGAGGAATTGATCAAAAAATATTTAATCTAGAAAAAATTAATATAGATATAATTCAAGCCTTTAAAAAAAAATATAATATTATTTCTGATAAAAATATTATTTTATTTCCAGGGAGGCTAACTTCATGGAAAGGTCAAATTGAGTTTTTAGAAGTTCTCAAAAAGATAGAAAGAAATGACTTATTTTGTTATTTTGTAGGCGATACTAAAAACACAAGTTATTCACAAAAACTTTTAAAATCAATTAAAAATTATAATTTAGAAAATAAATGTAAAATTTTGGGGAATATTGATGACATGAAAATAATGTATAATATTTCAAATATTGTTGTTAATGGTTCGCAGTATCCAGAGGGCTTTGGGCGAGTTATTGCTGAAGCTATGAGTATGGGTAAACCAGTCATAGCATATAATCATGGTGCAGCACCAGAATTGCTTGAAATTTACAATGATAAATTTAAGATACCTTTAAATGACTGTTCAAAAATGATTGAGTCAATTAATGACATTTTGAATATGACAGAGGATTCAAAAAAAGAATTAGCATTTAAATCATACGAATTTGTTAAAAAAAACTTTACTATAGAAGACATGATATCAAAAACATTTAATTTATATCAAAATTTACTTAAATAAATTTTATGAATAAAAAAATTATGATCATAAAGCATGGTTCTTTAGGTGATATTATCCTTTCTCTTGGAGCTATGAAATCAATAAAAATGTATTTTAAAGATTATGAAATATTTTTATTAACTTCTTCAAAATATTATGATTTTATGAAAAATTGTCCATATATTGATAAAATTATAATAGATAATAGAAATCCCATATATTGTTTTTCAAAAAATATAGATTTAGCAAAAAAAATTTTTAGACACAATTTTCATTATATAATTGATCTTCAAAATTCTAAGCGAACCTTTTTTTATAACCTTTTATTTAGATTATTTTCAAAAAGTATTATTTCTAGTTCTAGACCTATGGCTCATTTAAGATACGCTATACCTCCTCAAGGATATGAGCACGTTACTACGGGACTAAAAAATCAATTATTTTTAATGAAAATAAAAAATTTTTATGAACCTGACATAGAGTGGCTTTCTAATTCAAATGTTAATAATCTTAAATTTAATAAATCATACGTAGTTATCATTCCTGGAACTTCAAAAAGAGGAGAAAAAAAAAGATGGTCATCAAATAAATATGCAAGATTGACAAAATTTTTAATTGAAAAAGATTTATCTGTTGTAATAGTTGGAAGTAAAAGCGATTATGAATCTGCTCGGCCAATTTTTGAAATGTGTCCAAAAGCATATAATTTCATTGATAAATCTCCACCGGAAATATTATATTCTTTAGCTAAAAATGCGAAATTTATTATTTCTAATGATACCGGCCCAGCCCTTCTGGTATCCTTATCAAGAACTCCTTTAGTATGGTTAGTAAATGAAAATGCAGTTTCTCTTTCAAATAGACCGATAGGTAAAATAATTAAAATATCTTCTAATTCAATACGAGATATAACTGTCGAAAAAGTTAAAGAAATAATTTTAAAAGAAAATTTAATTTAAATCTAATAGTATTTCCTTATTAATATCATCAATGCCAAAAACAAGTTTTTTATGTTTGGTTTTCCATGGCATATATTCTTTATAAATATATTCAGGTAAGTTATCACCATCATAAATTACAGTAACATATTTATTTAATCCCGCAGATACATGTACGCACCCTCCTTCGGGTGTAATTATTCTATCTGAATTATTAA
>MDTE01039736.1_pt1 | contig 31379 bp, 21 predicted proteins | sample 811231 | NCBI WGS metagenome assembly MDTE01 (sample SAMN05326651, study PRJNA326480) | marine metagenome | isolation source: seawater | place: Indian Ocean: Red Sea | collected 2010 | reverse complement strand
GCCGGCGCGGACGAAGCGGCCTTGCAATCGGAACTGACGACCAAGATCGACGAGGTTTTGGGGGAATTACCGGTCAACCAGCGAACCGCGATCGTGCTGCTCAAGGAAAAGGGCCTCTCCTACGATGATATCGCCGGGATTCTGGGTTGTTCGGTTTCTGCCGTGAAATCCCTGATCCATCGGGGACGGGAGACCATCAAGGCGCGGATCAAGCCGTATATGGTCGATGGGGTTTGGGACAGAAACGCAAAAGAAGCCTCGCGATGAGGCCGATTGAGAATATTCCGAAACAAAACTCCAGGGGCGGTTTTTGATAGGAGACGTAAACGATGAATCAATCAGCTGAATACGATGAGTTGTTGGCCATTCGCTGGCTTCGACCTTTGAATGATGACGAGTGTCGTCGATTGGAAGTCCTTTTTGCCGCCGAGGAGGGGTTGCGCCTGCGATGGGAAGAGGAAATGGTGGTTCTCGAGGGGGTGGAAGGCCTGCCCGACGTGCCTCTTTCGTCGAATTTTACCCATGCGGTTGTCTCCCAGGTGGCTAGTCGAATGGGAGAGTCGGCCGTTGGGACGAGTGCTCCGGTCGCGACCTCCTGGCTTGAACGATTTGGGTTGCTGCCTCGGTTGGGGCTTGGGTTTGCCCTCTCTCTGGCGGTGTTCGGGTCCTTCCTGCAATACCAACGGGGGCATTCTGCGAGAATGGTCGAAAGTTTGGCGGCTGTCACGGAGTCTGACACGGTGCCCTCACTGGAGGAGCTCCAGAACTTTGAGGCGATCCAGCGCTTGGCGCAGGTTCCGGTGGAGGTGGACTGGGAGCTGATTGCCGCCGTCGAGTAGGGTTTTGATGAAAGATTCGACGTTGATTTGAGGGAGTGACGATGGCTCGAATTGAATTCACAGGTTGGCTTGGAAGGAGCTTCGTGCTTTTGGCATTGGCTTTGGCATCGTCTTTGGTGTCCTTAGTTGAGGCGGCGGAAAGCAAGTGGACGCTTCGCACGTCGGGGGTGCAGCCCGAGATGCCGCCGATCCCGACCATCGCCGATTCTCCGGTAAAGTTCCTGTCCCGGTTACTTGATTTATCTGGGGCTGAGCGGGCCGAAACCTTGTCTCGACGCAATCCCGAGCGGAAAGCGTTTTGGGAGCGCAAGCTTCGCGAGTATGAAACGCTGCCCCGTCCGGTTCGGGAGGCGCGGCTGCGGGTGGCACAGTTGCATTGGTATTTGGCGCTCCTGATTCGTACCCCGGAGGAGCTCCGTCATCTCCGTCTTCAGCAAATACCCGAGACGGATCAGCTATTGGTCAGGCGCCGGATGGAGCAGTGGGATGAATTTCCGCCTGATTTGCGATCAGACATTCTGGAGAACATCAAGGTGATGCAGTATTTCGCCCGTCTTGTCTCAAGTTCTCCTGCGCAACGCGAGGTCCTCATGAAGACGTCGTCGCAGCCATCCAATCCCATGAATGACGAGCAGGTGAGTTGGCGCACGCTGCCGCCCCAGCGGCGACAGGAGATGTTCAACGCCTACGCCAAGTTTTTTGAGCTCCCCCGGATGAAGCAGGAGGAGGCGATCGCCAAGATTCCCGTGCCCACGCGTAAGGCGTTTCAGGAACGCTTGAACGAGTTAATGCAAATGCCCTTGGATGAGCGGCAGAAGTGTCTCATCGCTCTTAATGTCTACGCCAACATGAGCCCCGAAGAGCGAACGGTTTTCCGGGGCAATGCTCAGCGTTGGCGTGCCATGAATGAGGAAGAACGCGCCTTTTGGACAATGGTCGTTAAACAGTTACCGCCCTTACCGCCAATGCGGAACCAACGGGTCAAATTTTTCGAACGGCGGAACGGCTGACCGTCGAATAGAGGGACAGTCGCCAAGGCCTTGGATTCCAGCCCTCGATTCCAGGAGGGACCCAGCCCCGAAAGGAGGGTTGGCTTTTCTCCCGACACTCGGCAAGTAGACTTGCGCATTATGGCGACTTGGTTAGGTTTTCCCCAATGAGTGTGAAGGACAGCGCGAAGCCATCGGGTGTTTCAGGTTCCTGGATTGTCCTCGGTCTCTTTGCGATGGTGGTTGTGCTGTTTGTGGTGCTCTTCTACGGCAGTCGTCCTCGCATCAATGGCTCCTCAGAAGGCTCGCCGGAGGCCGTCACATCCGCGCAGGCCTTTGTCGAGGCGATGAACTCAGGAAAGAATTATTTTGATCAAGGCAAAGCGGGAGCCGGGAAAGCAATCGAACAATTTCGTCAAGCGGTGGCGCTGAACGGGGGGGACGAGGCTGCGGCGCTCAACCTAGCCAACGCCTATCTCCTCAACAATCAGGCGGCCGAGGCGGCCGAAGCGGCGGCAAGCGCGCTTGCGATCAATCGGCAGTCACCGGCCGGCTACTATCTCTTGGGTTGCAGCCTGCTTCGTTCCAGCCGGTTTGAGGACGGCCTCAAAGCCTTCCAGACGGCGAAGGAACTTGACCATACGATCAATGAGGTCAGTTATCAGATGGGAAGAGCCCATCAAGGACTGGGTCAATGGGAGGCCGCGGCGGAACAGTTCCGGGAGGTCATTCAGTTCGATGCGGAACATGGTGCGGTCTACTACAATTTGAGTCAGGTCTTGATCCGGTTGGGGGATGAAGCGGGAGCCGAACAGGCCCTAGCTCAACATCAGGTGATTTCCGAGAAGAACGGGGCCACGGTCACCGATCCGTCCGTCTTTGAACAGTGTCTTTACACCGAGGCGCGAGTTCCCTTTCAGTTGGAACAGCCGGATCTTGAGGGCATTACGGTGGCCTTTCGCGAGGCGACCGGTGAGCTCCTGGGCGACGTGGCGGCGTCCTATGTGGGGCCGGTCGCCGTGTTGGATGTGGGTCAGGACGGAACTCTTGATTTGGTGGCGCGAAACCCAGCCGAGGGGTTTCAGCTGTTGCTTCAGAAGGAAGGCTTGTTTGTACCCGAGGGTTTTCCCTATCCCGCGCTTGAGGGCGCAGCGTATCAACGGTGCCTTGTTGGGGACTTGCAGCACAAGGGGAGTTTGATGGGAGGACGCCAGGAGGATTTCATGCTCCTCAGTGATCAGGGGACGCAGGTCTTCCGGGTGTCACCCAGTGGGATGCTCTCCGATTCGAGTTTGTTCGCTCAAATTGCGGGGATTGTGTTGGAGGAGGCGGTGGTTCACGACTTGGATCTCACCGGAAAACTGGATCTCATCGGGTTGAATGCGACCAATCGGTCGCTCATGTTCTTTCGCAACCAGGGCAACTTCTCCTTCATCGACCAAACTTCCTCAACCAACCTGCCCACCCACATCGAGGGGATTCAGCAGTTTGTGTTCGATGACTGGGACGGTGATGACCGATTGGATCTGTTCTTGGCCCTTCCCGACCAAGCGCCGTCCTTGTGGCTGCGACAGCGGGGCGGTGGCTTTGTTGAAACGAATCTGCTGAGCCGGGTGCCGCCCTCACGCGGTCTCGTGGTCGGGGACGTCAACAATGATCTCAGGATGGATGTGGTGTCCCTGGGATCCAGACAGCTTCATTTGACGATTCAAGGGGATGAAGAGGGCGTGAACATCGGGGATGAGCTTGAGGCAATCCGGCGCATTGACCTATGGGATTTTGACAATGATGGTTGGCTCGACATCCTCGGGAGTGGGGGAGGGCGGGTTCGAGTTTGGCGGAATCGAGGTCTCGAAGGCTTCACCGAGGTCACGACTCGCCTCGGCCTCTCGGAGCTCGATCTCGGCGGGGAAATCGGGGCCTGGTCCTTTGCTGATCTGGACAACGATTGTGATACCGATCTCCTGCTAACGCTTGCCGACCAGTCGATCAAGGTGCTTCGGAATGATGGGGGCAATCAAAACCAACAGTTGAAGATCCGTTTGGAGGGAACGCGGTCAAATCCAAGCGGTCTCGGCGTCAAGCTCGAGGTGACTTCGGGAGGCTTGCGAATGATGCGGACGGTGCACTCGCTGCCGATTGAGATTGGGATGGGTCAGCGTCAACGTGTGGATGCGATCGATCCCCATTGGAGCGATCTGGTCACCACCACCGACTTCGAGATTGAGGGTTGTTCGCCCCTCTCGATTCCCGAACTCGAACTTCCGACAGGATCGTGTCCCTACGTTTATGTGGGGGATGGCCGTCGGCATCGGTTTGTGACCGACCTCTTGGGAGCTGCCCCTCTCGGGTTGCCGGTGGCCGAGGGCGTCTTGATTCCGGCGGACACCGATGAGTATGTCTGGTTGGGCAATCGAGATCACGTGGGCGTTCGGGATGGAAGGATCGACGTCCGGATTACGGAGGAACTCCGGGAGGTCCTCTATCTCGATCAAGCGAAGTTGGTGGTGGTGGATCATCCCCCGATGGTTGAGATTTATCCGACCAGCAAACTGGTTCCGGGCCCGCCGTTTCCCGAACATCGACTGGTGGCGTTGCGTCGCCTCTACAATGTCGTCAGGGCAACGCGATCGGACGGGCAGAAGGTGACCGCCCGACTCCTGTCAGCGGATCAGCAAGTGGTCTCGCCGGTGGCCCTGCGAGCCCCTCAACTGCGTGGTTTGGCCGAGCCCTACCACATCGATCTGGATTTTGGGAAGATCGATGTCTCCCGTCCCCTGGTATTGGCAATGCACGGATGGCTTCGCTTCGGGGGTGGGATGGCGAACATGGGAGCCTCCCATCATCCCGATCTGCCGTTTCCTTTCCCCGTTTTGACCGCGGAAGTCTCCGATGGACGTTGGGTTCCGGTGGATGTCACGGTGGGGGCTCCGGCGGGAAAGACGAAGGCGATGATGGTCGATTTGACTGGAAAACTGCCACCGGCTACCAAGCGTCTGCGGCTGGCGACGGCCTTTGAGATTCATTGGGATCGAATCGCATTGATGGAAAGGTATCATGGCGACGATGTCGTCATGAGCGAACTGGACCCCGAGGTGGCTGATTTGCATTGGCGGGGATTCAGTACGTATCGCGATTTGCCTTGGGACCGCCCCCTCACCCCCGATTATGATCGATTGACGAACCGGGCGCCATGGCTGATCACGCCCAGCGGATGGTGTACGCGTTACGGGGATGTTGGTGAATTGGTGGCCAGTAAGGATGATCGATTGGTCCTGATGAATGGGGGGGATGAACTGACCTTGCAATTTGACGAATCTCAAGCGGCGTCCGCAGGGGGCAAGGCAAAACGGGATTATTTTCTCTTTACCAGTGGCTGGGACAAGGATGCCGATCCCCATGTGGTTCAGGGTGGGTCCGTGGGTCCCCTCCCATGGCATGGTCAGGACGACCAGCTCTATGGTTTGGAGGAACGGCCTCCGCTACCGACCGACGGTTGGCAGGAGCGCTACAACACCCGGTGGGTAGGCCCCTTCACGTTGCGGCGGAAGACGGTCTCGGCCCGGATGAGTGATTCGAATTCATGGAACTAACCGAGGAACAGATTCAGACCCTTCGTTCCAAGGCCGAGGCCGAAGATGCCGAGGCGCAGTACGAGATGGGTTGGCGGCATGCGATCGGCATGGGCCTTGAGGCGGATGATGTCGAGGCCCTTCGGTGGCTCAGGCTGGCCGCGGATCAGGGACATCAGTTGGCGCAGAACAATCTGGGGGCTCGATATGCCAAAGGAGATGGGGTCGACCAGGATTTGATCGAAGCCTATGTCTGGTTCTGCCGGGCCGCGGCGCAAGGGGATCGAAAAGCGGGCAAGAATCGCGACAGTATCGGAGGCGACATGACGGCCGAACAGTTGGCAGAGGCCCGGTCCCGGCTCAATTAGGAGGCGTCGGGAAGACTCTGGGTCTCGGTGTCGTGGCTGCCCGGAGGCACCGCGAGGTCCTGCAGACCTTCCGGACTTGCCAGACGTTCGTAGATCCCCTGGGTGGGCGCGATCCAGACAAATCCCATCCCCTCGAAGGTTTGCAGCATTCGTTCACCAGAGACCGATGTCGCCAGCCAGGATTTGCTGCTTTTCTCGACCCGGAAACTCACCGATTCGCTCCGCATCAATACGAAATTTCCGTCGACCCACAGCTTTTCGTTGACGAGATCTTGCCGTTGAATCTCTTTACGGGGCACAGGCGAGTAGAGGACGGCGATTCCGGTTCCGGCGATCCGGGTTTGAAACAAACCCTCCTTGCCGAGCACCGCCGATGAGAGGCTTTTTTGAGCGGTCGCGGTAATATCAAGACCTGCCGTTCCGGCGTAGAACAGTCCCTTGTCCACCACCACGCCCCCCTCGCTTTCGTCGATGCGGTGGAGGAAAAAATGGCCGAACGTGGGTTCGAGATAGATTTCACCAACGCCGTGAATCTCATTGACGAAGAAGCTTTCCCCCGAGGTGAATCTTCGGGCAAGTCCCTTGAGGAATCCGCCGCCGGTGCTGGCTCGGGTTTCCAGATTGCCTTTCATGTAGTAAAGGGCGCCGGGTTCGACCCGGACATGAGAATCATTTAATCGAATCCGAACCATCTTGAGTTTCATGCCACTCTGGATCGCAAAGAAGAGATTCTCTGCGGTCCGGACATCCGAGGATCCCTCAAGTTGCCGGTACTGAATGATCTCGACCACCGTACCTTCGTCGGTCGCGACCGAGTCGATGACCTCAAAGCAATCTTCATTGGCTGTTCTCAGCGTCATGCGGAGGGATTCTAATGAAGGGAGCATCGGATCGGAAAGCGAAGAATCTGGAAGATGAGAGGGGATCTCTTTTCGAGCCGATCGACTGGTTCCACGGAGGAACAAAGACCAGGGGTGCCGGGTGGTGTTGGGGTGAAGTTAGGGCGGGTTCGGATCCAAGGGATCAGGCTCGCGGTCACCTTGACTTGCCATGGTGGGCGCCTATACTGCGCCCGTGTCGGTGGAAGAGTCCAACATAGCCAAAGAACGGTTTCTCGAATTCATCTCGACAAAGGGGCTGCGGTTGACATCGCAGCGGATGGCCATCATCGACACGGTCTTCAGCACTCAGGAACACTTTACCGCAGAACAACTCCTTGAGTGGTCCCGTCAGCGGGATCAATCGGTCTCGCGGGCGACCGTGTATCGGACACTGCCCCTGTTGACGGAGAGTGGCTTGGTTCGGGAAATGGATTTTGGGAAGGATTATAAGCACTATGATCCGAACTACGCGGAGCATCCCAATCACAACCACATCATCTGTCAGGATTGCGAGCGGATCGTTGAGTTCGAAAGTGAAAAGATTGAGAAGCTTGAGGACGAGATCACTCATAATCTCGGGTTCAGCCTGAAATCTCAACGCATTCAGATCAACGCCAATTGCGAGGAGCTCAAGCGGATGGGAAGTTGCCGCAACAAGACCTGACCTCAGGCCTCGCTTGGGGCCGCGGCGGGGAAGGGAAGATCCGTGACCGTGAGGCGGGTCGGCTGGGGGTATCCTTCAATCCTAGCTTGCAGTTGGGTTCCTGGTTCCGAGACGGATGTTCTGAGGATCGCCAGTCCGATGTTGCGGTTGAGGTGATGCGAGAATGCGTGGCTGGTCACGAATCCGACCACTTTGTCTTCTTGGTGAATGGGAGCTCCTGTCCCAAGCGGGCCACTGTTCTCTTCGACGATAAGGCCGGCTAGGCATCGGTTGACCCGGCCAATGCTCTTGATTCGGTTGATCACTTCTTGTCCGATGTAGCAACCTTTCGTGTAGTTGATCATCCGTTCCGTTTGACCCAGCTCTGGGGCGAGAACGGAGGGTTCCATATCGATGGGAAATCGAGGAATCCCAGCTTCGATTCGGACCGGATCGACGCTATCGGGATGGCAAAGCTTGGCACCCTGGGATTGGGCGAGTTGTTTGAGTTCGTCCAGGAGGGACGGGTGGCGGGACGCCGCGACGAAAAAATCGAATCCCTCCGATCCAAGACGCGGATGGTTCGCAAGATAGATCTCTCCACCCTCTAGATGGCTGACTTGGGCGATCGTGTTGGGTTGGTTGAGGACGGAGCGACAGTCGAGCCCCTTCAATTGGGCTAATGCTTCAGCGCTTTTGGGGCCTTGAACCGTGATCAGGCCGAAATGTGGTCTCACATCCACGATCTCAACATCATCATAGACGAGGTAGCGTTCTAATCGTTGTCGGAATGCTTCTCCCTGCCCTGGTTCGAGATCGACCAACAATTCGTCTGCCAGCGAGTAAATCTGGCTATCTCCTTCGATGATGCCTTTGTTCGAAACGACAAGAGCGTAGCATCCCCTAAAAGGAGAAAGGTCCTTAATGTTGTTGGTGACTTGGCCATTGAGGAAGCGAAGGCGATCGGCTCCAAGAAGACAAACCCGATCTCGCTCCGAGAGATCGAGAAGACCGAAATGGGATCGCAAGAGCTCAGAGTCCTTCCGCAGGTCCTGTGAGTCCGGTTGATGATCTGAGTGTTTGCCCTCCATGCCGACGCACCGACGAACCTACCTGATCCGAACTCAGATGGCAATTGAAGGAGGGCAGATAGATATGATCATTCTGGGCATTTGCTGGTGGCGGTTGAAGTCAGTGAAGGAGGCATTGATGAAAGCATGGTCATCTGAACCCGGTTTCTTTAGGGCCGCTCCTAACTCGGTGATGGAGCTGTAACGGGAATTGGACTGTGATTGTGAACGGTCGAGTTTTATTGGGGGAGTAGGCTCTCACTCCGCTCGATCGGCCTCGATGATCGGTAGCAGAACTTAGCGTTTGAGAGAAACGAGGTAATCGAGTAGATCGGCGGCTTCTTGAGCCGTCAGGGTGGCGAGCAGGCCTTCAGGCATGGCGGAGAGGCTGGATTCGAATCGATCGAAGATTTGGTTATTCTTAATCCGATGCTCGTTCAACGCGGCATCGACCAGGAGGGTTTCGGTTTCCGAGTTTTCGAGGACCAGGCCAGAGACTTCGGTATCGTCGTTCAGAGTGATGGAAACCGTTCGATACTCTGGCGCGACCGTTTTCGATGGATTGAGAATATGATCAAGCAGAGTGGTACGATCGTAACGGGCAGCGGACTGGATCAGATCGGGACCGAAGGCTCGGCCTCGACCGTTGAGCTGATGGCAGGTGAAACATTGCGAGGCTCCGAAAAACAGTTCTTGGCCCCGGGCGGCATCACCTTGGAGCTTGAGGATCACTCGGGCCTGGACATCGCGACCCAAGGTGTCACGTCGTTCGTCGGGAGCCAGCCAATGCTGGAACAATTCGCGAACCAGGACCTTGTCATGCTCCTTTGCTATCTGAGCGGTCTTTGTTCTGATGGCATCACTCTGGGGCGACTGCAACGCGGCATGCATGAGGGCAAGGCTGCTGCGGGTGCTGGAGAGAAGTTTGGTGATTCGATCTTCGGTAGGCCCGGCGACGGTTTCGGCCGCCTGCTGATTTAGCTCGTCTCGTGTCGGATCCGGCTGGTTGCTCGGTAGCGAGGCCAACCAATCCATCACGATCTGAACGCCGGTCTCGTCTACCAAACGCGATCCGATATGCGGCATGTGCCCAGCACCTTCAGTGCTAATTCGGTAGACGACGGTCGAGCGATGGGGATCGCCAGAGGCGAGGATTTTGGCATTGCCCAGCTCGAAGTCACCCCGCGTGGGATCGGTATCGAGGGCTCGAGCGTCGGCGAGGGGCTTCTTGAGATCGAACTGGGCGGCAATCCCCCCCCCTGCTCCAAAGGCATGGCAGTTGCCGCAGTTGACGTGGAGCCAACTCCTGGCGCGTGATTGCAATGGCTGCGATTCGTCGTAGGGGTTGACGAGCTGGTTGTTTGGTCGATTCCTGCCTCCGCGGCTGGGTCGAAGCTCCTCGGAAGCCTGCATGGCCCCGGCCGTGATGAGCCGCTCCATTTCGCTGGTCTCACCGCCTCCGAGTTGAAACTCATTGAGGGTGAGCGGTTCTCCTGCCCAAACATTGTGGCAACGTTGGCATTCGCTCCGAGAGTGGAAACGCCAGTTGATCTGACGGAGTCCTCCTGGTGCTGTCGAGTCGGTCACGGTGAAGCGATCCGAGGTGCCGTCTTTGGATACGAGTTTGGCGTCTGATTGATCGTCATTCCAGCGGTAGGTGTAGGGATTCCAGGCTTGTCCGTTCCAATGGAGAAGTTGGGTTTCGATGGGACGCTCAGTCGTGGGATCATTGAGATCCATCTTGAGAGAGATCGTTTTGGCGAGGACGGTATTGGTGGGAAAGAACCAATTCGCTCCGGCGATGTCTTGCACTCCCCCGCGGGTTGCCATGGCGCCAGTGCCGGGGATCGCAAGAAGCCAGTTCGAACTCGCGTAGTCTTGCCACATGGCGGCCGTGGGTTGGTATGAGATGACGCCGGCTGCCGGTTGTTGATCTTCGGTCGAGGTAAAAAGGCCGGTTTGGCTAAGCTGGCGAGGAAAGGACTCGGAGTCGTTGGCCGAAGGATTTGGGATCAGACCATAGATGCCGCTGTTGTGGTCGAGAATGAGAAGTTCCCCCTCCGGATCGAGGGCGAAGGAAACGGGTTTGAGGGACGTATCACAGAGTTCCCGATGGGAGACGAGTTGATCGGCCCGGTTGCGAAGCGCCCAGAGGCGACCGGTTTCCCAGTCTCCGTAAATGTAGGCGCCGAAGAGATCGGGGTAACGGGTTCCATAATACACCTGGCCACCGGTGATGCTGGCGGCTTCATTGTGGGAGTGAGCGACCATGGGAGGCAGGATCGGGCCCGGTCCCCGTTCAATGTCGGGGAGGACGTTGGGATTGGGGCCTTCGGTGGCCGCCCAGCCGTAGTTGCCTCCGCGTCGAATCCAATAGATCATTTCCCATTGTTCCCAACCGACGTCGCCGACCCAGAGTTCCCCACTGCGTTGGTCAAAGGCCATCCGGAAGGGGTTGCGAAATCCAAAGGCCCAGATTTCGGGGCGAGTGTTCTTCATGTTGACAAAAGGATTATCCGCCGGGATGGCGTATGGCAGGCCATCGGCCTGTCGATCCACGTCGATGCGTTGGATGGAACCCATGATGTCGCTGTTGTCCTGGCCGGTGTAGTAGCGACTATCGGGTGGATCGGGAACCGCTCCGTCACCGGTTGAGAAATAGAGATGGCCATCCCTACCGAACGCCAGCGTACAACCGTTGTGACCTCCGGAAGGCCAGCGCAGGAGGACCTTTTTGCTCCCTTCAACCAGCTGGTAAGGGCGTTCTCGGGTGACCTCGAAGCGGGCGATGTGTGCTCCTAGATCGCGTTCGCCAGGTTCATTGTAGTTGATGAAAAGGTAGCGGTTGTTTTCGAAATCGGGATGAAAGGCAAAGCCCAAGATGCTGCCGAGGGGTTGATGGTAATCTTTCATCTCGGCGACGAGGGATTGGCTTGCTGGCGAGGTGGAGGTATCGATATGCCAGAGTTGGGCCCGTTCGGTTGCGATGAAGAGGTCTCGGCTCCCGGGTGCGAACATGAATTCCACAGGGCGTTGGATATCCAGTTCGCGGTAGAGCCGTTCTACGGTGTAGGGGGCAGGTGGTTCGGGAGAGCCTTTGATCGTGCTGGAGGTCCAGGGGACGCGAGCGGCGACGGCAACCAGGTTACAGGCGAGTAAAATTGGAAGAAACCACTTCATAGCTCTCAATTGGTGAACGCGATTTATTTGAAGGGTTTGAGAAGCCTTGGGCAAGCCCTGAGGTGGGGGGGGGATCTGGATGAGCGAGTGGGGCGAGCGTCCCTCCGAGCCAAGGCGTCCGTTGGCTGCCTTCTTCAAGCGTGAGCGACTCCTCCAGTCGTGATTCTTGATTGGGTGCGACGAATGGCATCCCTAGAGCGTGGCACTTGTTCAGGAATGTGGCTGGGCCTTGAGTCTGATTGGAAAGGAGCGGCCTCCAGCCGCTCGCCCCACCTTTTGTGGGATGGGAAGTAATTGCTCGGACTACCCCACCATCTCCAAACCTCGCATCGTTCCGGTTGAGGTGGCGAAGCGGTCGTGCTCAAGGCCCATGCTTTGGATGAGACTGACGAAGAGGTTGGGCAGTGGATAGTTGTTTTCTCGATCGAAGGAAAGATGTTGTCCGTGACGGAAACGCCCCCCAGCAAACAGGATGGGCATGTTGTCGGTGGTATGTTTGTTGGCATCCCCAAAATTGCTCCCGTAAATGACGGCAGTATTCTGGAAAAGGGATTCTCCGCCTTCAGTCGTCTCCTTCAAGCCGTCGAACAATTCTCCGAGGAGCCCCATGTGAGCTCGATCAATCGCATCTAACTGAGCGAGTTTTTTCTCGTTCTTGCCGTGATGAGAAAGATTATGATAACCGTCCGTGATTTTAGTGCCGTCGACCTTGATGGTGGGTGAGTTGCTGCTATCAAGGAGAAGGGTGATGGCTCGGGTGGAATCGGTTTGAAAGGCCAGGCGGGCCATTTGATACATCAGTCGGGTCATTTCCATGTACTCACTCCGATCGCTCGGGTCGACGGGCTCCGCGATGGGGGCTTTCGGTTTGGGGAGGCGCTCCCAATACTGGGCCTTGGCGAGGCGTCGCTCGACGTTGCGAACGGCGGTGAAATACTGGTCGAGTCGGTCCCGATCGTTCTGGGCAAGGTGCCGGTTGAGGGCCTTTGATTGTTCCGCGACGGTGTCCATGATGCTCTCACCGAGTTTCAATCGCTGTATTTGCCGTTCAATCTCTGCCGGGCTTCCTTGGAGGAAGAGTTTTTTGTAAACGTCCGAGGCCTTGTTTTCACATGGAATGAGGACGCCGGATTCCGTCCAGGAGAGACTTCTTCGTCCCGCCTTAGCGTTGACCCCGAGGGTGAGGGAGGGGAAGCGCGTCAGGTGCCCAATGTCTCGAGCGATGAATTGATCTAAGGAAATGGTGTTCCGAAACCCGCCTCCGCCTGGGTGCGGGGCTCCGGTGAGAAAGGAGACATCGGACGAATGGGAGCCGTCGACACCCGGATGGGACACTCCGCTGAGAACAGTCATCTCGTGACGATGAGCCGAGAGTTGCTTGAGATAAGGTGAGAGCGCGTAGTCGCGTCCTGCGGTTTCAGGAAAGAACCGGTCCGAGAGGACACCCAGATTGTTGCAGATCGCCAGCATCCGGCGGGGAGCCCCCATCGATTCAGCCAGGAGACGTTTGGGGCGAAATGTTTCGAGCATGGGGAGAGCCAACGCCACGCCGGTCCCGCGGAGGAAGCGACGTCGATCCATGCCGTACTGGTCTGTCTTCATCTTACTTGATGCGGAACAAGCTACTTTGAACCACCCCATGGAGCAAGGAACGGATTGGGTAGTCCGGAGCATTGTGATCCAGGATCGCCTCGACTTCAGGGCGGTCGCTGAAACCGACGGGAGCGCCCGTCGCGTAGGCGATGAGTCGATGCACGAGATTTCGGGCGATTCGACGCTCCTGGCCTGCCAGGAGGGCCTTGAGCGCCTTGATGTCGGAAAAGGATTCGCCACCGGGAAGTTGACCGCTGCTGTCGATGGGTTGGGCGTAGTGAAAGACAAATCGGTGACCGTTCTTCCCGAGGCCTTCAACGGGTTCTCGCTCCGCATTGACGGCCCGATATCGCTCGCGCCACGCGCCAGCGATATCAAAACTCTCGAGCGCGAACCCAACCGGGTCGAACTGGGCATGGCAGGCTTGGCATGAGGATTCCTCGCGGTGTTGATCGAGTTGTTCCCGGATGGTGGTGGCCCCCCGAGTATCGGGTTCGACGGCGGCAACGCCGGAAGGCGGCGGCGGGATGCTCAGGCCGAGGATGCGTTCCATGATCCAGGCCCCCCGAATGACGGGAGAGGTGGTGGTTCCGTTCGCCGTGACTCTCAGAATGCTGGCCTGTGTCAGGAGACCGCCCCGGTGGCCGGATTTGGGCAGGGCGGTCCGGCGTGGTCCCACCCCTTCGGTTGGGGGAAGGCCATAGTGCTTTTCCAAGCGCTCGTTGAGGTAAGTGAATTCTGAACTCACCAGATTTCGGGCAGGCAGATCCTGATCGAGCAACGTGTCGAAGAAGAGCCGCGTTTCACGGAGCGAGGATTCGGTGAGGAGATCGTCAAGATAGTAATCAGGGTAAAGTTCGGCGTCGGGTGTGTTGGCGTTGACGTCCCGCAGATCGAGCCAGTGATCAAGAAAGAGCCGTCGAAAGCGTTGTGAGTTGGGGTGGTCAAGCAGTCGATCCGTTTCGCGTGTGATGACGGCAGGATCGAGAAGGTCGACGCGATCCATGAGGCCCCGGTCGGGGGGGCTTTCCCAAAGGAAATAGGCCAGGCGGGTCGCGAGTTGAGAGGGGCTGAGGGTCCCGGGTCGCAAATCGAAGTAAAGAAACTCCGGCGAACAGAGGACGGCGGCAAAGGTCATCACCATGGCGTCGGTGAACGATTCGCCGAGTGCTCGCCCGCGGTGATAGAGTTGGTGATAGGTTTCGGTCAGGGAAGCGGGGTGAGAAGCGTTCGGGAAGGCCCTGGGGATGAAGCGTTGAATCAGATCATGTGCGGTCAAGTCCGGGTTGGTCGTCTCAAGATGGACCGAGTGGGCGTCGTCGATGGCGAATGGGGTGTCCGCAAAGAGTGCCTGAAAACTCGGAGGCGGCCAGCTCGAATGAAGGGGTCCCTCCACCTCGAGCCAGTTGAACGCGACGCCGGGGACGCCTTCGGCCGTGGCGTTTGGATTGCCTTTCCACCCGGGTCGGGTGCGAACCAGACGGGCGGCGTCAGGGCGAAGTCCTTCGCCTTCTTTGAGCACGACGGTTCGTTCAACGACGGTGGGTTCAGGGTGGGTGTCGTAGGTGGTCAGCCAGCGACTGTCGCCACTTTCTGCCAGAGCGTAGAGAGTCACGGGTTCGCTTCGTTTTCCGGGAAACGCCTCGGTGCGACTCGGGCGCCACCAGGCAGGGCGTCCTCCTGACAGACCGTGGTCGTCCCCCCCGCTCCGGCCATTGGGACCGGCGGTGAAGGAATAGGACTTGAGTCGGAGGCGGTAGCGGCCATCGATCGGAACCCGCATTCGAGTGAAGTCGTATTTGGTGGTCGCGGTGTAGGTGCCGGAGACAAAGCCGAACGCCTCCCTCTCTCGACGTTCAGGATCCGCGCTGCCGACCGTGACGGGCTGATTTCCACGTACGACTTCTGGCTCTGGAGTCGTGCCCAGGAGCGGGATGGCGGCACGGGTGGCGGCACTCTGGCTCCAGCGGTAGCGTAAGTAGCCCTGCATGACGGGTTCCTCCCGCGCATAGTATTTTTTCCGGGTCCTCGGGTAGGCAACCGTTCCCATGACCGTGCGGATTGCCGACTCGGCAACCTTGAGGAATTGTTCCATCTGGACATGGGAAACATCGAGGATTTCCCCTGATTTGCTGAAGAGATGTTTGATGCCATCGGCGGGGAGCTCTTCGGCAATCATGAGCCATGGTGCCTCGAGGACGTGACGTAGTTTGTTCTCATACTCGTATCGATTGAGACGACGAATTCTGGCGCGGCCGTTGTGTTGGATTCGAGTCGCGTCGGCAAGACGGAGCGACGTCGAAAGGGTAGCCAGAAACTGTTCGCGATTTGGGGGTAGCGGTTGCTGCGCCTTCTCCGGTGGCATTTCACGGTTCAGAACCCGATCGTGAATCAGCACCCAGGTGGAGAAGTTCTGGGGCTTGGAGACATCCAGGTCGAGGGATTCGAGATCGAGTCCCCCCTTGCGGGTTTCGCGGTCGTGGCAATCAAGGCAGTGGGTTCCGAGGAACCGGTCAACCGAGGCGGGCGCCGGCGTGGGAAGCGATTGGCTTGAAGCGTCAAGAGGAAGCATGAGCGGCAAACAGTTCAGAAGGACCGTTGGAAGTCGGCGGCTCATGCTGGGAGCCTAGGATCAATGGCGGGGGGATGCCAGCCAATCCTGGCCGCATCATGCCGGGTGGCATTCGGAGCTTTGGGGGGCATCTCAGGGAGGCCGCGCGATCGTTTCAGGATACGGAGAGGGGGAGCTTGTTAGATGGGGACGCGATCATTAGAGTTGGGCCATGCCCATGTATCGGCTTCTCCTGTTGATGTTGACTTCCGGGTCGTTGGCGGCGGCCATGCCCAATTTCATTGTTATTTTTTGCGATGACCTGGGTTACGGCGACCTGGGATGCTACGGCTCGAGGAAACATCGGACGCCGGCGGTGGATCGAATTGCCAGGGAGGGGATGCGGTTTACCCATTTTTATTCGTCGAGCCCGGTCTGCACGCCATCACGATCCAGTTTGATGACGGGCTGTTACGCGCAGCGTGTTGGGATGCACGAGGATGCCACCGAACATTGGGTGCTGATTCCTCGGAGTCGGCGCGGGTTGCATCCTTCCGAAATCACCCTCGCCGAAGCGCTCGGGGCACGTGGGTATGCAACGGCCTGCATCGGGAAGTGGCACCTGGGAGATCAACCGGAGCATTTACCCACTCGACACGGCTTTGATCGCTACTACGGGATTCCTTATTCCAATGATATGCAGAGCGCCCGTCGGGGAGATCCGCCCCTGCCCCTATTGGATCAGGAACGGGTCATTGAGGCGCCGGTTGACCAGACCACGCTGACCCGGCGCTATACCGATGAAGCCGTGAGATTCATTGAGACGAATCAGGACCGGCCGTTTTTTCTCTACCTGCCGCACACCTTTCCCCATCTGCCCTTGTTTGCGACCGAGCCCTTCTTAAAACGGAGTCGAAATGGAACCTATGGGGCGACTGTCGAGGAAATCGATGCCTCCACTCAGCGGTTGCTGGAGACATTGGAACGATTGGGTCTGGAAGGCAACACGCTGGTTCTCTTCACCTCCGATAATGGTGCGAATACGGCCAATGGGTCCTCCAACGCCCCCTTGTCGGGACGAAAGGGCCAGACGATGGAAGGAGGAATGCGTGTTCCGATGGTGGTCCGATGGCCGGGGGTCATCCCGGCACGTTCTCAATGTGATGAACTGGCGACGATGATGGATCTGTTTCCTACCTTTTTGGGTATCGTGGAAGGGGAAGCCTATCGGTCCCAGCGGCCGATTGATGGAAAGGATATCGGCGCGTTATTGCGCGGCGAGCCCGGGGCGAAGACGCCGCATGAGGTCTTCTACTATTATCGACGCCATCAATTGCAGGCGGTTCGTTCGGGACCGTGGAAGTATCATTTGCCCTTGGAACGGACTTTCCCCGTTTGGAGCACCTATGAGCGTGAGGGGCCCGGGAGGAATGGGAGGTTGATTCATTTGTTGCGAGACCCGAAGGAGGAGCAGGATGTGTCTGCCGACAACCCGGGCGTGGTTCGGAAGTTGTTGCAGTGGGCGCTCGATGCCAAGCGACGATTGGGGCATGAAGGTCAGGCAGGTTCGGAACAACGTTCCGTATGGGACATTGAGGATCCGACGCCCCGTGTTTTGGTGCGTTAGAATGAAAGGATGTCTCGAGCCGGTCGGATGAAGGACGGCGCTTCCCGGCCCTCGCGGAGGAAGACGTGAGGCGGCCCGGACGCGATCCAGGGCACCAGAGATACGAGTCGATGAAGCACCCGGTTGGCCGGGTGCTTCGGATGGTTGCTGGGATGGTTGTCTGGATAGGAGTTGAGAAGGGAGTTTGGATGATGAGCAGATTACTCGGGATGGTTGGCGTGCTGACACTCATCGCTGCGATGGGCGCGGAACGGCCCAATATTGTCTTTATCATTGCTGACGATATGAACTGGAATGATTGCGGGGCCTACGGCAATCAGGCGGTCAGAACCCCTAATATCGATCGGTTAGCGAGGGAGGGAATGCGCTTTGAGCATGCCTATCTGACCGCGAACTCCTGCAGCCCCAGCCGCGCGAGTATCATCACCGGGCGTTACCCGCACAACACCGGGGCCGAGCAATTGCACTGGCCCTTGCCGAGTGCCTCGGTCACCTTTGTCGAGAAACTCAAGCGCGCGGGTTATTACACGGCGGCAGCGGGAAAATGGCATCTGGGCGACGGCGTCAGGGATCGCTTTGATGATGTCTTCGAAGCCTCCATGGCCGGGTTCATTCTGCCGACGGGGGAAGGGGACGCGCCTCCGAGGATGATTGCGAAAGCGCCGAGTGGATGTGAAGCGTGGGTTCCCACTTTGAGAAACCGGCCGAAAGATCGTCCGTTTTTTCTTTGGTTAGCCGCCTTGGATCCTCACCGGGAATATGAAGAAGGCGCCCTCGATCCTCCCCACCGGGCCGAAGATGTCGTTGTGCCTCCCCATCTTCCCGATACGCCGGAAGTGCGTGAGGATTTGCGATTATACTACGATGAAATCGGGAGGCTCGACCAGTATGTCGGCCGGGTTGTCGCTGAGCTGGATCGGCAGGGGGTGAGCGAGAGGACTCTCATCCTCTTCATCACCGACAACGGCCGACCCTTTCCACGGGATAAGACGAGCCTCTATGATGGTGGCATCCGGACCCCTTGGATCGTCAAATGGCCGGACCGGGTGGCGGCGGGGGCGGTGACGGAAAGTTTGGTCAGCGCCGTGGATATCGCGCCAACGTTCCTGGAGGCGGCGGGAGTGGCACCGGTGGCGACCTTCGCGGGGTTGAGTTTCTTGCCGGTGTTGGATGACCCCGAGGTCAGCGTGAGGGATTATGTTTTCGCCGAGGATCATTGGCATGACTATGAAGATCATGGGCGATCGATTGGGACACAGCGTTACAAGTTGATTCGAAACAGTTATCCGGACCTGGCCGCGACGCCATCGGCGGATGCCGGACGGAGCTTGACCTGGCAATCGATGTTGATGCTGAAGGCGGAAGGGCGACTGACACAGGCTCAAAATGCGTGTTTCCGCGCGCCTCGACCAGAGTTTGAGTTCTACGATTTGCTTAACGACCCACATGAACTTCGAAATCTGATCGACGTGCCCGAACAACAGGCATTGGTCGAAACGCTCAAGCACGAGCTGGGCCTGTGGGCCGAGCGCACCGGTGATTACCTTCCGAGTGTGAGAACGCCCGACGAATTCGACCGAGTGACGGGTGAACCCGATCATTCGGTGAGAGTTCGACCAAGACGTTCCAAACACGAGATGTTCGGAACCTATGGGAAGTACTAGGGAATGTTTCGACTGACCGTCTGAACTTCAGAACGCCTGGCGAATACGGATTGAACCGTCGCGGCCCTCGATCGGTGCCGGGGCGGGTCGGACTCGTGGCGCGTCCCTGGTCTTCAGGGGATTGTCGTGAGCGGATTGATGGAGGAGGGGCCGCACTCATGGTGCGCGCGGCTCCCTGGGCTCAAATTTGGTTCCCTCACCAGATGCTCACGCGGTCGCCCTCCGGTCGCCACATCTGGTCGGACTGACTCACCCCGAAGACGTCGTAAAAGGGTTGGAAATTGGTGAGGGGGCCGTTGACTCGAAACTTGGGGGGCGAGTGGGTATCGGTTTTGAGCCGACGCATGATCATCTCGGGTCTGGTGTTGATCCGCCAAATCTGGGCCAACGAAAGGAAGAAACGTTTGGCGCCGGAGTAGCCGTCGATGTCAGCGGGCGGTTGGCCCTCCAGCGATTTTTGATAGGCCCGCCAGGCCAGGGTGAGCCCGCCGAGATCGCCGATGTTTTCACCGAGGGTCAGTTGACCGTTGACCTTCTGACCTTCAAGGGGTTCGAACTGGGCATACTGGTCGACCAGTTGTCGGGTACGCTCGCCGTAGGCTTTGGCGTCGCTCTGAGTCCACCAATCACGGAGGTTGCCGTCACCATCGGAGCGCCGGCCTTGATCATCGAAGCCATGGCCGATTTCGTGTCCGATCACCATCCCAATGGCGCCATAGTTGACCGCATCGTCCGCCTTCATGTTGAAGAAGGGGGGTTGGAGAATGGCCGCGGGAAAAACGATCTCGTTCATCTGTGGGTTGTAGTAGGCGTTGACGGTCTGGGGATTCATGAACCATTCGGTGCGGTCAATCGGTTTCCCGAGTTTGGCGACCTCGCGGGCGTGGACAAACTCGCTGGCCCGACGGAGGTTGCCAATGAGATCGCCGGGCTTGATCTCGAGCTTTGAATAGTCCTTCCATTGGTCGGGATAGCCGATCTTGGTGGTGAACTTCTTCAACTTCTTATGGGCCTCCCCCTTGGTGGCCTCGTCCATCCATTCGAGGTGGTCGATGCTCTCGGCCATGGCCTTTCGAAGATTTCCCACGAGCGCCAGCATCCGCTCCTTAGCTTGAGGTGGGAAATGACGCTTCACATACTCCCTGCCCACGACTTCGCCGAGGATGCCGTTGACCAGGCTCACGGCGCGTTTTTCGCGTGGTTCGGGTTCCTCCTGGCCGCCGAGCTTCTTGGAAAAGAAATCAAACGAGGCCTGAAAGTAGTCCTCGCCCAGGTAGGGCGCGGCATCGATCAAGAGGCGCGCCTGGTAGTAGGCCTTCCAGACCTCGGTCGAGGTATCTTGGATCACCTTCTGGAGTCCTTGAAGATAGGTGGGTTGTCGCACGATCACATGGGACTCTTCGGCGATATCGCTGATTCCCAAATAGTCGTTCCAACCGAAACTCGGGAGGAGAGCCCGGAGTTGGTTGAGAGAGACCCGGTTGTAGGTCTTGATGCGATCGCGATTCTCGACCCGAGTCCATTGGTGTTCGGCGATGGCTTTTTCCAATTCATAAACCCGGTAGGCCTTGACCGCAGGCTGGTTGATCCCTGCCAGGGTAAAGAGTTGGGTGAGGAGCACCTGGTAATGGGTTTGCAGGCGTTTGGATCGGTCGTCGTCGAGGAAGTAGTAGTCCCGGTCCGGAAGGCCGAGTCCGCTCTGGGTGAAGTAGACCACGTATTGGGTTGAGTCCCTGGAATCCTGATTGATCCAGAAAGAGAAGGGCCGGCTGATTCCGAGCCGACCGGCGGTTGCCCACTCCTGGGCGAGGGCCGAGCGGGACGTTCTCTCGATCGCGTTCAGTGCTTCTTGGATGGGAGCCAGGCCCAGTGAGTTGATGCCATCTTCATCCATGTAGCTGCGGTAGAGGTCGCGAATCTTTTGCCCGTCAGAGTTGGCGTCAAGATTCGAGTTCTTGCTGAGCCCGTCGATGATGGCGAGGACGTTGTCCCGGCTTTCCTCAGCCAGAATGACGAATGAGCCCCAGCGGGTCTTGTCGGCGGGGATCGGGGTTTCCTTGAGCCACTGTCCATTGACGTGTTCAAAAAAGTCGTCCTGCGGTCGAACCGCCTGATTGAATCCGGAAAAATCAATGGCCGGCGAGTCCGCGGCCTGGCCGAGCGTTGCGGTCAGGAGAAGAGTGAGGCTGCAAGCACGGAGGGGTTCCAGCCAACGGGTCACGATCTGCATGGCTCCATTCAATTCGGCCAAGTCCCCGAAAGTCCAGCCTGGATTTGGGGGAGAGAGTCTGGTCGTGTTGCAATCGTTTGAGGGTCGAGGGATGATCCTCCCCCTCGGAGGTGATTCGCGCTTCAAGGCTCGAGGCTTAGTCGGTTGCGGAGGTTTTGTGGTGTTCGTAACGGTGCCCGTAGAAAAGGGTAATCAGGGTGATGGAGGCCAGGGCGAGGGTAAAGATCGCAGCATTGGGAGTTCGCCCCGTCCATTCTTCCAGGGAGTGCCAAGGCCATGGAAAGTGGAAGAAGGCGAAATTCAGACAAAAGAAGACCCAAGCGGTGAAGAGCAGGTTCCAGCGGGCGAAATGACGACCACTCCGACCCCGGTCGCCGGACCGTTTCAGCACGAAGGCCAGAACCAGCGCGATCGTGACGGGAATGATCCCGTAGACGAGCCAACCGAACAGTTCAAGGGTGCGTGGCGAGGAAAGGATGAAGGAGGTGATCGCGTCACCCCACTGGGGTCCAACATTGGGGAGCGCCCGGATGGGAGCGGTGAATTGGGTGAGGAGGAGTTCGATTTGCTGGGTTTCATAGACCAGGTGTCGCACCGTCTTGCCGGCGATTGGCAAGATGACAATCGGGAGGGTGACCATGTAAGGCCAGAACCGTCCAGCGACGATGCCGATGATCGGTAGCATCCCCATCGTCACGGCGTGATCGGCGAATTCATCAAATTTTGGATTGTCTTGAAAGTTCCATGCGAGCAGGGCGCCGACATGGACGAGGATGAGAAGCCATTCATTGCCGGCGGAGAATTCGGCACTTTCCTCCTCGGGTTCGTTCTTGATCAGATCTCGGTTGATCCAGACGCCCAATGCAAGAATCGCTCCGAAGATCGTTCCGAATGCGGTTTCCATCATGTTCCACCAGTTGAACCGCGAGACGATTGTGTGGAGCGGACCGTCGGCGAAAAAGCCGGTCTCGAAGAATTCCGGATGCCAGGCGTGGTAGAGCTGCAGGTATTGGCCCAGGGCGAAGCCGAAGCCTCCGGCTAGGAAACCAAACAGGGTGAGCCATTGGGCCAGTTTATCCCGCTTAATGATCGAAACGTAAAGCAGGACGCTCAGAAGGGCCATGAAGAGCCCCCCCCAGCGTTCCCGCCGGGGTTGTTCGATGCCGAGGTCCGGTTCAAAGTACCAGTGATCGGAGAAGTAAACATCTGGAAGAATCTTGTTTGCCGGATCAAAGGGTTGATTGATCAGAGCGATGCCTCCGAAGAGGAAGAAAAGCATGAGAATGAGCAAACTCCCGATCTCGGTTGGCTTGTAACGGACTCGGGAGAGTCCAATCCCGAAGAACGCGGCGGCCAGGGCGATCCAGATGCCCCCTTTGATGAAGAGCCCCACAAGCCCCCACCGGAGGGCCTCCGTGTTGCCGATGAGTTCACGGTCGTGAGTGAGGCCGACGGTTTGGCCGTAAGTCATTGATCCCCCGAACCCGATGGCGATGGTCATCAGGGCCACGGCGCGTGCGGTGAAGAGGGAACCGGCGCCCGGACAGAAGAAAAACGCCAGGACCGAAGCCACCAGGACGCCCGCGATCATGGCGCCGGTTTCATGGCCGTATTGTCCCCGGATTCCCCAACCCATGCCGCCCGCCAGGGCGGTGAGCATCACGACGAGCAAGAGCGAGGGGGGCTTGGGTAAGGTTCCGAGGGTTGGAGCAGGATGGGGCGCGGAAGGCTCGGGATTCGACATCGTTGCAGTATTGGTTGTGGCCACACGTGGTCGGGCCGGGGTCCTATGGGCTGGAAGGAGATTACCCTAAACGTTTGACTTGTCCAGGGGATGTCTCTGCCTGAGGGCGTCCGGATTCCCGGACGCGCCCGTTCCCTCCGGGGCACGAGGTCTCGCCGCTTTTCCGCCAACCTCCGCCGCCCGGCGGCCGTGGGTTGCCCGGGCTATTGTGTAGAGGGACGTTTGGAGCGAAACATGAGGGTGAGAGCGAGAAGGAGACCAACCCCGATCCAGCCGGTGGCCCCCACTTTCTGGTGAATGACAAAGAGACTCGCAAAGGTTGCGACCCCCGCCGCGATGAAAAGAAGGACGTTCCAGACGATCCTTGCCATCCCGCTGGGTAAGTGCTCCTTCAAGAGCGATTTTTGATTCATCAGGAGGAAGAAGGAGATATAGGCGATCGGGAGAAGGGCCATCCCAAAGACCGAGGTGGGAACGGCCAGATAGGCCGCAGCGTCACCCCAGAAGAAGGGTCCCAGCACCCCGGTGCAGGCGGCGAGGCATCCCAGTTTGAAGGGCATCCCGGTATGGGGAAGATCAAGCATCTCACAGATGACAAATCCTGAGATCAGCATCAGGATGCTGATGGTGGACAGGGCCATTCCAAGAACGCCCAACCCGAAAATAATGTTGGCGAATCCTTTGCCCGTCAGGGGTTCGAGGGCCAGGGCCAGCTCTCCTACGTCACGTTTGACCAGCGTCGCCGCCAGGCGCTTTTCCTCGAATGAAAGGGCCGCGATTTTTTGGTCCACCAGCGTCTGTTTGGCCTCTCCTTCCAGTGCTTTTTCCTCGTCGGTCAGCTCGCTGGTGACCCGGGAGGTCAGCGATTTATTGAGTGCTCCGGCCGCCTTGGCTTCCACTTGGATCACCCCTTCTTCGCTCAGCAGTCCCGCTGGGGCCTTCAAGTGGAATTGGTTGGCGGCCGCGATGACGACACAACTGGTGGCCAACAAAAAGGGGATGAACATGCCCGTCGAGAGATCGAAAACGGTGAGGCCACGGAAGTTCCGATCCCAGCCTTTGGCCAGAAGGGAGTAACCGAGAAGAAAGGTCATGTTGATGCCGACGGCTGTCGCGGCCGCACTGATCATGACATCCCGCTGGGTCGTGACGATGAGGTTTGACCAGTAGGCTCGGGCTGACTCGGGAAGCGCTTCGAGCAGCGGCACGAATCCGGCTGCCGGGCTGCTGAGCTTGCTGAGGTCGGGGATGAATCCACCCAGGACCTCACCCCAATTGAGGCTCCCCGAACCGGATCCCATCTTGAAGACGACCCCCACGAAGCTGAGCACGATCATGGCGACCATCAGCTTGAGGATGGTCTCGTAAATCTTGATGCCCCTGCCTCCGTTGCCGTAACACCAGGTGATGGCGACCGAAATGGCGAGGATCACCAGGCAGTTGATCCATTTTCCCGTGTCGCCCCCGAGTAGTTCGGGCGCCAGATTCTGTTGGAGAACGCCATTGGCGAGGGAAAACTGGGGCAGGCTCCAGACCATATTGGCCATGAGCGTGGCGATCGCCCAGGCCCACGCCAGGACGGGACTGATGTGATCACGGATCGCCCGGAAGGGAGGTTGGCCGGTGGAAAGCGTGACGTAGGCGATGCAGCTCAACATGATGATGCCCAGAATCATGGCGAAGGGCTGCAGCCAAAGCATGCCGTAGCCCGCCAAGACACCGAGGTAAAGGCTGCTGGCGAGCGAACCTCCCCCCAAGGTGATGGCACTCTGGAGCCAACCGGGCCCAGACAGCTTGGTGTAGGCGCCCAGAGTCGCGCCGAAGCCCTTCTTCTGGGCGGCTTGGATCAACTCGCGGTCCTGATCCACTCGAGAGTCGTTGTTACTCATATTGCTTGAATTCCAGTTGAGATGGCATCTCCACTAAGGTGAATCAACGGAACCATTTGTGGGAAACGGGGGGATGATGAGGGATTGGCCTCTATTGAAAAGTCTTTTCTTTTGGCCTTGGGCGTGGATTGGATTCAGGCGGATCTTGATGATGCCCTTTTCACTCCGTTCGGTCTCGATTTCCAGCAGGCTGATCCCTCTCACCTGAGGGAGTGGTTCCTGGCGGGGCGGTGATGGAAAGCTGCCGCAGGTTAATGGGCGGCCTATTTCCCAAGACAGAATTCACTGAAAATCCTGTCCAGAAGGTCGTCGGTTGTGGTTTTGCCGACGACCTCGCCGATCGCATTGACGGCGATTCGAAGGTCGAGCGCGACGAACTCGAGCGTTTTTCCGGTTTCCAGGGCTTCGATCGTTCGCGCCGTGGCCTCCCCGGCGCGGAGAAGCGAGTCCTGATGCCTCGCATTGATCATCACCTCAAGCATGTCGGCATCGATTGTTCCACTCCAGACCGTGGCCTTGATTCGGTCCTTCAGAGGATCGAGACCCTCTCCGGTCTGGCAGCTGATTCCGACCGCGGTGTCTGCCAATCGATCGGGAATGGGAGCGGCCTGTGCGAGGTCGGTCTTGTTAAAGATCACCAGGGTAGTCTTGCTCTCAAATTGTTGAAGAATGGATTCCTCGAAGGGGCTGATTCCTTGTGAGGCATCAATCACGTGGAGGACAAGATCGGCCTGTTCCAGGCTTTCCTGGCTGCGTCGGATTCCTTCCTTCTCGATTTGATCATGGGCCTGACGGAGGCCGGCCGTGTCCATGAAATGAATGGGAATCCCCCGGATATTCGCGGTCGCTTCGATAGTGTCCCGGGTCGTGCCGGCGGTAGCCGAGACGATGGCCCGGTCCTTGCCGAGCAGGCAGTTGAGCAGGGACGATTTACCCGCGTTGGGTCGCCCGATGATTGCGGTTCGAACCCCGTGGCGGAGGACCTGCCCCTCGGGCGCTGTGGCCAGGAGTGTCCTGATGAATTCGAGGCCTGATTTCAGTTTCTTGAGCAGGCTGGCCTTGGTATCGGGAGCAATGTCTTCCTCAGGAAAATCAATGTGGGCCTCCACATGGGCCAACACGTTCATCATCTCGCCTCGAAGATGCTCGATTTGTTGTGCCAGTTTTCCGGCCAGTTGTTCATTGGCGGCTCGCAGGGCGAGTTCGGTCTTGGAGTGGATCACGTCGGCAACGGCCTCGGCTTGGGTCAAATCAAGGCGACCGTTTAGAAAGGCCCGCTTGGTGAACTCGCCGGGATGGGCGAGTCGGGCACCCTGAGAAAGAACGGACTGTAGGACGAGGCGGGTGGGGACCATCCCCCCATGACAGGAGATTTCAACGACGTCTTCTTTGGTAAAGGTTCGCGGGGCTCGAAAGACCGAGACCAGAACCTCATCAATGACGCCCTGGGGCCCCGTGATGTGGCCGTAGTGAACGGTATGACTGTCCGCTCTCGACGGGGAGCGGCTCTGTTTTCCGGCCGGCTGAAAGCATCGGTCAACGATTTGAGGTGCCTCGGCGCCTGAGACGCGGATGACCGAAAGGCCCGCCTCGCCAGTCGCCGTCGCGATGGCTGCAATGGTGTCTTCCATCGGAGGTCACTCGCCCGATTCTACCGGTGTCGGGCGGTTCCGGATACAGGCCCCCACCTCGTTTTCGTCGTCCCGTCCCTCGAGGAAGAGACGGGCTTTTTGGTAGCTCTTGCGTTGGAGGTAATGGAGCAGGCCGGGGTCGGTGTCTCTCGGGAGTTGTCCCGCCATCGTCTCGATCTCTTGGAAGATACCCATGAGATCGGGCTTAGGGTCCGCCGTCGCGATCGTGGCGACGGTGGTTTCCAGTTCGATCAGTTTTTCGAGGAGATTCTGGTGGAGAGAATCCATGGCCCGAGTGTTGCATTCTGCGATCGAAAGACAAGCCTACAGGGGGGAGAGAAAAATGGCTTTGAATCCTCGGGCGGGTCGGAAGAATGCATCGCCATGGTCAAACGCATGCGGCAGAGGGACGAGGGACCGATTCTGGGCATCGAGTGTGGGGGCACACGGACGAGGGCGGTGCTGTGGGATGAGGGAGCGTCGTGCCTGGAGCGAAAGGAATTCGGACCCGGAAATTACCAACTCTTGGAGCCCGCCGAGTTGACTGAATTATTCGCGACGATCGGCGGCGCGTTTCCCACTCCGAAGGCGGTGGGTGTGGGAATGGCAGGCATCCGGACGGCGAACGATCGGGGCCGAGTCAGGGAGGCAATGGCCCGAGTCTGGCCTGGGGTCCGCCAGTATGTTACCGATGACCTCGAGACGATCTTGGCGGGAGTCGAGTTGCCATCGGAGGCGCCTTGGAGTCGGGTGGTGGTCATTTCGGGGACAGGGTCGTGTTGCTTCGGCAGAGGAGCGGATGGCCAGGAAGTCAAAGTCGGAGGATGGGGGCAGCGCCTGGGGGATCAAGCGGGTGCCTATGGGATTTCGGTGGCGGCCCTTCGCTGGACGACCCAGGAATTGGATTATCGGGGAAAGGTGGCGGTCCTCCTCCAGGATTTCGTCCGGGAACTGCGACTTCGAACGGTGGATCGAATCTCTGACTGGGCGGCGAGGGCAAGCAAGGGGGAGATGGCGCGACTGGCGCCGCTCGTGTTCACCCGGGCTCGACAGGGCGATCCAATCGCGAAACGGGTGATTCACGAGGCGGCCGATGGGCTGGTGAATGACGCGCTCGCTTGCGTCCGGCGACTCGGCCGGCGCGCGCCCGTCCAGATCATCCTGACGGGAGGATGTTTTCAAAACCAACCGGCTTACTTTCGTCGAGTCCGGGGTGGTCTGCGGCGGAGACTGAGGGATGGTGAGATTGTTTTGGCTCAAGGCATTGGTCCCGAGGGCGCCGCTCGCTTGGCGGCATTGCGTGGTCGAGTCGTGGCGAAACCTGTCAAAAGGAAAACTCGCTCCCTCGATGTCAATGGGGGATTGCCTCAGTCGACGGCCTTGTCGCCGACAGAGCGCCGACACCCGGGCTCCCATGACCTTGACCGGCTCTCGGTTGGCGAGGGAATCGCAATGATGTTGAGGGAGGATCGGGGGCTTCCGTCCGCCATCGGGGCCGAAGCCGAGAAGATCGAGCGGGTCATCCGGTGGACCGTGCGGGCCTTCCGGGGAGGTGGTCGCCTGATCTATTTCGGTGCCGGAACCAGCGGTCGCCTTGGGGTCCTGGATGCCAGCGAATGTCCGCCAACCTTTCGAACGGAGCCGGAGAGGGTCCAAGGTTGCATCGCGGGAGGACTTCCGGCCCTGTGGCGTTCGATCGAGGGAGCGGAGGATCGGTTCGAAGGGGGTCGCGATGACGTGGAGAGGCACTCGGTTGGCGCGAACGACGTGGTCGTGGGGATCGCTGCGAGCGGAAGGACGCCTTATGTCTGGGGGGCCTTGGGTGCGGCAAAGGCGGTCGGAGCCAAGACGGTGCTGCTTTGTTTCAATCCCCATCTCAAGTTCCCCAGGGGAATGAAGCCAGGGACGGTGATTTGTCCCGAGATTGGGCCGGAGATTTTGACCGGCTCGACCCGTCTCAAGGCTGGAACGGCGACGAAGATGATCTTGAACATGATCACCACCCTGTCGATGGTGCAGTGTGGCAAGGTCATTCAGAATCTCATGATCGATTTGAATCCGAGCAATCTGAAGTTGCGGGAGCGGGCGGTCAGAATCCTGCAGCAACTGACGCGATGTTCGGAAGGGACGGCGGCGCAGGCGTTGCAGGCCGAGTCTTGGGTGGTCAAAAAAGCCTTCCGGCGACTGCAAGGAAGCCCTCAGGGCCGAGATCAGCGAAATTGAGTTTCCGCTGGGCGAAGATCTGAGCGATGAAATGGGACAGACCCGCCAGCAACACGAGGACGAGAGAACAGATCAGGTAGAGACCAAATCCAACGCTCGTGTCGGGTTGCAGCACCAGGGCGATCCCGTGGTAGAGGACGAAGACGGTGCCCACCGAGCCAATCGCGAAACAGACCCAGGTGGGAATGGCGGGGTGACCGTCGATCACTCGAATCAACAGCAGAGGCGTGATCCCATAGGCGGCGAGGGTAAAGGCTTGGCGAAACGTGGTGGGCGAATGAAATCCTTCACAGACCCACAGTATGAGCTTCGTTCCGGCGATGAGAATGATGAGGCTCAGCCCCGCCTGGACGGCCTGAAACTGAATGGCTTGCTGCTGGGTGATCTTGATCAGCCGACCGTAATCGTTGAATCGGGCACCGAGACTGTACATCCCACCCCCTTCGATGGCGATCGTAAGGGCCAGCAAGGGAAGGAAGGAGACGAAGAAAATGACCAAGCAATTCCACTGGCTTTTGGCGATGCGTTCCCAGGTCGGCAGGGGAACGAGGAGTAACATCAGGGCTCGAATCATTCGGGCGGAGTCTATCGGTCAGCTCTTTCGAGACAATGGTTTTCGTGTAATTTCCTCAGATGCCCCGGGCGGAGTGCCGCATCAAAGCAATTGATGCCAGGCGCCTGGGCTGTTCGGGTGAAGGCGCATCTGATGGACGGGTGCCAGGGAGAGGGATCGGCGGCTTTCCCGGAGACTTGATTGCGGCTTGCCATTTGAGGGGCGCTCGGGCCAAGGTGACCCAGATGGTTTTGCGATGAAAAAGAATCGGGAAAACAGTTTGACTTCAACTGTATGGGTGTTACCATACAGCAGATGACCGATGGAACGACAGAAGGCATTACACTTTCAGATCGACCCACGATCCGGTCTGCCCGTCTACCGGCAGTTGATGGATCAGATCAAATACTATGTCGCCTCGGGGGGGCTCAAGCCGGGCGATCAACTTCCTTCGATTCGGGATATGGCAACCCGGGCTTCGGTCAACCCGACGACGGTTGTGAAGGGTTACACGGAACTGCAGCACGAAGGCTTGGTCGAGATGAAGCATGGAAAAGGGGCCTTCATTGCGGCTTCATCCTCGAGTCGGTCCGACGAAGAACGCCGCAAACTGATCGGGCAGTTGGCCAAACAGTTGGTGATCGAGGCGAAGCAATTGGGCGCCAGTCAGACCCTCGTCGAAGAAGTGGTGCGAGAGGAATGGAATCGAATGCCTCTGGCCTAGGTCGGTACGGTTTTTGCGTAAGGAGGGCACGATGAGCTCAATGGCGATTGAAGCGGTGAATTTGACGAAGACTTTTTCGGGAGGGAGAGTCGCTGTCAGCGGCCTGGACTTGGGGATCCCCAAGGGGACGGTCTATGGGCTAATGGGCCGAAACGGGTCGGGGAAGTCTACGGCACTGAGGTTATTACTTGGTTTGCTGAAAGCTGACAGCGGTTCGGCCCGCGTATTGGGACATGATCTATGGACCGCGCCACGTTCGTTGCGTTCCCGTGTCAGTTATGTGGCTCAAAATCCTCAATTACCGGGATGGATGACGCTCCGGGATTTGAGTCGTTACGTCGGCCATCTCTATGAGAGGTGGGATCAGAAACTTTTCGAGACGGCGGCCGATCGTTGGGACCTTCCGTTGACTCAGCCCGTTGGACGTATGTCAACGGGCGAGCAGCGGAAGACGGCCGTCGTTCTCGCTTTGGCGCCTCAGCCCGAGGCGTTGCTGCTGGACGAGCCCACCGCCGGGCTCGACTCCATTGCCCGAAGGGAGTTTGTCCAGCTATTGGTCGAAGCGTTGGCGGAACGCCCCGAAACCACTGTGGTGCTCAGCACCCATGAGCTGGGAGATTTGGGGCGTTTGGCCAGCATCGTGGGCTTGATGGACCGCGGGCGCCTGGTCCTTTCGCAGGAAGTCGAAGAGTTGCAGCAGACGATGCGGCGGGTGCAGATCATCTTTCCCGAGGAGCCGGATATGAAGTGGCTTCGTTTGCCCGGTTTGGTTCGGCAGGAGCGAATGGGATCGGTGGTGACGGCCATCTGTCGTTTGGCCAGCGATCAGCAGCTTGATTTTTTGAGGGAGCAGGCGGGGGTTCGATTGGAGGTTTTTCCGATGGGAATCGAGGACATTTTTATCGAGGTGTTTGAGTCGGTCGAGTCAACGCTCCTCCGTGAGTCGAGAAACTAGTGTTGGGGAGACTGAGGGAAAGCGGTTGGTGATGAAGATGACGGGGTTGAAGATGAAGATCTGGGGTTTAGTAGTGAAATGGTTTGGGGTGATGGCGCTGGCCTTCTGGGCCAGCGGCCATCAGGGGTTTGCGGCCGAAGCCGATGCGTTGGAGCAGCCGCGCATTCTCTCGGTCAGGATCGATGATGACGATTTTTTGGTGGAGGTAAACGTGCCTGAGGGGTTCAAGAGGATCACGTTGGAGTCGCGCACGCGGCTGGGGCAAGGGAGTTGGGTGCCCCGGGGGGTAAAGCGATTCGACGGATCGGGGAGCACGTTTACCTTCCGCCTCAAGCTTGAAGAGACCCTTGAGATTCTCCGAGTGGTGGGTACGGTTGAGGATTTACTGCCAGAGAGTTTTTATGGAGGTAAGAAGACGTTTGCGGGGCCTTCCTCCGGCCCCGCCAAGGCTTT
>MDTE01200307.1_pt1 | contig 31388 bp, 25 predicted proteins | sample 811231 | NCBI WGS metagenome assembly MDTE01 (sample SAMN05326651, study PRJNA326480) | marine metagenome | isolation source: seawater | place: Indian Ocean: Red Sea | collected 2010 | reverse complement strand
TAGTTAGTCATCAGGGTTAGTCGCTTGAATTTAAGTGCGAACTTAAATCTAGATAAATGACCTCTTAAATGACAGAACCCGGCTATAGATTGCCTAGCTTTTTTTGCCTAAATGTTCCCGTTTTGTATCGGACTAATCCTCACAAGCTATAACTTTGTGATAATAAATAGGTATTGACTATAATTTAATATACCCATACTATCCCATAAAATCCCAAATATATGGGGGTTAGGAGATTATAGGAGAAGGATGAAGCATGTTTCTGTCAAACTTCGAAAACAAATTAGACAAAAAAGGAAGGGTGTCCGTGCCATCCAGTTTTAGAGCATATCTAAATTCTATGGGATATAACGGCTTTATTATTTACCCTTCTTTTAATCATTACGCTCTGGATGGTTGTGCGCAGGATAGAATTGAGAAATTATCAGAAAGCATAGATTCCCTTGGTCCTTTCGAAGATAGAAGAGACTATTTTGCAACCTCAGTTTTATCTGAAAGTGTAAATCTTAATTTTGATAGCGAGGGAAGAGTGTCAATTCCAGAAAAATTATTAAATCATGCTAAAATCAAATCAAGTATTATTTTTGTAGGTTTGGGCAAAGTTTTCCAAATGTGGAATCCACAAGCATTCGAAAAATTCAAACTTATTGCAAGAAAAAAATCTTATATTAATAGATCAGCTTTAAAATGGGATAACAAATTTAAAAAGGAGGGAGTATGACAATTAACATCGGGGGAGGAGAGTTAAAAGAATTAAAGCCAAGAATTTTAGTAATGGGAGTAGGTGGCGCCGGAGGAAATGCAATTAATGCCATGATTGAAGATGGAATGCAGGGTGTAGAATTTGTAGCCGTAAATACAGATGCTCAAGATCTTAAAGTTAATAGAGCTGATGCAAAAATTCAAATTGGAATGAATTTAACCAAAGGACTTGGTGCAGGGGCGAAGCATGATATAGGTCAAGCCGCAGCAGATGAATCTTTAAATGAGATAGTAACATATTTACAAGGTGCAAACATGGTTTTCATTACCGCTGGTATGGGTGGTGGAACAGGGACTGGCGCTTCACATGTTATTGCTAGAGCTGCTAAAGAATTAAATATACTGACAGTTGGTGTAATCACATTGCCATTTTCATACGAAGGACCAAAAAGAATGAGAAGGGCTATAGAAGGATGGAATCATTTAAAAAAACACCTAGATGCATCTATCGTTGTTCCAAATCAGAATCTTTTTAAGATTGCAAACGAGGCTACCACTTTTGAAAAATCTTTTTCATTATCAAATAATGTTTTAAAACATGGAGTTCGAAGTGTAACTGATCTAATGGTAAGACCAGGATTAATCAATCTCGATTTTGCAGATGTAGAAACTGTTATGAGTTCCATGGGTAAAGCTATGATGGGAACTGGGGAAGCAGAAGGAGAAAACAGAGCTATGGCGGCAACAGAGTTAGCTTTAAATAATCCATTAATTGATGACTATTCATTAAAAGGAGCCAAAGGATTGCTTGTGAATATCACTGGTGGAGAAGACATTAAATTGTTTGAGGTTGATCAAGCTGTAAATAAAATTAGGGCCGAAGTTGACCCAGAAGCAGAACTTATTTTTGGAGCAATAAAAGATGAAAATCTTAATGGCAAGATGAGAGTATCTATCGTGGCCACAGCTCTTGATGGGGAGGAACCAGTTTCAAAATCTCCAATTAATAATGTGCACAGAATTCACACTAGAAATACTGGGTATTCAGAAGATATTTCAAGCAATGTTAATATGCCAACGATGCTTGACCCAAGTTCAATTCAGGGTGCAACAGCATTAAAATTAAATGAAGAAATCAATGCAAATGAAAATATTTTGCTGGATAAGAAAGAAGATGTAGTTTCCAAAGCACAGAACGATTTAACTTCTGGAATTTCATTGGAAAATGCATCTTATTTTGAAAACGGAATGAGCCAAGAGCAAAATCAAAATGATATTTCTGTTTACGAAGAAAAAAATCAAGATATTCCAGAGTTAGAAACTCAGGACGAAGTTACCCCCCAATTATTTTCTGATGAGGGTGTTCTTGATACCTCATCAGAAGGTAATAATAATGATGAAGTTTTAAAAGGAGAGGAAGAAGAAGACTTCGAAATACCGGCATTTTTGCGTAAACAAAAATTTTAATCCCGCAATAGATGAAAGATATTTCATCGGCAAAAAACTCACCACATTATCCCGTAATGCTGGATGAGATTTTAAGGATCTGCTCACCAGAAAAAGGTGGATTATTTTTAGACTGCACATTTGGAGTTGGTGGATATTCTGATGCAATACTTTCTTTCCCTAATACACAGGTTATTGCGTTAGATAGAGATTTACATACACAAAAATATGCACAAAAAATAAAAAAAAAATATCAAAATCGTTTTAATTTTTATAATTTAAAATTCAGTGAATTGAATAAGGTAATAAAGGAAAATACAAAATTAGATTTTATAATTTTTGATCTTGGCCTTTCTTCATTACAAATTACTGATTTAAAAAGAGGATTTTCTTTTAATTCAAAAGGTAAGCCAGATATGGGTATGGGTTTAAATTCAATCAATGCTCAAGAAATTTTAAATAATTTTAATTTAAAAACCTTAGGAGATATTATTAGAGTTTTTGGAGAAGAGAAAGAGAGTTTTTATATTGCAAAAAATATAGTTGAAGAAAGAAAGAAAAAACCAATAGAGTCAATACCTGATTTGGTTAACATAATCAAAAAGAGTAAAAAGAAAAATCCTAGAAAAAAAATTAATATTTCAACACAAACATTCCAGGCTATAAGAATTTTCGTTAATAAGGAAATTTCTGAATTGATCGAAGGGCTTATAAAGGCGAGTCAGTTCTTAAAGTCAGGAGGTAAATTAATTGTTATCAGCTTTCATTCCATCGAAGATAAAATAGTAAAATTTTTTTTTACAAACTTTTCAGAAGGAAAATCTAGAAGTTCTAGATATTATCCAGATTCTTTTAAAGAAAAAATTCTATTTGAAAACTATAGAAATAAAGTTATTAGACCAAGCAATAAAGAAATAACGGTTAATAAGCCCTCAAGATCAGCAAAGCTTAGATTCGCTATCAGGAGCAAAGATGATTTTTTTTATCCCCTCGACTTAAAAAATAAATTTTTAAATTATTTAGAATTAGAAAATAAAAATGTTTAAAAAAACAACTATTATTTCATTGTGTATTTTTTTTATTTTAATATTTTTTACACCTATTGTTAAAAATAATACAAGAATTATAGAAAAAAACATTGAAAGTTTAAGCAAAGATATTTCTATACTAGAAAAACAATTAAATGATGCAAAAATTGATTTTGTATACCTTTCTAGTCCAGAAAGATTAAAAAAAAACTTATTAAATTTTAATATCAAAAAATACTCAAGTTTTGAACGTTCAAGAATTTTTTTATCACCTCAAGATTTTCTACATTATAGTTCACAGGAAACAAAAAATTTTAAAATAGAGAAATAACATGGTAAGAGAAAAAAAAAATAAGAAAATAAATCAAAGGAGCTTTTATTTTGATGACTATGATAGCCATCCAAAGCCTCAATTAAATAAAAATAAATTAAATGTAAGTGAAGATAGAATTTATTTACTTTTTTTTGTGTTTTTTTCTCTTATTTTAATTTTTGCAATTAAAATATTTACAACATCTTTACAGGAGTCTAATTTTAAAAATAATCAAAACTATTATCCCATTTTTAAACCAATAAGAAATGATATACTCGATAGAAATGGCGAGACAATTGCGAAAAATATTAGAGTTTACCATGTTGCGATTAAGCCTAACTTAATTAATGATAAAAAGAAATTTATTTTAAAACTCAAATTATTTTATCCAGAATTAGATTTTGGAAATATCAAGAAAAACCTAAATAGAAAAAAATATTTTTATCTTAAGAGAAATATTACTGATGAGGAGAGACTGAAGTTATGGTCTCTTGGGGAAAAGGGTATAGTATTTGAAACGACACAAACAAGAGTGTATCCCCACAAGAACTTATTTAGTCATGTTGTAGGCCAAATAGATATAGATAATGTGGGAATTTCAGGAATTGAAAAATCTTTTGATAAAGAATTAAAATCTAATAGTGAACCAATAACTATGACATTAGATGCAAATTTGCAGTTTTTAATTAGAGAAGAATTAATTAAATTTCAAAAAATTTTTAAAAATATTGGAAGTGCATCAATTTTAATGGACATAAATAGTGGCGAAATACTTTCAATGGTTTCTTTACCTGATTTTGATCTAAACAAAAGGAAAACAATTAACGATGTAAATTATATAAACAGAGCTACAAAAGGGGTTTATGAACTTGGGTCCGTTTTTAAAACATTTACATTGGCAGGGGCTTTAAATGAAGGTGCGTTAGAAACCAATACAAAATTTGAAAATCTTCCAAAAAAAATTAATTGTGCAGGAAGACCTATAGGAGAGTATGATGATAAAATTCCCTCTAATTTAACAGCTGAACAAATTTTAATTAGATCAGGCAATATTGGTTCAGTAAGAATTGGTCAGAAAATCGGAGGAGAAAAAATGAGAGATTTTCTTAAGAATATTGGTGTACTTAATAAAATTAAATTTTATATTGAAGAAGTAGGGGAGCCAATACCTTTTAGATGGGGCAAGTGCAAACTAGCAACAGCATCTTTTGGTCATGGAATAACTACAACACTTCTACAGCTCTCTAAAGGTTATTCAATTATATCCAATGGTGGCTTTAATATAAAACCAACATTGATAAAAAATAAAAATAAAGAAATTAAAAAAATAAGGATTTTAAATAAAGATGTATCAAGCAAGATAAATCCAATTTTAAGAAAAATTGTATCAACCAAAGAGGGTACAGCCAATTTTGCAAATATTAATGGGTATGATGTTGGTGGAAAAACTGGGACAGCCCAAAAATCATTTAATGGAATTTACTCAAAAAATAAAATTAACACATTTGTAGCTGTTTTTCCCATTTCAAAACCAAAATATATTTTATTAGTCCTTTTGGATGAACCAAAACCAAGCAAAGATTATATTTACCATTACAAAGATGGAAGCGGATGGAAATACAAAGGAACCCCTTATAATACAGCAGGATGGACATCAGTAGAAATTGCGGGCAAAATTATAGAAAAAATTGGACCTATTTTAGCCATAAATAGAATTGATTTTTATGACAACCATGTTGTTAAAAAATCTTATTAACAATCTTAGACCCGAAGTAGCTGCACTCAAAATTAATGGTATTTCATTTGATAGCAGAAGCACAAAAAAGGGAGATGTATTTTTGTCTATCATGGGCAATAAGCTCAATGGAAATAATTTTATTGAGCAAGCTATCACCAAAGGAGCTAAAGCGATAATTTATTCAGGATCAATTAAAAAAAATAAAAAAGCAATTTTTATAAAGGTAAAAGATACAAGAAAGATCTTAGCAAGATTAAGTACAAAATATTACAAAAATAAACCAAAAAATATAATTGCTGTTACAGGAACTAATGGCAAAACATCAGTATCAGATTTCTTCTATCAAATTTTTAAGTTACAAAATAAAAGATCTGGATTTATAGGAACACTTGGTTTTAGAAAAAATAATTTATTAAAAAAAAGGGAATTAACAACCTTGGATTCTTTAACTCTAAACAAGGATCTTGAGGAAATGAAGAAAAGTGGGATTAACAATGTTATTATTGAGGCTTCAAGCCATGGACTAAAACAAAAAAGGTTAGATTTTTTAGAAATAAAAGCAGGCATCTTTACAAATTTCAGTCACGACCACTTAGATTATCATAAGAACATGAAGGACTATCTTAACTCAAAACTTTTGTTATTTAAAAATCTTTTGAAAAAAGAAGGAACGATAATTACCGATAGTGATATTAAGCAATATAAATTAATTAAAAATATACAGAAAAGAAGAAAACTTAAAATTTTATCCATTGGATCTAAAAACAATTTTTTTAAAATTATTAATCATAAAATTTTCAATAACTTTCAGCTTTTAAAAGTAAAATATAACAACAGAATATATAAATTAAAAATAAAATTATATGGATCTATACAAATTAAAAATTTATTTATGGCAATTTTAGCATCAAAAGTTTGCGGTCTTAAAATTGAAAAAATTTTTAACAAAATTGAAAAAATTAAAAGTGTTAATGGTAGACTAGATCTAATAAAAACTCTGCCAAATAAATCAAAAATATTTTTAGATTATGCACATACCCCAGATGCTTTGGAGAGTGCTATACTTTCTTTAAAGGAACATTTTAAAAAAAAAATTACAGTTGTTTTTGGATGTGGAGGCGAAAGAGATAAAAGCAAACGCGAATTGATGGGAAACGTTGCAAAAAAATATTGTAAAAAAATTTATATTACAGATGACAATCCAAGAAACGAGAGTCCAAAAAAAATTAGAAAAGATATTATGAAAGAATTGAAAAATTCTAAAGCTAAAGAGATTAATGGAAGAAAAAAAGCAATTCTTTATGCTTTAAAAAATTCGGACCCCTATGAGATTATTTTAATTGCTGGAAAAGGACATGAAACTTATCAAGATTTAGGAAAGAGAAAAGTTTTTTTAAGTGACAGAAAGATTGTAGAAAACTTCAATACAAAAAATATTAAATTTGAGAGGAATATTAACGATCTTAATTTCAATAGTGCAATATTAAAAGAAGTTTTAAAAAGAAAGAAAAATTATCCTTTTAATGGAGTATCTATAAATTCAAAAAAAATAAAAAATAAAAATTTATTTATTGCTATTAAAGGAAAAAAAAATGACGGCCATAACTTTTTGAATGAGGCTCTAAAAAATGGTGCTAATTATTGTGTAGTTTCTAAGTTAGCTAAAAAACAATCTAAATTTATTCTAGTAAAAAATACAATGGATTTTCTAAATCATTTAGCAAAAATTAAACGTAATTTATCTTCAGCTAGTTTTATAGCTGTTACTGGGAGTTCGGGAAAAACTACAGTCAAGACTTTGCTTGGATCTTTATTAAAAAAATATTCTAAAACTTATTTTTCTCCTGAATCATATAATAATCAATACGGGGTTCCCCTGAGTATTTGCAACATGAATCCTAACAGTGAATTTGGAGTTTTTGAAGTTGGCATGAACAGATTTAATGAAATTAATAAATTATCAAAAATAGTTAAACCTCAAATCGGTATAATAACGAATGTTTCAGAAGCTCATTTAGAAAATTTTAGAAACACAAATGATATAGCTAAAGCAAAAAGTGAAATCATTTATAATATAAAAAGGCATGGAACAATTATATTAAATAGAGATGACAAATTTTTTAATTATTTCAAACAAATCGCAAAAAAAAATAAAATAAAAATTAAGTCTTTTGGTTATTCACAATATTCAGATACTAAATTTTTAAATATAAAAAAAGAGCAAAATAATTTTATATTAAAATTCTCTATTGATAAAAATAATTTTAAATTAAATATGAATAATAAAAATAAAAACAACATAATGAATATTTTATGTTGTGTGACGGCAATAAATGAGTTGAATTTAAATGTGAATAAAGTTAAAAATTTTTTTAAAGCACAACCTTTATTAAAAGGAAGAGGAAAAATTAGTAAAATACAAAAATTTAATAAAAAGTTTTTCCTAGTAGATGAAAGTTACAATGCGAATCCTTTATCAGTAAGATCTGCTATTGAAAATTTTTCTAATATTCCAAAAAGAGGTAATAAAAAATACTTTCTTTTTGGGGATATGTTGGAATTGGGTAAAAATTCAAGTAGTTATCATAAAAAGATCTCTAAATTTGTAAATAATAGTGATATTGATAAAACTTTTGTTTATGGAGACAGATCTATTCAAACATATAAGCTTCTAAAGAAAAGTAAAAGGGGAGATATAGTGAAAGATTTAAAATCATTTAAAGATAGGATATCTCAAATTATAAAAAACGGAGATTTTTTGATGATTAAAGGTTCTAACGCAACAAAATTACACAAGATATCAAAAAATCTTTTAAAAGGAAATGCGAATGCTTTATAGTTTCTTAACATCATTAGTTGATACTTTTACTTTTTTAAATGTATTTAAATACATTACTTTCAGAATAGGACTTTCAGTAATCACCTCTCTGACGATAATTTTTTTAATTGGAAATCCTTTAATTAAATATTTTTCAAAAAAACAAATTACAGGACCCATTAGACAGGATGGTCCAATTGACCATATTGTAAAGAAGAGTGGAACACCCACCATGGGAGGGCTAATGATTTTAATTGGAATTATTTCGAGTACTCTTTTGTGGGCTGATTTAAATAATGTTTATATATGGATAGTTCTTTTTGTATGCACAAGTCTTGGTTTGCTAGGATTTATAGATGATTATCTTAAAATTAAATTTAAAAATTCTTCGGGAATTAATGCTAAATTAAAATTTTTAGGACAATTCTTTGTTTCACTGGTTACAATTTTAGTATTAATATATTTTACGGATCATGAAACTATTTCAAATCTGTATTTTCCTTTTTTTAAAAACCTTGTTTTACACATGGGTTTGTTTTTTATTCCATTTGGCATTTTTATAATTATTGGATCCTCTAATGCAGTAAACTTAACCGACGGGTTAGATGGTTTAGCAACAGTACCAGTAATGTTGGTTGCTTTATCTTTTTCTTTAATTTGTTACTTGGTTGGAAATACGATTTTTTCAAATTATTTACAAATTCAATATGTATCCAATGTTGGAGAGCTATCAATTTTTTGTGGTTCTATCGTAGGTTCATGTTTAGGTTTTCTTTGGTATAACGCACCACCAGCAAAAATATTTATGGGCGATACTGGTTCATTATCTTTAGGTGGCTCCATAGCTTCTGTTGCAATAATAGTGAAACACGAAATTGTTCTTGCAATTGTAGGAGGCTTGTTTGTTTTAGAAACGGTATCCGTAATAATTCAAGTAATTTCATTTAAATTAACTGGCAAAAGAGTATTTATGATGGCACCAATACATCATCATTTTGAGAAAAAAGGCTGGGCAGAGTCTACCGTAGTAATAAGATTTTGGATAATTGCTATCATTCTAGCCTTGATTGGATTAGCCACATTAAAATTGCGTTAACCAAAACTAATGAATTTATCTTTAAACTATTTAAGGAATAAAAATTTTGCAATTTATGGTTTAGGAACTACTGGCCGTTCTGTAATTAATTATTTTCACAAATATGGATTCAAAAACTATGTCGGATGGGATGATGATATAAAAGTTTTTAAAAGATTTCAGGGGACTAAATATAAAAAAATAAAAAATTTTTTTTTAAGGTCTTTAAATTACGTTGACTATATTATTGTTAGTCCTGGTATTAATATTAATAAAGCAAAACTTAAAAAAATTTTATTAAAAAATAGAAAAAAAATAATAACCGACCTTGACCTTTTTTATTTATTAAATCCCAATATAAAATCTATTGTTGTTACAGGAACTAATGGAAAATCAACAACTTGTAAAATAATCGATCATGTTTTGAGAAAAAATAATATTAATACTGCTCTAGGTGGGAATATAGGAAGTCCAATTTTAAATTTAAATCTTCACAAAAAATCTTTAATAGTTATTGAGGCATCATCTTTTCAATTGGCTTATTCTAAATTTATTAAGCCTGACTATGCATTGATATTAAATATAACCAAAGATCATCTAGATTGGCATGGATCTATGGATAGCTATATTGAATCGAAATTTAAAATTTTTTCACTTCAACAAAAAAATAATTTTGCGTTAATAAATAATAAAAAATTGTTGAAAAAATTTAAAAAGCATAAGTATGAATCCAAAATAAAATTTATAACTACAAATAAGTACAAAAAAATTAAGAATAAGATTAAAAACAAATATCTAAAATCAGAGGTAAACGAGGAAAACATGAGCTTTGTTTATACATTATCAAAAATGTTAAAAATAAAAGAAAAGTCTTTTATAAAATCTCTTAAATCTTTTAATGGATTAGCTCATAGACATGAAATTTTTTACAAAAATAATAATAAAATTTTTGTAAACGACTCTAAAGCAACAAGCTTTGAGGCTACCAGATATGCTTTAAAAAATAATAAAAACATTTTTTGGATTGTTGGAGGATATCCAAAAATGGGAGACCAATTTAAAATTAACAAACTAAAAAAAAATATAATTAAAGCATATATAATTGGAAAACACATGAAAATTTTTAAAAAGTTCTTAAACGGTAAAATTGAATTTAAATTATGTAAGACTTTAAAAAATGCAGTAGTTGCAATTATTAAAGATACTAAAAAAATAAAAAATAAAGAAATAACTGTATTGCTTAGCCCTGCTAGTGCCTCTTATGACCAATTTAAAAATTTTGAAAATAGAGGTGATAAATTCAAAAAATTAGTGAAGATCTATGGAAAAAAATTTTTTTAAAACCAAAAATTATTGGAGAAATATTGATAAACATATTCTGTTTAGCTTTTCTATATTATTTATTTTAGGAATATTGTTTTCATTTTCTTCGACTTCCTTTTTAGCTGATGAAAGGCTTAATAAAAGCTATTACTTTTTTTTTCAAAAACACTTGATATATGCCATTGCTTCTTTTGTATTAATGATTTCAATATCTTTAATAAAAACTGATTTAATAAATAGAAGCTTGTTTCCAATCTTTTTAATTTTTTTAATATTATTAATACTCATACCTTTTATTGGTATTGAGGTGAAAGGTGCAAAAAGGTGGTTAAATTTTTATATATTTCGTTTTCAACCCATTGAGTTTGTAAAACCTTTTTTTATTTTAACTATAGCTCAAATTATTACTTCTAATTTGTTTAAAAATTTAAACTTCGCTTATCTTATTTCTTTTTTGTTGTTATCATTTATAATTTTGCTGCTAATTATTCAACCTGATCTTGGCCAGTCGGTTCTACTAATCTGTGCTTGGATCTCATTAATTTTTGTATCTGGTGTTAATTTTTTCTTTCTTTCCATAATCTTTACGTTCGTTGTTTCTCTTTTTTTTCTTTTAATTTATCTGGCTCCAGAAAAATTTAGCTATATTGTTTCACGACTCTTATCATTTATGGATCCTTCGAAATCAGACAATTCTCAATCTCAAAAAGCTAGCGAGGCAATAAGGGAAGGTGGTTTAACAGGCCAAGGTATGGGAGAGGGTATACTAAAAGATAGTGTACCCGAGGCACATACAGATTATATCATTGCTGTTGTAAGTGAAGAATTTGGATCAATAATTTCAATATTAATTGTTGGAATTTTTTTATTCGTTGCTTTTAGAATAATTAAAAAAATTTTAAATTTTTCAAATAATTTTTATAAAATTGCATTGAGTGGAATAATATCCTTATTAATTTTTCAGGTTTTTATTCATGTTGGTGTTAATACGAATTTACTACCAACAACTGGCATGACTCTTCCCTTTTTAAGCTATGGTGGTTCATCATTGCTATCAAGCGGAATAATTGCAGGAGTAGTTTTAAATTATACATCTTTAACAGAAAAAAATTAAATGGAAAAAAATAATAAAAAAATCTTAATAGCAACAGGTGGAACAGGTGGTCACATTTTTCCATCACTAAGTTTGGTAAGTTTTTTAAAAGAAAACTATGAAATAGGCATAATAACCGACGCAAGAGGATTGAAATTTATAAGAAATGATAAAAAAATTAATGTTAAAATAATGAATTTTAGTACTATTTTTAACAAAAACTTTTTCAAAACTCTTATAAGTTTTATAAAAATAATTTTTTCTATATTTTATTCATTTTTTTTCATCTTGGCTCAAAGGCCAAAAATAGTGATTGGGATGGGCGGATATTCATCTTTTCCTGTTTGCGTTGCTGCTTTTTGTTTGAGAATTCCTTTGTTAATTTATGAAAATAATTTAGTCATAGGAAGAGCTAATAAATTTCTATTGCCGATATGTAAAAAAATCATCGTTTCTACTAAAAATACAAAAGGTATAAAAACAAAATATAGTTCCAAGGTTTTTTTCTCTGGATTCTTAATAAGAGATAATATTTTGAATTTAAAAAAACAACAAATTATAAATTCAGACAAAAATAATCTTTCTATTTTAATAATGGGTGGTAGCCAATCAGCTAAAACTTTTGGAGAAATATTGCCAAACATAATAGCAAAATGTGCAAAAAGTGGAGCTAAATTTAGAATTTACCAACAATGTTTAACCGAACAAACTGAAAGATTGAAAAAGAAGTATGAAGAACTTAAATTAGATTTTGAACTATTTTCATTTTCAGATAATTTGGCAAAATATTATGAAAAAGCTGATTTCGCAATTACAAGATCTGGCGCTTCTTCATTGGCAGAATTAATAAACTTAAAAATCCCCTTTATTGCAATACCACTTCCATCATCAACAGATAGACATCAATTTGAAAATGCTAATTATTTTAAAGATAAAGGATTTTGTTATTTATTAGAGGAAAAGTTTGTTTCTGATAAACTATTTGAAATTCTTATAGATTTAAAGAAGGATAGAAAAAAGCTATTTTTAATGAAAGAAAAAATGAAGACTCATTCTGACAAAGATTCAGCATTAAAAATTAAGGAATTAATTGGAAAAATTTTAAATGAATAGAAAACCAATAGGACTAAAAGAAAAAATTCATTTTGTTGGAATTGGCGGTATAGGCATGAGTGGTTTGGCTCAAGTTATGAAAACTATGGGTTTTAAGGTTCAGGGAAGTGATTTAGCTAAAAGTAAGAATGTTGAAAGGTGTAAAAAAATTGGTATCAAAGTATTTAATACACATAACAAAAAAAATATTGAAGACTCTACTATAGTTGTAAGATCATCAGCAGTAAAAAATAATAATCCTGAAATTAGAGCTGCAAAAGAAAAAAAGATAAATATTCTTAAAAGAGCAGAAATGTTATCCCAAGTTGTTTCTCTAAAGACAAATATAGTAGTAACTGGTTCACACGGTAAAACAACTACTACATCTCTGATATCAAAAATACTATCATTAGCAAAATTTGACCCTACTATTATAAATGGGGGAATTATAAATTCTTTTAATAGCAATGCCAGGTTAGGAAAAGGTGAGTGGGCAGTTTTAGAGGCAGATGAATCCGATGGAAGTTTTTTAAATTTTCCAGTAAACTATTCAATAGTTACCAATCTTGATAAAGAACATCTTGATTTTTACAAAAGTTTTAAAAATTTACAAAATTCATTCATAAAATTTTTAAAAAAAACCCCGCCTATTGGAAAATCTTTTATTTGTATTGATGATCAAGAATTAAATAAAATTATTAAAAAAATCACTAACAAAAATTATCTAACTTATGGGTTTTCAAAAAAAGCAAATTTTCACATATACGATGTTGTGTATGAAAAAAATTTCTCAGTTTTTAATTTAAAAGTATCTTTACCTGGAGTAAAAAAAATAAATATTTCAAAAATAAAACTAAATCTTATTGGAAGACACAATGTTTTAAATTCAGCTGCTGCAATTGCTTTATCTTTACATATAGGAATAAAAATTAAGATTATAAAAAATGCACTCAGTACATTCACCGGTATACAAAGGAGATTAACAAAGATTTCTTCAATTAATGGGATAGAATATTTTGATGATTATGCCCATCATCCAACTGAGATCAGATCAGTTTTAGAAAGTCTAAAAAAAACTTCTGGAATCAGAAAGATAATTTCTGTTTTTCAACCACATAGATATTCAAGAATAAAATTATTGAAAAAAGATTTTGCAAATTCATTCAAAGATTCTGACCTAGTTATTTTATGTCCAGTTTATTCTGCAGGAGAAAAAATTGATAAAAAATATAGAGAGATTGAATTTGCCAAATTAATTTCTAGAAACTCTAAGGTACAGGTAATAATGATCAGAGATCAGAATGATTTAAAAAAATTTTTTAATAAAAATTTGTTTAATAACGAAATAGTAGTTTGTATGGGAGCTGGATCTATTTCTAAATGGATAAGGGAGATTTGTTGTTAAATTGAAATATGATTTATAAAAATGAAAAACTTTCTAAATATAATTGGTTTAACCTAGGTGGACCAGCAAAAATTTTTTTTAAAGCAAATTCAGAATTTGATCTTAAAGCATTTTTAAAAAATTATCTTAAAGAAGAAAAAAAAATATACATACTTGGAGCTGGATCAAACACTCTTTTTAGAGACTCAGGTTTTAACGGAGTCATAATTAAACTTGGAAAAGCTTTTTCTCAAATAAATTTAATAGAAAATAATAAAATAGAAGTAGGTGCTGCTGTTTTAGATAAAAAAATTGCTGATTTTGCACAACAACATTCTATATCGGGACTTGAATTCTTATCTTGTATACCTGGTAGTATAGGAGGGGGTGTTACAATGAACAGTGGCTGTTATGGGGAAGAGATATCAAAAATTTTTGTATCCGTAAAAACCATGAATTTTAATGGAGAAATTAAAACATTTAATAAAGACGAAATAAAATTTTTTTACAGAGGAAGTAATATAGATAAAGATTTAATAATACTAAGTGTTACACTTCAAGGAAAACTATCAAATAAAAGCGAAATTGAAAAAAAACAATTAAATTATATAAAAAGGAAAAAAGATACCCAACCAAGTAAAATTAAAACTTGTGGTAGTACTTTTAAAAATCCAGAAAATAAAAAAGCCTGGGAACTAATTAAGTTGTCAAATTGTGAAAAACTGTCAGTAGGTGGCGCAAAAATATCGGAAAAACATAGTAATTTTTTTTTGAATGATGGCAAGGCTTCATCATCAGATATTGAAAGTTTAATTGAAAAGGTAAAAAAAGAAGTTTTTTTAAAAACAGGCACAAACCTAGACTTGGAAATTAAAATTGTTGGAGAAAAATAATAAATTGCCAAAAAAAAAAAGAATTCTTGTTGTTTTAGGGGGTACTTCTAGAGAAAGAGAGGTTAGTTTGGACTCTGGAAAGGCTTGTATCAAAGCCTTAAAAAAACTTGGACATAAAGTATCAAAATTTGATCCAAAATTTTTTCCAGTTAGTAAGATTAATGCTAATAAAGTAGATGTAATATTTAATGCTCTACATGGAAAGGAAGGCGAGGATGGAAAAATCCAAAGTTTTTTTGAACATTTTCGTATTCCTTATACACATTCAGGAGTCTTATCCTCAATGATCGCGATGAATAAATATTTTTCTAAACAATTATTCATAAAAAACAAGATTAAAACTCCTAATTATTTCATTTTAAGCAAAAAAGACTATTTAAAAGTAAACTTAAACGACAAAATTAAAAAGAATAAATTAAATTTTCCAATAGTTATCAAACCAAACGATGAAGGATCTAGCATTGGAGTAACAATATGTAAAAATCTTAATATATTAAAAAAAGCATTTAAAAAATCTTTGAAAAATTACGATGACTTGATATTTGAAACCTATATCCCCGGAAAGGAAATTCAAGCAGCGGTTTGGGGAGGAAAATCTATTGGCGCTATCGAATTAAGACCAAAGAGGAAATTTTATGATTACAAAGCAAAATATAAAAAATCAGCCAAAACTTTACATGTCATGCCTGCAGGTCTAAATAAAAAAAAATATAGAGAGGTTTTAAAAATTTCTGAAAAAGCCCACAAACTTTTGAAATGCAGAGGTATTACAAGATGTGATTTTAGATTTTACCAAAATAAATTTTTTCTTTTAGAAGTAAATACGCAGCCAGGAATGACAAATTTATCTCTTGTTCCAGAAATAGCCAAGTATTATAAAATTTCTTTTGTAAAATTGGTAAAATGGATGCTAGCTGATGCCAGTATTAATCGATGAAAAAAAGAACAAGCTTTATCTTATGGTTCCTTTTGTTTGTTTTCCTTACAACATATAACTTTGATCTTAGTGAAAAGATAAAAAATTTTCCTCTTTTAGTAAAAAATATAGAGCTTTATGGAACAAATAACTCAGACAAAGAACAAATTCAAAAAAAGTTAGATAAATTTAGAGGGAAAAGTCTAGTTTTAATCGATAGAAGAAAACTTAAAGACACTATAAAAAATTCTCAGTTTGTAAAAGAATTAAAAGTTAAAAAAGTTTATCCTGATACGATAAAGGTAAACATAATTGAATTTTCTCCTTTAGCAGTTTTTATCGAGAAAGATAAAAAAAAATACGTTCTGACAGATGGAAAAGAAATTATAGAATATGAAGAATCAGAGAACTTTAATTCTCTACCATTTGTATATGGGAAAGATGCTGAAAAGAATTTTTATGTTTTTTATACTAATTTAGAGGGTACAGGTTTTAAAATGGATCAAATTGAACGATTTAATTATTTCAAGATTAATAGGTGGGATATTATTTTAAAGAATGATAAAATAATTAGACTTCCAAGTAAAAATTATGAAGAGTCAATTAGTAGATTCCAATCCATATATAGAAAAGAAAATTTTAATAATTTTAAAGTTTTCGATTTTAGAGTTAAAGGACAATTAATATTGAAATAGAAGACTATGGACCAGGCAAAGTTAATAGCAGAAATTGGAGATAACCAAATCAGATATGTTGTATATCAACAGATTTCAGACTCAGAATATAAAATTTTAAATAAAAAAATTTCTGAGAATATAGGATTAAAAAAAGGAAAAATTTTAGATTTTAACTACACTACAAAAAAAATTAATGAAGATATAAGGAATATAGAAACAGAATCTGAAAAAGTTTTTAGAAACATTTCTGTTGTAGTTAATGAACCAGAGTCTACTTGTACAAATTTTACAGGTTTTAAAAAACTCAATGGTTCAAAAGTAGAAAAAAGAGACTTAGATTATATTTTAAATGAAGCAAAAAGTTCTATTGTTAAGAATCAGGAAAAAAATTCGATATTACACATACTTAATTCTAATTTTATTTTAGATAAAGTTAAACAGGAAAAAATGCCATTGGATCTTTATGGAGATCATCTTAGTTTACACATGACATTTATTTCGCTTCCAACAAATAATTTAAAAAATATTAGATCTCTTTTTGATAGTAGTGATTTAAAAATTGATCGAGTTATAAGTAAACCTTTAGTTTGTGGGGTAGATTTGTTGAGTAAAAATCAAGATTTAAAAAATTTTGTTATTATAAATTTTGATAAGGAAGTTAGTAGTATTTCTCTCTATGAAGATACATCTTTAGTTTTTCTTAAAACTTTTCCATTTGGTACTAATTCAATCTATAGAGATATAGCCCAACTTTGTTCCTTGAAAGAAAATGAAATTAAGGAAATCATTAAAAGAATAAATTTAATTGAAAAAACTGAAGTTGGAGTGAAATATATAGATAAAAAATTTTTTACAGACTCTAAATTTAAAAAGTTAAGCATTAATCATTTAAAAGATATTATTAATTCAAGAATAAACGAAATGGTAAATTATATTTTTAACCAAAATAAAAATTTAACTTATATAAATGGAAAAATTTTTCATATTTACTTATTTTTTGAGGATAATGAAATTTTCCAAAACCTGGGTCATTTATTTTTAAAATATTTGAAAACTAATCCAAAAAAGACCCATACAGAATTATTACATCAGAATAATTTTTTGGCATTATCGGGTGCAGCCGAGCTGATTTTTAAAGGATGGCACAAAGAAGCTATTCCATTAAAAGATAGAAAAAAGTCAATAATCTCAAGTTTTTTTGAACGTTTTTTTTAAAAATTCTTGTAGTTTTTTGTAACATTACTTGTTTTCAACTCAATTTTTAATTTTTGTATAAATTCTACAAATGTGGGGAAATGATCAAAAAACACTTAGCAAGTCTATAAGATTTTCAGGTATAGGTTTACATTCTGGTGCCAAAGTAAGTATGTATTTAGAACCTACTGAAGCAGATGTTGGAATAGTTTTTAAAAGAACTGATTTAAAAAAAAATAACAACATTAAAGCTAACTTCAAAAACGTTTCATCAGCGAGACTTTGTACAAAGATTGAAAATGAATTTGGCGTATCTGTATCTACTATTGAACATTTAATTGCCGCTTTCTACATATGTGGAATTGATAATTTAATAGTTAATATTGATGGACCAGAAGTACCAATAATGGATGGCTCAGCAAAAGAGTTTGTGGAAAAAATAAAAGACACCGGTTTAAAGAAGCTTAATAAAAATAGAAAATTTATCAAAATTATTAAAAAATCAGAAATTAAATTAAGTGATAAATGGATAAGTATCGAACCAGCAAATAATAATTTTAGTATTAAATTTACTTTGAGTTATGAAAATCCTTTAATCAAAACACAAACTAACAGCACAAATTTTGAAGATAAAAACTTGGAAGACTTTTATTCAGCAAGAACATTTTGTTTATATGAAGACATCGAAAAAGTTAAATCTTTGGGATTAGGAAAAGGTGGAACTCTAGAGAATGCGGTAGTGGTTCAGGGAGACAAAGTTCTTAATGAAGGAGGGCTTAGATCTAAGAATGAGTTTGTGAATCATAAAATTTTAGATTTGATAGGTGATTTCATGCTTGCAGGAATGAGAGTTATTGGATCAGTAGAATGTGCCCATGGAGGACACTCACTTACAAACGATTTTTTGAGAAAAGTTTTATCAGACAAAAATAATTTTACTATTATCGAAAATATAAATAACGTTACAAATCTCCAAAAAGCCAGATCTGAGCAAAAAAGAATTGCAGTAAACGCTTAATATCAAACATAATTTTACGCGAAGTATTTTTTTTGTTATTAATAGCTTTATGCGTAAATTTTTAATCTTTCTTTTTTTGATACCTTTGTTTTTCTCATGTTCTAAAAAAGAGAATAGAGCTGATGTAACTCCATCTACAAAACAAGAAGCGATGAGAGTTTACACCGAAGCTTTGGATGCTTTCAATAAAGGTCAATATATTATTGCCTCAAAAAAATTTGATCAATCAGAAAGTTTGTTACCACAAACTCAATGGGCTGCTAAGTCATCATTGATGTCAAGTTATTGTATGTATGCCATAAATTTTTATGATGAAGCTATTATAAATTTAAAAAGATTTAAGAAAATTTACCCAGCAGACCCCAACATAGATTATGCACATTACTTGATAGCCATAAGTTATTATGAACAGATACTTGATGAAAAAAAAGATATAGAGCCACTTCTTCTTTCAAAAAGCACAATTGAATCGTTTTTAGAAAAATACCCAGACACCGATTACGCTATGGACTTAAGATTTAAGCTTGATTTAATTATAAATCAGATGGCAGCAAAAGAAATATCTATAGCACGATATTATATTAATAATGAAAAATGGATACCAGCCATCAAACGTCTTAAAATAATAGTAGAAAAATATGACGATACAATTTTTGTAGAAGAGGCTCTTTTTAGATTAGTTGAAATATATCATAGAATTGGTCTTGAGGGTGAATCGAAAGCAGCTGCTGCCTTATTAGGTTACAATTATAATTCAAGCAAATGGTACGAAAGGTCTTACAAAGTTTTAAATGCAGATTATAAAACAATAAATAAAATTAAAAAGGAAAATGAGGAAGGAAGTTTGGTAAGGCGAACTTTAAAAAAATTATTAAGTATAAATGACTGATCTGGAAAAAATTAAAAAATTATATCAAGATAAAATTGATAAACTACTCAAATACAACAAAGCATACTTTGAAAAAGATAACCCCGTTGTTTCTGATCTTCATTTTGATAAATTAAAAAAAGAATTAATCTCTCTATTAAAACAATATCCCAGTTTAAAAAAAATTAAAGATTTTGAAAATATAATTGGATCTAAACCATCTGAAAAATTTGAAAAAATTAAACATTCAAAACCAATGCTTTCGCTTTCCAACGCTTTTGACAATAAAGACATGATAGATTTTGAAAAAAAGGTAAAAAACTTTTTAAACATCTCATCACAAATTGAATTTTCATCCGAACCTAAAATAGACGGTATATCTGCCTCTTTAAGATATGAAAATGGAAAATTAGTTTATGGTCTATCAAGGGGCGACGGTACTTTTGGAGAAAATATAACTGAAAACTTAATAACCATAAAAGAAATACCAAAACAATTATTTGATTCTCCAAAAATTATTGAAGTTAGAGGAGAAGTTTATATAGGCAAAAAAGATTTTGAAAAATTAAAAGATAAATTTGCAAACCCAAGAAATGCTGCCGGCGGGTCTTTAAGACAAAAAGATTCAAAAGAAACGAAAAAAATTCCTTTAAAATTTTTTGCCTATGGTGTTGGAGAAATAAGCTCTACAATTTTTAAAAATCAATCTGATTTACTCATAAAGCTAAAAAAATGGAGTTTTCATGTTAACCCATATTGTAAAATTATTAGTTCCTCAAAAGACATAGAAAAAAATCATAAGCAATTAGAGGAAATTAGATCAACCTTAGATTATGATGTGGACGGAATAGTTTATAAAGTAAACAATTTAAACTTTCAACACAGACTTGGTTCAACCTCTAATTCGCCGAGATGGGCTATTGCTTATAAATTTTCATCGGTTAAAGCTTTTTCTAAAATTAAGGACATAGTAATTCAAGTAGGAAGAACAGGTGCAATTACTCCAGTAGCAAAAATTGACCCTGTTACTGTCGGTGGGGTGGTTGTGTCAAACGCAACTTTGCACAATGAAGACGAAATTAATAGAAAAGATATAAGAGTAGGTGACACGGTAACAATTCAAAGAGCAGGCGATGTTATTCCCCAGGTTTTATCTGTAGATAAATCTAAAAGAAAAAAAAATAATAAAAAATTTATTTTTCCAAATAAATGTTTATGTGGTCATCCCACAAAAAAAGAAATTAGTTTAACAACAAAAAAAAAGGATGCCGTGAGAAGATGCATCAGAGGTTATGAATGTGATTTTACTGCGCGGGAAAAATTAAAACACATTGTTTCAAAAGATGCCTTCGATATTGAAGGTTTAGGCAAAAAGGTAATAGATAACTTTTGGAAACTAAAATTTATAAAAGAACCAACTGATATTTTTCGTCTTAATTATGAAAAAATAGAAAAACTGGAGGGTTGGGGAAAACTCTCAATAAAAAATTTAAAAGAAGCTATTAATGTGTCAAAAAACATAAGCCTTGAAAGATTCATCTACTCGATAGGTATCAGACACATAGGACAAGAAAATGCAAAAATTTTGGCATCTTTTTTTAAGACAGATAAACAATTTTCAGAATTATTTAACCTTACAAAAAGAAAAAATATTTTAAAGAACTTATATGATCTTGATGGAATCGGAGATACCCAAGTTCAGTCTATAGAAGATTTTTTTTCTAATCAAAAAAATTCTAATATTATTCAATCCTTAATGTCTGTTCTACAAATAAGTGATTTTAAAAAAATAAATAAAAAGGGAAAGCTTAGTAATAAAAATATAATGTTTACGGGTGGCTTTGAAAAAATGAGTAGGTCCGAGGCAAAAGCTTTAGCAGAGGAAAATGGTGCAAAAATTCTTGGTTCAGTATCTAAAAAATTAGATTTTCTTGTAATTGGAAATTCAAAACCTACAAAAAAGAAAATTGATAAAGCTAAAGATCTCAAAGTAGATTTGATGACAGAAGAAAACTGGTATGATTTATTAGATAGGTGAACAGGCTTTTATAAGCTCTCTTCTTTCATGAGCATTCATAAATCTAGACAAACTTTTCTTCACTTTTTTATGATATTTGTTAAACCATTTTATTTCTGATTTATTTAAGAATTTTTTATTTATTAAGTCTTTTTCAATTGGGGCTATAGTTAATTCTTTAAATTTATTTTTTTTAATATAAATAAGGTTTTCAATTCTTATACCAAACGCACCTTGCTTGTAATAGCCTGGCTCATTAGACACAACCATTCCGTTTCTTAGATTTACCTTATTATTTTTTGATAGGGATTGAGGACCTTCATGCACATTTAAAAAATACCCAACCCCATGACCTGTACCGTGTGGGTAATCTAATTTTATTTTTTTTAAAAATTTTCTTGCATTATAGTCAACCTGAGATCCTGTTGAATTTTTTTTAATTTTAAAATTTGAAACAGCAATATGTCCCTTTAAAACACGGGTATAAATTTCCTTTACATAGCTTGAATTATTTTCTAAGGAAACTGTTCTAGTTACGTCGGTAGTTCCAAAAGAATACTGGCCTCCTGAGTCTACAAGATATAGATCACCTCTTTTTAAAATCCTATTTGTCTTTTTAGATGTTTTGTAATGTATGATAGCACTATTTGGCCCCGATCCTGAAATAGTATTAAAACTTGGAAATTTATAAGAAGGATGCATTTTTCTAAAACTTTCTAACTTTTTTTGGGCTGATATTTCTGTAATATTTTTCTTTTTAAAGTTTTTCTTTAACCAGAATAGAAATTTAGTTAATGCTATACCATCAGTTAAATGACTTTTTTTTATATTATTTATTTCAGTACTATTTTTGATTGATTTAAAAAAATGTATTGGGTCTATTTTTTCTACAATTTCATTTTTTCTCACTAATAAATTCTTATAAAAAAATGAACAAGAAAAACTATCTATCCAAATTCTTTTTTTTGATAGTTGATTTAGGATTCTTTCAGTTACCTTTTCATCATAAAATGGTACTTTAATTTTTTTTAGTTTTATTAATTTTTTTGGGTTTGCGAATAGATTGATACCTCCACTTTTACTTATTAATAATCTAGCGTTTGGAACAGGGGAATATGAGGAGTCGTTACCTCTAATATTTAAAATCCATGCAACATTTTCAGGGGCAGTTACCAATAAATAATCAACTTTATTTTTGGAAAGTAAATTTTTTACTTGTCCAATTTTTTTTACACTAGTTGCACCTGCATTTTTTGACGAAATTGAAAAGAATGGATTTATTGTTACTTTCGGCCTGTTAAACCAGACCATGTCCACTAGGTTTTTATTAATAGATTTTAGTTCAACATTTTTAATTTTAAAGAGAGAATCCAATTGTTTTTCGGTATGCAGCTGTGGGTCAAAACCAAGAACAATTTTTTTATTAGTTTTTAGTATGTCTTTTGGCAATTTGCTAGGGATTGTTATAATCTTAAATTTTTTACCCGATTGATAATGAGCTTGGATTGTATATCTTCCATCTACAAATAAGTAATTTTTATTTTTTAATACTATTGCAAATCCTGCTGAGCCGGAAAAATTAGAAATAAATCTTAGCCTATCATTAGATGAATTTACGTATTCATTAAAATATTCATCATTTTTAGGAACTATATACCCATCGATCTTGTATTTTTTTAATAATTTTTTAAAAGTTTTCATTCAAAACCGCCCGAATTATTATAATCATTATTTAAGTAATTTTTTTTTTAGTCTGGCCCATCCTGGGCTTCTGTATTCATCATTGTCTCCTAATAGGTTATCCTGGTTAAAATCAAAGTCATCAGAAATTTCTTTTAAAGGTTCTTGATTTTTTTCTATTCCCTCTTCAGGAAGTTCACCAACAAATCTCGATGGCAAGCTATCCATCCATTCTCCATGCCATGATCTTTGTATGGCAAAAGATATGAAAGCTTTTTTTCTAGCTCTAGTAATTCCGACATAAGCTAATCTTCTTTCTTCCTCCAAAGCAAAGTCTCCTTTTTCTTCTAAAGATTTTTGGTGAGGAAACAAACCCTCTTCCCAACCTGGTAAAAATACGGAGTTAAATTCTAAACCTTTTGCAGCATGCATCGTCATGATATTAACCTTCTCATCGTCCCATTCCTGATCAATTGATGTGGCCAAAGCAACGTGTTCTAAAAATCCTTGTAAATTATCATAATCATGCATCGCTCTTAAAAGTTCTTTTAAATTTTCTAATCTATTTTCATTCTCTAAATCTTTTTTATTTTTTAACATTGCTGAATAGCCAGACTCATCTAAAATAATTTTTAATAGATCATAATGTTTATTTTTTTTAAGATCAGATCTCCATTTGGCTATCAAATCAAGAAGATGTTTCATTAAATATTTTGTTTTAGGTTTAAGTTTATTTAGTTCAATTAATTTACGAACAGAGTCCTCAAGACAAATTTTACTTTTAGAAGAAAATTCATAAAGCTGTTTTATTGTAGCTTCACCAATTCCTCTTCGAGGCGTGTTAACAATTCTCTCAAAAGCTAAATCATCAAATTTTTGATTTATAATTCTTAAATAACAAATCGCATCTTTCACTTCGGCTCTTTCGTAGAATTTAATACCTCCAACAATTCTATAATTTATTCCTATTTTAAGAAATCTTTCCTCGAACTCTCTTGTTTGATATATAGCTCTGACAAGTATTGCAATCTCATTTAAGGAGTGCTTTTTTTTTAGATCTTGCTCAATTATGCTACCAACTCCCTGCGCCTCTTCTTTTCCATTTTTGTAACAATTCAATTTGACTAAATCACCTTTTTCGCTTTCAGACCAAAGTTTTTTCCCTAGACGATCTTTGTTGTGAGAAATCAAAAAAGATGCAGTATCCAAGATATTTTTAGTAGATCTATAATTTTGCTCCAATCTGAAAATTTTGCAGTTTGGATAAACTTTATCAAACTGTAAGAAATTTTTTATTTCTGCTCCTCTCCAGCTATAAATTGATTGATCATCATCACCAACGCAGCATATATTTTGATTTTCATTTACAATTAATTGAAGCCATTTATTTTGAATAAAATTTGTGTCCTGATACTCATCTACAAGTATATATTTAAAATTATTTGCATAAATTTTTCTTATATCATCGTTTTTTTCAAATAATTTTACACAATAAAGAATTAAATCTCCAAAATCACAAGAATTTAAATCTATAATTTTAGATTGATAAATTTTATAAACTTTTAAAATTTGATTTTCAAAAATATGTTTTTTAGACAATTTTATTTCTTCAGGAAGCAGACCCTTATTTTTCCATTGATCTATTAAAGCTAGTATAAATTGAGGTGAGATTTTTTTTGCATCAATGTTTTCTGCTTTTGAGATATTTCTTATTAATTTTTTTTGATCTTCTGTATCTAAAATTGTAAAATTACTTTTTAAACCAATGGCTTCGGCGTGTCGTCTTAAAAATTTGACACTAATTGCATGAAAAGTTCCTAACCAAGAAAGATAATTTACCTTTCCTCCTAAAATTTTTATAACTCTATCCCTCATTTCCTTTGCCGCTTTGTTGCTAAAAGTCACACAAAGTATTTGATTGGGCCAAGCTTTTTTTTGTTCAACTAAGTATGCCAATCTTGAAGTTAAAACCTTGGTTTTTCCAGAGCCTGCACCCGCGACAACTAGCGTTGGGCCGTTTACATTAAGAACAGCATTTTTTTGTTGTTCATTCAATTCTTCAAGAAAATTTCTTTTTTCTTTCATTATAAAGCGCTTTATTTTTACATTATACTGCTTATAAAACAACGCAATGAAAACTTCAGCGCACAAAATTATCAAATCCTGGTTGAATAAAACAAATTTTTACAAGTTAAAAAAGTCCTTAAATAAAGAAAAATTTTTTATGTCAATTGGTATTATATCTGTATTGTTTGTTATTCTATATTTTGTAAAACCAATATACTTTGACTATCAAGCAGAAAAGCAAAATCTAGAAAAGAAAATTAATTCTGCGTTTAGTCTTATAACTGAGATAAATGGAAATATATCATACAGCATTCTACCGACTCCAAGAATTTTAATTGAAGATGTTAGTCTAGATTTTGGAGAGTCCACAAAGGATAAAATCAAAATAAAAAAAATATCTATTTTAGTCTCACCATTAAAGATTGGAAATTTAAAAAGATTTGAGTTAAAAAAAATTTTAATTAAAGACCAAACAATAAAGATTTATTCTAGAAATTTTAAAAAATATTTCAATTATTTTACTCTAAATAAGAAAAATACTATTAATTTTATAAAATCCAAAATTTTTTTTATAGATGAACAGGGAAATAAAGTTATGTTTGAAAATATTAATTTTGAAGAAAAGTTCGGGAATAATAAACATCAAATAAATGTAGATACTATTTTTTCTAAAAATAAAATTAAAGGTAAATTTGTTAATATAGAAGGTGAGGAGAAATATCTCAAAATAAATCTTCCTAATTTAAACCAATCATTAGATATTAAGTTTGATCGAACAACTACTTTTAAGAATTTTTCAGGAGAATTAAAATTAAAAGTTTTAGAAAGTATAGTTTTATTAAATTTTAATGGAAAAGACGATTTTATTATTTCTAACTCTTATTTGAGGAATAAATTTCTTAATTCAAAAATAGATGGAAAAATTTCCTTTGATAACAATTTTTATTTTGATCTCAATTTGGGTATAAATCAAATAAATTTAAGACGACTTTTAATGTATTATCCGATTTTTCAAAGAGGGGGAATAAGTAAAAAAATTAATGGAAGATTTAATATAACACTTCGAAGTACTGACTCTTTTTTCGGCAAGATTAAAGACGCCAAAATGAATTTAATTTTTGAAAATGGCGATATAAGAGTTGAAAAAATTTCAGCCTTTTTACCTGGAAAAACAACAATAAAATCTAATATTTCAATTTTAAGTGACGGCAAAAAGCCAAAGATAAAATTTAATATGAATTTTATTACTAAAGATGCTGTTAAATTTTTTAGAAAGTTCGGACTTTATGATGTTAAACAAAATAAAAATTCATTATTTGTAGAGGGAAGCATTAATCTTCATACAAATAAAATAAATTTTAACAGAATAATTAAAAATAATAATGAAAAAGTTGGTGAAAAAGAAGCCGTGGTTATAGCTAATGCATTTAATGAACATGTTATGGACGATGGAGTTTTAGGACTGTTTGATTTTTTTAAAGCAAAAAAATTTTTAAAAGAGGTTTATTAACAATATAAGCTGCTAACTATTTATTTGGTTTAATCATTTTTGCTGGATCAACAATTTTCAAAAATTCTTTCTCATTTATTAGTCCAGAAGCTATAGCCTCTTCTTTTAATGTAGTTCCTTTTTTATGTGCAAGTTTTGCAATCTTCGCAGCATTGTCATAACCAATTTTTGGAGAGAGAGCCGTGACTAACATTAAAGAATTGTCCAAAAGAGATTTTATTCTTTTTTTGTCGGCCTTTAAACCTTTTATACAATAATTTGCAAAAGCCTTAGAAGAGTCAGCCATAATATTTATTGATTGCAAAATGTTATGTATAATAAGAGGTTTAAAAACGTTTAGTTCAAAGTGACCGTGAGAGCCGGCCATAGTTATACCATTGTGATTACCAATTACTTTTACACAAACCATCGTGACAGCTTCACATTGTGTAGGGTTTATTTTACCAGGCATTATAGATGAACCAGGTTCGTTTTCTGGCAATATAAGTTCTCCGTAACCAGCTCTTGGTCCAGATCCAAGAAATCTTATATCATTTGCAATTTTCATCAGACATACTGCGATGGTGTTCATTGTTCCAGAAAAATTAACGATCGGATCATGAGATGCTAAAGCAGCAAATTTGTTTGTTGTTGGTTTAAATGGAATTTTTGTTATTTTTTTTATTTCTTTAACAATTTTTTTGTCAAAACCTCTTTTAGTATTTAACCCAGTTCCAACAGCCGTCCCACCCTGAGCTAAATAATGTATTTCCCCTAAAGCTCTCTCTATTCTTATAATGCACTTTTTTAATTGAGAGTGATAACCTGAAAATTCTTGACCTAAGGTTAATGGAGTAGCATCTTGCAAATGTGTTCTACCCAATTTAACTATCTTGCTGAATTGACCAATTTTTTTATTTAATTCTTTTTCTAATAATTTAAGACAAGGAAGAAGTTTGTTTCTTGTTTTCATTGCTATCGCCACATGCATTGCTGTAGGGAATACATCATTAGTTGATTGAGATTTGTTTACGTGATCATTTGGATGTATGGGTTTTTTCGTTCCCATTTTACCACCCATCATTTCAATAGCTCTATTTGCAATTACCTCATTAACATTCATATTGGTTTGGGTTCCAGATCCGGTTTGCCACACTTTTAATGGAAAATGACTATCAAGTTTGCCACTTATTACTTCATCGGCAGCTTTAACAATATATCTACTTATTTTTTTGTCCAAGTCACCATTTCTTGCATTAACAATTGCTGCTGCTTTTTTTACAATGGCGATTGATTGAATGAGAATTGGTCTTACAAGAAAATCACCAATATCAAAATACTTATTTGATCTTTGAGTTGAGGCGCCCCAATACTTATCACCAGGAACTTTAACTTTGCCTATAGAATCAAATTCCGTTCTATATTTCATTAATGTAACCAAGTTATATTATACATAGAAAATTGTAAATAATTTATAAATTAACTGTGGAGATTTTATGACAAACTTTACTAGTGTAAAAAAATTTATGGAAACTTTTGCTCAAGAAGTTAAGACAAAAGCAGAATTTCCATCAGATAAAATAATAAAGTTAAGATATGATTTAATAAAAGAGGAACTAGATGAATTTGAACAGGCCCTCAAGGAAAAAAACCTAAAGGAAGTAGCCGATTCGCTAACTGATATTTTGTATGTAACATATGGAGCTGGTCATGCGTTTGGTATAGATTTAGACAAATGTTTTGATGAAGTACAAAGATCAAACATGAGTAAACTAGGGGAAAATGGAAAACCCATATACAATGATCAGGGAAAAGTACTAAAGGGGCCAAATTATTTTGAACCAAATTTAGGGAAATTTATTAAATAAAAAAAATTAATTAATTTTTTTCTCTTACCAGTTTTTTGTTGTAATTATCTTGGTTAATTGATTAGCAAGCTCAGCGTGCCCATCAACATTTGGATGATCATCTAAAACAAAATAATGTTTTTTATCTATTAAGTTTACATCTATAAAATCAATATTCTTATAACTTTTCACTTCGTAATCTTTAAATTTTATATTATGGCTGTTCACATAAAAAATTATAATCTTTTTACCATCTAAATAATTATATTTTTTAAGTATTCTTAAAATTCCATTCAAGTGTCTTTCAAATCCAGGTTTTTCGCTTTCGTAAAATATTGATTTAATTTCTCGATAAAGCATTCTAAAAGAACTTTTAAATCTCCTTAATGCGAATAAAGCTTTTTTAGTTCCCCTCATTTCATTAATATCCATCAAAGAATTAAAATCATATTCTTTTCCGTATATTTTTTTTTCATCAAAATGATAGTTTTCATCAATGTCATTCATATGATATTGAATAATAATTGTATCTATTAACTTATAGTACGGGCTATTAAAAAATCTTAAAATCTCTCTGTGCGTACCATATCCTCCTACTCCAAAATTATAAACTTTCCTTTTTAGATTTCTTTCCAAAATAGAAGAAAAAGTTTGATTATCATCTACACCCCAGCCCATAGAAACTGAGTCTCCTAATACCGCAATAGGAGATAAGTTTTCGTTAAATTTAATATTATTTTGGTTTTCTCTAAAATATTTTGTAAATGTTAAAGTTGTATCAAATTCGGTATTTTTAAAGCTGCACTTTCCTACTTTTGGAATATAAACAAGTTTTGGATCATGTTTATTGCAAGGAAATGATTTTATAAAGCCGTGCCAGTAAAGATTTTCCTGAATTTTTTTTATCCAAAAAACATCATATACCTTACCTTTTGAAATTGAATAAAAGCTAAAAATGTAAGTTATTAAAGATAATAAAAAGAATAAATAAATTAATATCAAAATTCTTTTCATGATAAGCGATTTTTCTTTCATGGTATCTTAAATATATTATAAATTGTAAAATAGATATAAATAAAAATTATTTAAAAATAATTTGTTTTAATTTTTCTTTTACAAATTCAGATGATATCTCATAACCTCGAGGAGTATAATGACCATCTCTTTTCCAAAAAATAACTTCATCTGGATTTAAAGTCTGATAATTAATTAAATATTTCGATAAATTTATAATCTTAATATTCTTATTTAAATTATTTATTAGTATTTCGTTCATTTCGTTATAATCAACCTTTGAAATTTTTTTGCTATAAAAGTTTCTTGCAGAAGGGTGAAGTATTAAAATAAAAGACTTTTTATCATTTATTGTTTCTTTATTAAAATTATTAATAAGATCAACAGTATTTTTAATTATCTTTGTCTTTTTTTGTTTATTTTCAAAAATAACCTCATGTTCAAAACAGTATTTTTTTTGACATATAATTTCCCAAGTTTTCTTTGACTCTGTGTACAATTGATAATTACCATCAGAAACAGTTTTTAATCTTCCAAGATCTTGAGGATATTTTTTAAAGTTATTTTTTCCGTAATTTAAAATATTTGATCTAAAATAATAGTTTGTTTGTAATATTATCAGATCATATATTTTTAGAGCAAAGTAGATGCTATAAATTTTAAAATCATTATTAGCCAGGTATTCCAAATGGTATTTATATCCAATTGTTATATTAAGTTTGTTAATAAAATTTTGTAATTCTTTATCAGAAAAATTTTTATATATATTTCTTATATAGAAACTACTTGAATAGTCATTTAAATTATCAGTAAAATCTCCTCCAGCAAAAAAATTATAAATTAAATAATCATGCTCAATTATTTTTTTTATCTGATCATAAAAGTATTTTTGATCATTGATACTTTTTCCCATTCCACCCAAATTAATTATATTAAATTTCTTTTCGTTCTGTTCTATCAAAGAGAAAATATTTTTATTAATTGGGTCGATTGCTCCTATACCAACTGTAAAAGAGTCCCCAAGAGCAGCCATTTTTACTTCCCTTTTTAAATCAATTTCGTTGTCCCAAATTCCTATTCCTTTTTTAAAAATATCCTTCGCAATATACTCATCTTTATATTCACTTTTATTTAAAACTTTTTTTGTGCCTGGTTTAGGCACAACAATTCCATAGTCTTTATTATAAACAAAACCAAGATTTCCTTTGCGTTTTTCATTATAGTTTTTAAGATTTTCTAAGTCGTTAAGTTTAAAATAAAAATATGAAAATAATTCAAAAATTCCACCTATAAGAAAAATTATTAAAATTATGAATACTTTTTTTTTATTAATAAAATGCATTTTTAAAATTTAAGGGGCGTTCTGTTGCCAGGTGCCGTTAACCTCATTTCGTTAATCCTTGTTATATAATAGTTATTTTACAACCTAAAGCCCAAAACTGATTCTTCAGTGCGTCCGTATTGCGTCAGAAATTGCGTCCGTATATTGCGAAACAAACCTCAATTCTGCCCAAGTTTTTAGGTTAAGTTTATTATGAAAAAAATATTCAAATATTTTTTTTTATTTCTTATCTCTCTATTTGGTTTAATTTTAATAGCTCCAGAAGATCGTGAGTGGGTTAAATGTTCAGATGAAAAAGATTTATACCGATATGTTTATAACGGTTGGAAAGTGGATAAAGTTATTAAAGATTAT
>MDTE01116502.1_pt1 | contig 31390 bp, 28 predicted proteins | sample 811231 | NCBI WGS metagenome assembly MDTE01 (sample SAMN05326651, study PRJNA326480) | marine metagenome | isolation source: seawater | place: Indian Ocean: Red Sea | collected 2010 | reverse complement strand
TTTTCTTGATTAATTCAGCTTTGAAGAGAAATAGTATTCTCATTATTTCATACAGATGAAACTTTAACTCAATGGAGCCAAGCGGACTCGAACCGCTGACCCCCTGCATGCCATGCAGGTGCTCTACCAGCTGAGCTATGGCCCCGAATCTTAAAACGTCATTCATAGCAATCAATCTAAAGATTTCTTTCGTAACGTCCGTAATTCCTATAGTACTTTATAGCGTTTGATTATTGAAATCTGCACCTTAAAATCCACCTAGAGATTTACAAGTTGTAGCACGCTATCTGAAGTAGTTCTAAAGCAATTCCGCTTAATTTATTATTTTAATCCCTTACTGTTTTTGTTTCTATTTCATTTTTAAATGCTTCTAAAGTTAATTTGATGCCATCATCTAGACTTGTTTTAGCTGTCCATCCAAGATTATTGATTTTAGATGTATCCAGTTTTTTTCGTGGTGTACCGTCAGGCATATTCTTATCCCAAAGAATTTCCCCTTTATAACCCATTGCGGCTGAAATTTTATTTGCAAGATCTTTTATAGAGATTTCATACTCACTTCCAACATTTAACCAAAATATCTCTTTGCCATTTTTATCTAAAGGGATTTTATTAGTTGAGGGATCCCATTTATTAAGTATAAAAATACATGCTTCAGCAAGGTCATCTACATATAGAAATTCTCTCAATGGACTGCCAGAACCCCAACAAGTAACTGAATCTGAATTATTTTCTTTTGCTATATAAATTTTTTTTATAAGTCCAGGAATTACATGACTATTAGTTGAATGATAATTATCTCCTTGACCATAAAGGTTTGTTGGCATTAAACATATTGAATTAAACTTATGCTGAATACGTAATGCTTGACATAATTTTAAACCTGTTATTTTAGCTAAAGCATAAAATTGGTTTGTTTTTTCTAGTTCATCAGTCATTAAATATTCCTCTTTTATAGGTTGTTTTGCGAATTTGGGATAGATACAACTACTGCCAAGAAAAAGAAGTGTTTTTATTTTATGTTTCCACGAAAGTTCAATTAAATTTGTTTGAATTTTAAGATTATCAAGAATAAAATCATAGGGTTGATTGTTATTAGCATATATACCCCCAACTTTGGCAGCAGCAATTATTACTATTGTTGGTTTATTTTTTTGAAACCACTTATCAACCATTTGATAGTTCGTAAGGTCTAATTCTTCATGAGTTGGAGTAAGAAGATTTTTTGATAAATAATTTTTATAATCTCCATTTCTTATAAATGCCCTTTTTATTGCACTCCCAACCATTCCGGTACTTCCTGCAATAAAGATTTTTTCTTTAGAAATTAATTTGTCAAACATTAAGTTCTCCTTTACAATAAAAAATTTTTAGTTAAGTAATTTTTCCTTACTGGATAATCTCTTATCTTCATTTATCATTTCACAAATCATTTCCTCTAATGAAATCTTAGGGCTCCACCCTAGTTCATTTAACGCTTTGGTTGAATCTCCAAGAAGTTCATCAACTTCAGTTGGCCTATAGTATCTTTCATCTATTTTTATAACAACTTTGCCATTATCTTCTCTTATACCAACTTCTTCTTTTCCAAAACCTTTCCATATAATCCCACTAGTATTTGAATTAGTGGCCCAACCTAGCTCCTTAGACGCTAATTCACAAAATCTTCTGACAGATTCCATCCGACCAGTAGAAATGACATAATCTTTTGGTTTTTCATTTTGAAGCATCATCCATTGTGCTTCTACATAGTCTCTAGCATGACCCCAATCTCTTTTAGCATCTAAATTTCCTAGGTAAAGGCAATCTTCAAGTCCTAAATCAATTCTAGATAAACCTCTTGTGATTTTTCTAGTTACAAATGTTTCTCCTCTCCTCGGACTTTCATGATTAAACAGTATTCCATTGCAAGCAAACATTCCATATGCATCTCGGTAATTCTTTGTTATCCAATATGCGTAAAGCTTTGCTACTGCGTATGGACTTCTTGGATTGAAAGGTGTTTCTTCATTTTGGGGTGATTCCTTAACAGATCCGTATAGTTCACTTGTGCTTGCCTGATAAAATCTTGTTTTGTGTTCCATCTCAAGAATTCTTATAGCTTCAAGAATTCTTAGGGTTCCGATGGCATCACTATTTGCAGTATATTCAGGTGTTTCAAAGCTAACTGCCACATGACTCTGTGCGCCTAGGTTATAAATTTCATTAGGTTCTACTTGTTTGATAATTCTTATGAGGTTTGTGCTATCTGTTAAATCACCATAATGAAGAATAAAATTATTACTGGATATATGAGGGTCTTGATAAAGATGATCAATGCGGTCAGTGTTAAAGCTGCTAGATCTTCTTTTTATTCCATGAACTTCATAACCTTTTTTTAAAAGAAATTCGGAAAGATAGCTACCATCTTGTCCTGTAATGCCTGTAATGAGAGCTTTCTTATTACTCATAAATAAATTACAAAATCTATTTAATTTGAAATAACTAAATGTTATTGATATTCTTTATTAACTTTAAATCAACTTTAATCATTTTTTTGTTTTTATTTATAAAAATTTTTCAAGGAATGTGTTTTGGAAAATTTACATGAGTTTCTTTTCTTTATTATTTCAGAATATTCATGGAATTTTTTTAACTCTCAAATAAGTTTTTCCAGAAAAATTTCGTGAAATAAGAAAATTAGTATTTTTGATAAAGATTTTAAATATTTTTCGATTTATCTATAACTCTTTAAATTCTCTTATCGAAGCCTGTAGTAAATTAGATAATAATACATTCTCAAATATGTCAATTTTTAATAATAAGAAAAGAAAACATGATTCGCTCTATTTAAATGAAGATCAATATTCAAAACCTAAAGAATACTTTAAAAAAGCATTATCTATTTTAAACGAAAAATGTCATTTAGATTTAAATGCTGAATCGAATTTACTTGATATAGGTTGTGCATCAGGAGATTTTCTTAGATATCTAGACAACTCTATAGAAAATAATGAAAATATAAAATTTTACGGGTCAGATGTCATGAGAGAATTATTAGATGAATCAAAAAAAAGATTTCCTAAGGGCTGTTTTAACTTCTGTGACTTATCTCTTGATGAATTTACTATAGAAAATTCATTTAAAATAGATTTTGATTTAATCACAATGTTAAGTGTTCATATGATCTTTGATGATTTGTTCTGGTTAAATAATATTGTTAATTCGCTAAAAAAAAATGGACAAGCCTTGATTTGGGGTTTGTTTAATCCTTATCCTTATGATTTAGTTATGAGAGTTAAGAAGAGTTCTGAGGATAGTTATCAGCCAGGATGGAACTTACATTCTAAGCAAACTATTCAAGATTACTGTAAAAAACTCTCAGTTGGTTGCGAGTTTATAGATTTTCAGCCAGATATTGAAATCAAAAGGAACATTAATGATGGGTTAAGAGCTTGGAGTATTGATTTGCCAGATTTAAAAAAAGATTACGTTCCAGAGATTTATGAAAGTAACCAAAAAAGAATATTTACTAACGCTACAAGAATTATTCATGATCGTTCATTTTGCTTAATCACTAAATAAAATGATGTATGATTTAATTTCATAATTAAAAATCCTGATGTTTTAAAGATTAATATTAAAACAAAATAAATTACTTATATGAAAGTTATAATCTTAACTGGAACAGAAAAAAGACATGTTTTCTTCAGGAAGTCTATTGCTAATGATAATCGAATAGAAGTTTTAAATAGTTTTTGCGAAAATAATAATAATAATCTTATAAATAGAGTAATAAAAAACAAAAAAAGTTCTTTCTACGAGATTCAACATGTAAAAGCAAGATATCAATCTGAGATCGATTTCTTTGATAATAAAAATTCAATAATTGTAGATAAATCGAATCCTATATTTATTAATAAAGGTGAAATAAATGATGAAAAAAATGTTTTAAAAATTATAAATAAAAATCCTGACTTATTAATTTGTTATGGATCATCCTTGATAAAATCAAGACTTTTAGAAATATTTAGAAATAAATTTATTAATGTTCACTTAGGATTATCACCATATTATAGGGGGACTGGCACAAATGTTTGGCCACTAATCAATAATGAACCTGGTATGGTAGGGGCGACTTTTATGCATATTGATTCTGGAATTGATACTGGCGAAATAATTCATCAAGTAAGAGCAGATATTTTTTTAGGAGACTCACCTCATACAATTGGTAATAGACTTATTATAAAAATGACGCAAAATTATATTAATCTCATAACAAATTTTAAGTTTATTCCAAAGGTAAAACAGCCAAATGTAAAAGGTAAACTTTATCAAAATAATGATTTTGACGATTCTGCTTGTCGTAAACTTTATGATAATTTTAATAATGGAATGATTGAGAAATATCTTAAAAAAAATGAATTTTCAAACCCTATTGTAAGTAATCCAATTCTAGATTTATGAAAGTCATTATGTATCACTACATAAGAAATTTTGATAAAGATTATCCTTTTTTTCGTTTCCTTGACATTGAAAATTTTCGAAAGCAACTCAATTTTTTTGAAGATAATTTTGGATTTGTTACACGATTAGAATGGGATAATATTGTTAATAATAAAAAAATAGATTCAGCTGAAGGTAAAATCCTTCTTACTTTTGATGATGCTGTGCAATGTCACTATGAATTTGTTTTGCCTGAATTACAAAATCGAGGAATATGGGGGATATTTTTTGTACCTACATTGCCCTACGAACATTATAAGGGTTTGGATGTTCATAGAATCCATTTACTTTGTGGGGCATATAAAGGAATAGATCTTCTAAAGGTCTTGCTTGAGATTTATGATGAAGATATGATCTCAGATAAAAAGATTAAAGAATTTAGAGAAGATACCTATAAAAATCAATCAAATTCGGAGGGAGTCACGCGATTTAAAAGAATACTTAATTACTTCGTAAGTTATGAATATAGAGAAAGTCTTATTGATGAATTATTTAAAATTTTTGGTGCTAGTTTTGACTTTAATAGATTTTACGTATCTAAAGAAAATTTAAAAAAGATATATGATTGTGGAAATATTATTGGATCTCATACTGTAAATCATCCTGTAATGAGCAAATTAAAACTAGCTGAACAAAAAATTGAGATAAAAAATTCCTTTAATTTTGTAAAATCAATAGATTGCTTAAAAGAAAAAATTTATTGTCATCCTTATGGAGGATTTCATTCGTTCAACAAAGATACATTAGATATTCTTAAGAAGGAAAAAGTTAAATATGCATTCAATGTAGAGCCAAGAGATCTTAGAAATAAAGATTTATCTGATTCACCATTTACTTTGCCAAGATATGATTGCAACAAATTCCCTTTTGGTTCGGCATCTTGATTCAAAAATAATACCAATACCTCTTTGGTTAATAAGAATTTTGACTTAATTCAAAAAAAACAAAATCATTTTGAAATAATAATTTTATCTTTGGAAGACAAATCATGAAGACAAAAAGAAAAATATTGATATTTATTGATATCGAAATCATCCTAAGACATTTTATTGTTAATGGAACCTTTAAAGAACTTAGTAATAAACACGATATTGTATATATTTTTAATAATGACGATAGGCACGATTTTAAAAATGATGACCTAGTTAAAAAAAATATTAATTACAAAGACATAAGAATAACGAGAGTGCCTAGAAAGAGGATAGGATACTGGTTTTTTCTTTATATAATTACTGTTCTAAGGCAACAAGTAGGAACAAAAAATTATAGGGCGAGAGTTAAGCAGGAATATATAAGGTTGGGTAAAAGAAAAGTATTTTTGGCAAAAATAGCTGGACTACCAATTATTTATGAGATATTCCGTTTCTTTTTTGTAAGGGTAATGGGAATTCATTCTGATGTTGAGGAAGTAATCAAAAATGAAAAGCCAGATTTAATTATTCATCCAAGTCTTTTGAAAGGACATTATGTTAATGAACTTTTGCGACTATTTAATAAAAATAAAAAATCGATCCCTTTGATTTTATTAATGAATTCTTGGGATAACCCTTCATCAAAGGCATTGTGTACGGGTAAACCTTCGAAATTAGTTGTTTGGGGCCAGCAAAGTAAAAATCATGCAATTGAGTACATGAAAATTAATCCTGAAACAATTGAGTGTTTTGGAGCAGCGCAATTTGAAGTGTACAAAACAAAATCTACTTTTAATAGAAAAGAGCTATGCAATTTGTTTAACGTAAATGAAAATAAGAAAATTTTTCTTTACGCAGGTTCTGGTAGTGGAAGTTATGAAACTTTTTATCTAAAACTTTTGGATAAATATATTAATGATGGTTTGTTACCAAATAGCCAAGTTATATATAGACCGCATCCCTGGAGGGGCGGCCTGGGAGAAGGTGAGGAAGACTTCTTTTCCTTAGATTTCAAAAATATTTCGATGGATCCTACAATGATTAAATATTATAAAAAGGAGATAAGAAATCCTTCCGGTAAGATGTTTTTAGCTGACTATAGAGTTAGCAGAGATTTATTAACACTTGTTGATGCAGTAATTTCTCCTCTATCAACAATGCTCGTTGAATCAATTCTAAACGGAAAGCCAATTTTGATGTTTTTCCCTAATGAAGTGCATGGAAATGGATGGGAAATTGATGAAATACATTTTGCTGAATTCATAAATATGAAGATTGTAAATAAATGTTTTAGTGAGGATCAATTTCTTAAATCTTGCAAAAATTTGTACGATCAAATCGGGGATTCTAAAATTGCTAAAGAATTAAAAAAAGCTTCTGAATTTTTTGTAGAACCATCATCTAAAACCTATGGAAGTCAACTTTCTGATTTAGTTGATGATTTCTTTGCAAAAAGTAAATAATTAAATTGTTTAGGATTTAAATCTCTTTGAAAGAATCTCTTAAAGTCTGATAAGATCTATAAGTTATCTTATTTTTTTATTATGAAACGGCTCTTGGTATTAGGTGCCGATGGATATCTTGGTTTTCCGGTGTCTTTATATTTTGCATCAATAGGATGGTCCGTACATGCAGTTGATAACCTTTCAAAAAGACATATCGAAAATATAGAAGAAGTTTCACCTCTTATAAGACTTATTCCTTTTAAAGATAGATTCGCTGAATGGAATAATAACTTTGCTAAAGATGATTCACAAAAAATTAAGAGTTATATAATCGACATAGCAACCAATAATAGGCAACTTTATAAACTTTTTGAGGATGTTAAACCTGATGCAATTATTCATTTTGCGGAACAACCCTCAGCTCCCTACTCTATGAAGGGCAGATCAGAAGCGGTAAGTACGCAAATTAACAATATAACAGGGACATTAAATTTAATATTTGCAATAAAAAAGTTTAATCCTAGCTGCCACTTAGTTAAACTCGGAACAATGGGAGAGTATGGTACTCCTAATATTGATATTGAAGAAGGTTGGCTTAATATTAATCACAAGGGCAGGACAGATAAAGTTTTATTCCCTAAAAAACCTGGAAGTTTTTACCATCTTTCAAAAGTTCATGATTCTAATAATCTAGAGTACTCATGTCGTACATGGGGATTAAGGATTACTGACCTTAATCAAGGAATAGTTTATGGGTCTCATACGCAATTAACCAAGAATCCTAATCTTCACACCTCGTTTCATTATGATAGTATTTTCGGTACGGCGATTAATAGATTTATTTCTCAAGCACTCAGTAATAATCCAATAACTATTTATGGTGGAGGTCAACAAACAAGAGCGTATTTACATATAGATGATGTTATCAAATGTATTGAAATTGCTCTAAATAATCCTGCTGAACAAGGGGAATTTAAAGTTAGAAACCAATTTACTGAATTCAAAAGTATTAATGAATTGGCTGCTATTGTCAAAGATGCTATGAGTTACATAGGGTTTTCTACTGAACTTAAAAGAATAGATAATCCTAGAGTGGAAGAAGAGCTTCATTACTATAATCCTACAAATAAAAGTTTTTTAGATTTAGGATTAAAAGCTAAAGAAATAAATAAAGAAATAATTATTGAAATAGCTAATTATTTAAAACCATTTTCAAAACAAATAAAAGAATATTCTTTAACTCCTAATATTAAATGGAAGAATTAAAGTAATCTCAATAATATATAAATTCGTTTTATGTATTAAATTATTTCGGACTTAAAAAAGTTAAATTCAATTCTGATCCACTTAATAAAGTCTGGTTGAAAAAATAGTTATCTTCTAATTTTTGGATATCTTCAAATGTTGTACCTGTAAATGGTCTTTTCATTACGTAATGCTTATTTGTTAATTTTTCACCCTTTTTGACTTTTTTTATCAAATAAGGGGATTTGCAGGCCCAAAAAATATTTTCTTTTGCTGATAATGTTATGTTTTTCTTGTTAGATCCTATTTGGTCATAAGTTCTATTTAATAATGATCGCAATTCTTTAAGTTCATCTGGAAGTGAGGCAACTCTCCAATCTTGGGCGTTGGGAATATTTTTTTCTAAAGTAATGTGTCTTTCAATAATTCTTGCTCCAAAACATATTGAATTTAAACAAGCAAGATGATCCTGAGTATGGTCTGAATAACCAATGATATTTTTAGGATATTTTAAAATAAGTTCTTTAATTACAGATAAATTAACATCTCGATCTTTTGTTGGGTAAGCAGTATTGCAATGAAGAATTGACAAATTCTTACCTTTAGAATTTGCTATCTCTACAACATTATTAATGTCTTTTATTTCACTAAGCCCTGTAGAGTAAATTAAGTGGTCACAGTACTCAAAGCACTCAGATATGAAGGATAAATTACCAACTTCTCCAGATCCAATTTTTAACGCATTTATTTTTATATCTTTTAAGAAAGGTAAAATGTAATCGTCATGGGGAGTAATAATAAAATCTATTCTCTTTTGTTCGCAAATTTCTGAAATTTTTTTAATTTCACCAATTGTTAACATTCTGTCTTTTAATCTGTTTCTCCATCCTTTTGCATCATTGGCAAATAGTTTATCAACGTTGAATACTTGAATTTTAAACGCATCACAATTAGCCTCTATTGAGGCATCAAGCAGTTCAATTGCCTTATCAAAAGAACCAAAGTGAGAAATCCCAGCTTCAGCAATTAAATAAGGATAACTTTTTATATTTATCACTTTACTTGGTGTTTAATGACCCATTTGCCGTCAATCTTTGACCATAGATGCTCACTACGTGATTTATCAATATGGAATTCAAATTCTTCAGAATCAATACTTATGTAATCTAAAAAGTGTTTAAAGTGTCTTGCAGGAAATTCTCCATCAAATTTTTTTACAAGTGAAATACCTTCTTCCCTTGTAATATGATTATTTCTTATTTCAGAGGCGGCATCGTATGTTGCTCTTCCAATTCCGTATTTAATAAAGTAAGTGTAGAAATGAAAACCATCTATCTTATCGTCAAGAGATTGATATGTTGAATAAGTACCCTCTGACCTTATTTTATTATCTTTAAAACCACAATTTTCAACGGCATAGTAATAATTTTCTTGGGGGACCCATTTTCTGTAATAACTCATAAAATGAACTTCAATATTACTTGGTAGATTTTTAAGCGGTTTATATAAGTTCAAATCTGATTCGGAAATACCTTTTTGACTTAATTCTTCGATATTCAGACCTCCTATTTTTAATTGATCAGATGTACCTTCGAAAAATTCTTTTGGCATTGTACTTTGATCCCAATTTAAATCGCTTCCTCCTTCCGCTTGATTTTCTCCATAAAAAACTAAACTAATATCATGTTCTTTTGCTAAGCGTGGCCCTACATATTTTTGTCCTATAATAAAAGGCTGAAATGGATGTAAAAGATTTTTAAAGGAAATAGATGTTAATTCCTTATGAACAGATCTATCAGGCGTAATAAGGACATTATCATGACCGGATTCTATCCATGAAATAAAATTCTCCCAACCTATATTTGTATAGCTATGTGGAGCCCAAGTAACTGTAAGTGGATTCATACCATATTTATTTTTAAGAATATGTGAAACATAGGCACTATCTTTGCCCCCACTCCCTGGAACTATCACATCGTATGAACCATCTGATTTTCTATGTTTATCAAGTAATTTGAGAAGTTCTTCTTCTCTGGAATCCCAGTTAACTTTATTGTATTTATATTCGTGATATCTACATGCAGCACATATACCATCATTAAAATTAATTGTACTCCTTTTGGTTTCTATATTTTTGGAATTTTTGCTTTTGAATTCTGGAACTGAACCAGGTCTTTGATTAGAAATAACGCATTTCTTACAGAATATTACTTTTTCAGGGAGCCCCCATAGAGCTTTCATAATAATAATTTTTATTTATTATAACCTATTTAGTAGATGATAAATAAATTAAGATTTTAAAAAATGTTTAACCAGTAATCTACCTTTTTCTCCTGATAATTCTGGATGAAATTGAACCCCCATAAATTTTTTTAGACAGAAAAAAGCAACAAATCTTCTATTATTTATTTCATAAAAAGCTAATTCATCTTCATCGCCACTCCATAGAATTCCAAAAGAATGAGAAAAAAAATAATAGCCATTCAAAAATGATAATTTTTTATTAACAAAAACGACTTTATTCCAACCTGTATGAACTTTTCTGTCATTTAATTCACGAGCTATAGGAATAACAGATTTATTGCTAAAGTTGTAACCCTCCCTCTTTTTATTTTGACACTCCTCGCTATCTTTTTGTAGCAGATGCATACCTAAGCAGATCCCAAATATTTTTTTAAAATTTGAATTTAATAATTCTCTGATAATCCCTTTTTTATCTAATTCATTTTTTACAAATTCAAAATTACCAACTCCTGGAAGTATTAATATATCTGAGGATTTATTTATATCATTTATTTCAATAATATCTTGGTTGAAAACTTTTTTAAATAATCTTTTTACATTAGATGTATTTGATGAGCTATATGATAAAAGGTCAATTTTCATATTCTTACTTCCCAAGATTCAGAAATATTTGATCTTATTTGCTCAATTTTATTATGATTATGAATATATATATAAGAAAGAGCAATGCCCTGAACTCCATTATTTAATACATTCATATAGTTAGACTTGATATGCATTGAACCAGAGACAATTGTATCGAAATTTATTTTACTAATTTTTCTTATTTCCTTAAGAGTTACTTCATTTATATCTTTATTTACTCCATCAAATTCAATCAATCTTAACAAAACCTCAATTAAACCTTTTTCAGAAAGATTTGATAAAAAATCGTAAGGGCTTGTGTTTTTAGATAGTTCAACAATCTCTCTACCCGCATTAACAAAAAAATTTATATTGCCATTTTCACTAACTCTTATTGATGGAGAAAATACTATAGCTTGAGATCCAAATTCTCTGAAGAGGGTTTCAATACAAACTTTGTTTTTAATTATTGATGTATTAAGAGCCACCCTACTAGCACCCTTATCAAGTAATTTTTCGATTTCTTTTAATGATGTTATTCCTCCTTGAACCGTTACAGGTATATGAATATTTTGACAAATTTCTTGTAATAAATTTAGGTCTATATGAGTATCATATAAACTCCCAGTTATATTATTTAAGTAAATTTCATCGACTATATAATCATCTTCTCTTATCGATAAAAAATTTCTTAATTCATCAATTAATCTTAGACCTTCAAATCTCATCCCCTTTATTACGTTATTACCCTTAATGTCAATTTTACCGATGATACGTTTTGTAGTCATAAATAAATTTTTCTTCGGTTTATCATAATAATAAGTCCATTTTAAAATTATTGTTTATAGTAAAAGATTTGTTTTAAATATTTCTAAACTAAATTAAGTATTTTAAAAATGAAATCAAAATTGTTATTTGTATTAATTGAATTTTTTAAACAAATCATAAGTTGAAGAATAAGATTTTTCTAGACAAAAATATTCTCTAGCTGTTTTCAGCGCATTTTCACTTATGAGATTATAAATATTTTTGTCTGCTTCTAACAAACTAATTGAGTTTTCTATTTGAAGTGGGCTGTATGGTTTTACGAGAATGCAATTCTCTAAATTTTTAAAGATTTTAGGAGCCCATAACCCTTTTGTAAGTGTCAATATTACTGGTTTTCCACAAGCCATTGCTTGTAAAGTTACGCTGTAGCCACTTGGTTGGAAAACATCTTTTAGTGGAACAACTACTGCGAAGGATTCCTGATAAAGTTTTCTTATTTCAACATCAGTTAGAGAACTTTTTAATTTATGGTAAGAACCATTGGTTATTTTAAAAGATTTCCTTTCGCGAGGTTTAAGCAAACTTGTATGTATATGTATTTTTTTGTTAGTTTTGACCCTTAACAAGGTATTAAAATCTCTGGCTGGATCTTGACCAATAGAAAATAAATAATTTGATTTAAATGTTTCTTTTTTGTTAGGTATCCAAAATTCTGTATCAACTCCAAATTTTAAAATATAAGTTTTTTTTCTTGGAATTTTAAAATGATTTATTGAATTTACTCTGTCCGCCGGCCCATAAAATACAATATAATCTAGCCTTTTTAAAATTTTTGAGATAATTTTCCAGTATAGAAACTTTAGAAATATTGGGAGATTTGTATCATAATCAGACAATCTATGAAATGCACCGACAAGTTTTATTTTGTTTTTTCTATTAATAAAATAATAGTAGAATCCTAGACTTAAACTAAATCCGTCTGTCAGACTTACAAGATAATCTGCAGAGTTTACTTTTTCATTAAATTGAAAAACTGATAAAGGTCTTATTCCTATTTTTGTGAGTTTACTGAAGAATTCTTCCAAGAAATTTCCAGACTTAAATAGTAAATTATTTTTATAATTTTTTACTGATGACAAATGTGTAATATTAAAACCCTTAGATTTTAAAAATTCAATTCCTTGAAAGAAATCTTTTGGAGCTTCGTTTTTTTTTATAAGTTCAATTCTTTCTTCTCTTCCACCCTTATCAAAAACTAAAATTTTTTTGAACATTTTTTAAGTTATTTTTTTACCAAAATATCACTTTTTTTAACCTTCATCAATTTCAATTGTTGCAATATTATTGCCCTTGCTTTTTTTAAGCAGATTAATGTTTTAACTTTTAAAAACCTTAATTATGGATTAAAGTCCGAATATTATTTTTTATAACTTTGTAATAATTCTCTTATATTTTAGATCAAATAATGAGATAGAAATTATCTATTCCGAGACAGTATTTTCAATTTGATTAATAATCTAATATCTTTTATTTTTATTAATCTTCAACAATTTTAAGAGTTCATATTATAAATTTCTGATTACATGATCCTAATTCATCAAATTAATCAGAATTATCTTATATCACTTTATAGGTACTCTAGCTAAATACTTATATTATCAACCAATAGACAGCATTATCAATAAATACCAAATACTCATATTATTTTAATTTGTGCAATTTACTAAAAAATAAAAATCAATTTTTGAAAAAAATTTTATTTTTATAAAATTCAACTCCCTTTGAGGTTTATAGAGAATATTCATTTGCAATAAAGTTTGCAAAATTTAAATCTAACATCGTATCAATATTAATACTCTCAATATTTGTCATTTCTATATATCCAATTGGTTCAACTATAAAGTTTTTGTAATTGATCATTAAGTCTTTCTTTACAATATAAATTGCACTATTCAATCTACATAAATTATGCATAGATTGTCTTTGCTCAAAATTTTCAATTGGTTCTTTAATGTACCTTGTTAAATAATTACCTTTTAGAAAAATATTTTCTGGTTTTCGTTCTAATTCGCAAACTGATATCAATGAATTATATTGATATTCATTAATTTTTTTAATTGCCTTATCAATATTTTTTGAATTTCTGAAAGGGGAAGTTGGCTCTATTAAGAATATGTAGTCAAAGTTTTCTAAATTTTTTTTATAGTTCTGTACGGCATGTATCGCTACGTCTATAGATTTTGCACTATCATTTGAAAGTTTCTTAGGCCTTATAAAAGGAACTTTTGCTCCATATTTTATAGCTTCAGCTTTAATATTTTCACTATCAGTAGAAACAATGACTTCCATAAAAGGTAAGACACTTTCAATTGCCCTTCTTAAAAGAGATTTATTACCTACAAGTTGAAGATTTTTATTTTTGATTCCTTTACTCCCACCTCTAGCAGGAACGATGGCTAAGAATTTCATTTTAATAAGTTATTGTTTTTTCTAAAAAAAGATCACAATGCGATAGATGATTTGCAATTATTTTGCCACTATTTCCTTTCCCATAAATATCAGAAGGTGGATAAAGTCCATGCTCTAGTTGCTTTTTAATTGAATTCTTTATCTCATCAACGTTATGTCTAGTATCAATAGTATTTGGTCCTCTTAACCTCCCAAATTGTCTATTTCCAATATTTACTGATGGGACTCCAAGATAAGAACATTCTCTTATTCCGCTTGATGAATTCCCAACTAAGCATTTTGAACCCTTTAAAAGTTTTGCATAAAGCTCCAATGGTAAACTGTTTATGATAAAGAATGAGTTTTCTAGATTTTTTGTATTTTTTTTAAGAAATTTAATTGTTTTAAGGTTTCCTGCATCTGGGTTTGGTAAGATCCAAATCTTTGGTAAATTAAAATCTTTTAAGGCTTCGAATGTTAATTCAATCTGCTTTTCTGCATATTCAACTTCTGTTACAACTGGATGTTGAGAGACAACTAAATAAGGTTCTTTGCAATCAAAGTTAATTTTTTTCCCTTCAAGATATTTTTTTAAATCTGTTTGATTATTAAAATCTATTTTATTTATTAAATCTATACTTGGATTACCTGAAATTATAATATTTTCTTCTATTTCTCCCATCTTGAGAACTCTTTTTGCTGATTCTTTATTTGAAACAAAATGAATATGTGAAAGTTTTGTAATAGCATGTCTGATCCTTTCATCAATTGATCCGGAAACTTCACCTCCCTCAAGATGCGCAATTAAACAATTCATACATAGTGCAGTTTGAGCAAATGATAAGGATTCAAAACGATCTGCTGTTATAAAAATAATGTCTGGTTTGAGGTTAGCAATAAGTTTTGAAAATTGTATTTGAGCAGAACCTGAGGCAATTGACATTATTTCAGTACTATCACCTTCTGATAAAAATGGAATTTCTCCTGAAATTTTAAACCCGTCATCTTTTATAACACTCTTAAAATCTCCATAGCTTTCTAAAACTAGCCCTCCAGCAATAATTATTTGTAATTCAACATTCTTAAAATTATTTATTTCTTTTAGTGTACTTTTTAGTTTCCCATAATTACCCCTCGTAGATAAAGGTACACAAATTCTTCTTGTTTTATTAGACATGGAATCTCATATGAAATCTATTAGGACATTATTTTTACAAATAGATTTCTAAAAATATCAATTAATAAATTGTTTGTCATTTGCTAATTTTTTAAACAAAGAACTTTTTTGTAAAAGCTCTTCATACTTACCTTGAACTTTTACTTTACCATTCTCAAGAAGAAAAATACAGTCACAGTCCCTTATAGTTGAAAATCTATGCGCAATTGAAAGAATTGTCATTTCATTTTTTAAATTTTTAAGCGTCTTTTGGATGACTTTTTCACTCTCATTGTCTAATGCACTTGTTGCCTCATCTAGAACTAGAATTTCAACATTTTTATAGAGAGCTCTAGCAATTGCTACTCTTTGTTTTTGACCTCCAGATAAAGCAACCCCTTTATTTCCAAGATTTGTAAATATTCCGTTTGACAATGAATTTGATAACTTGAATAAATTTACTTTTTTAAGACAAGAAATTACTTTTTTATTATCTATTTTTTCTACTGGCACACCAAATGCAATATTCTCTCTCAAACTTAAATAACTTATCAAAGGTTCTTGAGGAACATAACTTATTTTACTCTGCCAATTTTTAAGACCTATGCTTTGCAGATTAGTTTCATCAATTAATATTTCTCCAGAGTTTGGTTTAATTAAACCAAGGAATAGGTCAATTGCTGTAGTTTTACCAGAACCTGAAAAACCTACAAAGGCATAATGATAACCTTTTTTAATTTCAAAATTAAGATTATTGAAAACAAATTTTTTCGATTCAGGGTAAATGAATTTAATTTTTGAGAAAATAACTTTATTCCATGTGAATTTTTTATCTATTGAAAAAAGATTATAGTCTTTGTCAGGTTTTTCATTATCTATTGATTCTTTTACAGAAGAAATTTTGTTAATCCATTTATTAAAATTTGCAATATTATTTAGAGATGATCCCAATCTATTGAGTAAAGGTATAATTTTTGAAAAAACAAGAACTATGATTGCCATAATCGCTGCTAATTCTCCACCTTTTATTCCTATAAGAAATAACGCAGTTGCAGTTATTAAAATGCTTAATTGACCGAATAGAATAACTAAGAATGTAGGAAATAAATTCCAGTTAGATGCAGAGGCAAAATTTCTGATTATTGTATGATTTAACTTAAAGAAAATTTTAGAAAAATCATTTTTTCTTGAAGATAATTTTATATCCTTTATTCCAAATAAACTTTCAGTAATAAAAATATTGATTAGTTCTTCCTTCTCTCTTACTTCTCCCATAAGAGTTGAGGATTTTCTTCTTACAATTTTTAATAGTATTGTTAGTAAACTTCCTGAGGTGAAAACTAGAATCGCACCAAGTTTAGGAGTAGCAATTAACAAACATATTAAAGCAAACAAAATTCCGGAAATCTGTCCTGAAATAAAGGGGATAACTCTTATTATGTTTTTATTCCATAATTGAAGATTATTTAAAATAACATTTCTAATTACATTTGGATTGTTTTTTATATGCCATGTGTAAGGCATGTCTAATATTTTTTTATACAGTTCTTTAGATAATCTTTCTTGAGCATTACTTGACTCCTTTACAGCTAAAATTTGAGAAAATAAATTAAATACTGTTGAGACTATTAATGTGATTGCAATTATAAGTGAGAGTTCAATTACAAAAGCTTTTTGATTGGGATTCCCAAGGATACTCCAAATAAAATCAATGAATTTGTTCCTTTCTATTATTTCTGGTTCTATTATTATGCTTACAAGTGGATAAAATGTTGTAGCGGATAAAATTTCTAGTAATCCAGCAAAAAATGATATTAAGATATTTAATTTAAGTTTTTTTTTCTCTTTACTATTTAGAAGAATATAAGATTTATTGAAAACTTGTAGCAGTGAACTTTCTTTTAAATAATTTCTTTTCATATTTAAATTCTATATTATTTAGAAAATTAATTTTTTAAAAAATCAAATATTAAGTTATCAAACGCAAGAATAATATTTTTTCGATTTTTGCATTTTAAAAGAATGATAGTCGATACTTCCTGAATTAAGCCATGATTTAAGGCATTCAACTTCTTTTTTTATGGATTTACTATTTTCTTTTGTAAATCTAGGTAAATAAGCCCTAAGTAACTTTCTATCAGAATCGTCAGGTAAAACGTCATTTTTCTGCCAATAAGGTATTCCAAAATATAAGCCAGTATATAACCTTGCATTTTTTGTGCTTGACTCAATATCCACTGAGTTGTACCACTCCTTTGTAAGGTTCTTAAGATATTCTTCCTTTGATTTTGGATAAATCACGAAATCAAATTCATGATACCAGCCCTTATCTGCAACCATTACAGGTTTACCCATCGAAGCAAATTCTAAAGCAGAAGTCCCATGAAAAGTTATCAATGCATCTGCCTTCTCAATAACAGATTTTCCGGAATAGTTATTAGGTAAAATAATTATATTATTCGATAATTTTATCTTTAGTACCTCCTTTAAAGTGAGTCCCCCATACCAATCCTCCATAGGGTGTGGCTTTATGATCCAAAAGACATTTTTGTTCTTCTTTGCGTATTTTATTGTTTCAGTTATCCAATCAAGAAAGTCTGTAAATCTTGACATGCCATACATGTGAGGAAAATCAAACCAATTACTGAGGTATATTACGATAACTTTTTTGTACTTTTTTTTATCAAAAAGTAAATCTAGTTTTTCATTATTTTTCTGAAAAGCATGTCTTCCTGCAATGTCTTTAGTAAATCCTGAGATTCTTTTAGAAAGATATTTTTCCCCAATTGTAGAAAGTTGGATTTTTTTTACTTTTTCTATTTCCTTAAAACTCTCTTTACTAGGATGACCATTCCCAAAAAAAATATCTTCAGGTTTTGACAATCTCCAAAGTCTAGGAACTCCATATTTACCATTTAAAATAATAACTGGAATACCTTTCTTAGCTGCAAGCCAGGCAAGAGGTGCACATTGATAAGATATCCCGTGACTCAAAGCAATTAGATCGGGATTTAATTTATTGATAAGATTTTTTGAAAATTTTATAGAACATAAAAATTTAAAAATATAATTTGATAGATTTTTGTCTTTTATATTTACGGTTGCTGCTTTTTGGCCTTTTAAAACTACATCATATAAAAATAATCCAGGAACTCCATCAGGAAATTCATAATTTATGAGATCTAGTTTAGAATTTATTTTTTTAGATATTTTCTTAGATTCAAATTTATTCTCTTTAGAAAAGGATTCATTCAAAGAATAAATATTTTTTATTCCAATTTTTTTCAATATATTTTTGCATACATGTTTATTGCAGTCCCATATATATGCATGTTCATTTACTCCTTTTGAGTATAATGATGCTCTAAGTAATTGTAATCTATAAAAGTAACCTAAATTATAAAACCCGCCATCAATAATTACATTCTTATATTTTAAATTATTATTTTTAATATCATATTTTAGTATTTGATTATATGAATCAACTACATCAAAATTCCTATATATTTCAGTGTAAGATTGAAAATTATTATAGTATTTCCTTATACTTTTATTGATATTTTGAAACATAAATAATATTAAACAATCTTATAACAATATCATGTTAAATAAATTCAAGTCAAACAAGATTACTTAAAAAATTAATTTAAAAAAATGATTTATTTTACTTATTTAAAAATTTTAAAATCTATTTTTTTTAGAACAATACGATAATCAGACTTGCTATTTTTTTAATTTTTAAAATTAAATCTTGATAATATTTTAAATTACTTTTTTAAAGTAGGTATTATCTTATGAATATATTTTTATTTAACTATTTAGTAAACTTCTTATCTTCAGACAAGCTTCATATAGGATTAAAGTTTGATGATATATTTGTTTTTATTAAATCTCTGATTTGCTGAACTGTAAGATAGGGTTTATTTTCTTTGGAATTATATGATAATCCAATCTTCATTTGATCAAATTTTAAATTTAATGAGTGAAAATGATTTTTATATTGATTTCTTTTTACTTCATTAGATGGATGAATAATTGCATAATAATCTCCCAAGTCGAAAGTATTATAGCTATCTGCAGCTGTTATCATCTCCTCATGAATTTTTTCACCGCTACGAACTCCTATTATTATTTTTTTACAACTTGGTCCAATAGCTTCTGCAAGATCTGTAATTTGGTAACTAGGAATTTTAGGAACAAAAATTTCTCCTCCATATGAATTTTCTAAAACCCATAGAACCATTTTCGTTGCTTGCTCTAGAGTAATATTAAAGCGAGTCATATTAGGATCTGTAATAGTTAAATTTCCAGTCTTTGATTTCTCAAGAAATAATGGAATTACTGATCCTCTTGAACCCATTACATTCCCATATCTGACGCAAGAAAAACTCAAATCTCTATTACCTTTAATATTATTACCTGCTATGAAAAGTTTATCTGAGACAAGTTTTGTAGCTCCATAAACATTTATTGGTGCTGCAGCTTTATCTGTACTTAATGCAATGACTTTTTTAACATTAGTATCCATACATGCACGAACAATATTCTCTGATCCAATAATATTTGTTTTTATGAATTCAATAGGGTTATACTCAGCAGCTGTGACTTGCTTGAGTGCAGCAGCATGAATTACGATATCAATTTTTTCTAGTGCATTTTTTAATCTTTGCAGATCTCTAATGTCTCCAAGGAAAAACCTTATATTTGGATATTTAGACTTAGGGTATTCTTGTTGGAGTTCCCATTGCTTTAATTCATCTCTACTGTAAATAACAATCCTTGGCAGATCTTTATATGTTTCAACTAATTTTTTCAAAAAATATTTTCCAAAGCTTCCGGTTCCTCCAGTTATTAAAATATTTGATCTTTGTATGTCCATTAAAAATTATTTTGAATTTTTGAAATAAATTTTTCTTAAAAGCCTATAGAATTCAACTAATTTCATCTTAGGATATTAAGAAATTTAGTTTTTATGATACCAACCAAATGATTTTTATTTGCAAAAGTTGATTAGTTACATATGGATAATATGTTGTTAATATTTAATTCATAGTTTTTAAATAATAATTTTTATTATAGAGGCTTTAGAGTCCATTTTTATATAATTTATTAAAGAAGGTATTCTTACATTATTAATAAAAAATATTTAATTCTTTAAGTTTTTATTTTCATAAAATTTAGTTTAACCAGATAAAAAAACTCATGAATTTTTTTTATGATTAGAGATTATTTCAAATAATTTTTCTGCGATTTCGAAATCTTCTAAATCATCTATATCATTAGCATAAATGCGTGGTATTTTATAACCATAAACATCACCTCCCCTAGAATATCTTTCTAGATTGAAAAAGTAACATTGCCCCGCATCGTGAAGCAACTCAGGTAAGTCTTGACTTCTTGAATTGGTATATTTTGGCCATTTAAAATTGATTGTTCCATTCTTATTTTGTTCTAATGCTCTCTGCACAGGATAAGGAAAGTTTGTAACTGTATGAACTAATAAAGAATCAGTTTCTAAAAGTAAATCTCTACAACCGCATAATGTTTTCTTAGTAATAAAAGGTGCAGTTGCGTAAAGGTAACAAAGGATATCAGCTTTAAGATCATTTTTTTTCATCCATTTAAGAAAATGATCCCTTACATCTTTATCATTAGCATAATCATTTGATATGTCTTTAGGCCTTATAAAAGGAATTTTAGCTCCGTAATTACTTGCAATTTCTGCAATTTCTAAGTCATCAGTTGAAACATATATTTCATCAAACAATTCAGATGATTTTGCTTCATGAATTGACCAATATATAAGAGGTTTTCCATGAAAAACTTTAATATTTTTTCTTGGAATTCTTTTTGAACCTCCTCTTGCTGGTATCAAGCAAATATTTTTCATCTGATAAATTATTTTACCAATAACATTATAAGAAATTAAAATTCAACCTTAATCAATATATGATTTTGTGATGTAAAGTTTTTTGCCATCAGAACATTTTATAAATGCATTTGGATAAGGATCGTTAAGCATTCTTATTTTATTATGAAGGTATAAAGAACTGCGTTCATTGATTTCTTCTAAAGTAATTTCACTTTCTTCGGGTTTTCGTCTTTTGCAATAGGTTGGATTGCCAATTTGAGGTTCAGGATTTAATCCATCGCTTAAGAATTGTAATGAAAGTTTTGTTCCTAAAAGTTCAATTCTTCTAAAAATTTCTTTTAAATCACCTGTAAGATCTAATTTTTCTCTTTTTATAATCGATCCTGCATCAATTTCTTTCTCCATTTTAAAAATACAAACTTCTGATTCCTCAACTCCATCAATAATTTGATTCTGTATAGGACTGCCACCTCTATATTTAGGGAGAGGTGATGGGTGAAGCATTAAACAACAAAAGTTTTCAACTATGCACAAATCAACAATTTCACTCCATCCATAAAAAAGAATTAAATCTGGCTTTACAGCATCAAGAAATTCGTAGTTAACTAATGCCTTATTGGTTATTAAGATAAATTTATGTTTCTCTAATTTAGGATTGTCAGATAAGGCTCTATAAATATTTTTTGACCATTCTCTATAGCCAAAACAAATAATTTTAAGAGGTCTATTTTTTATATTAGGATACATAATTGATTGCCCTAATTAATTTAAATGCCTCTGCATATTCTACAGCTGCCTGCATACCTCTGAAGCGAGAATAGGCTTCTATTCCCTTAAATGATCTCGGAAAAGGGAAAGATCTAATTTCACTACCGTAATAAGATAATGCTTCAAATTTTTCCTCAAGATCTAATTGTGTTAATTCAACAAAAAAATTTGGAGCAAATTGACCCTCTTGTGAAAAACCACATTCGCTACTTGATGGCACTTCATATGTAAAGATATTAGAGACATTTGTTGCTGAATTGGGTCTAGTGCTCATTATTGTGGAACGGTAAATGATTTTATGATCATTATTAACATCATAAGGATCATGGGTAAAAATAATATCAGGATCAAATTTCGAAATTCTTGATTCTATTATTTTATTGATTTCTATTATTGGAACTTGGTCAAATCTTCCACAGGGCAAATTAAAAAATTCTAATTCATGTAAATTAAACTTTTTGGCTACTTTTTTTGATGCTGATTCTCTTTCTTTAATATCTTTATTTATTTCTTTTGAATTTAAGTTTGTATAACGACAACTACTGCCTTCACCAATAAAGATAATTGAAATTTTTGATTTATCACAAACCTTGCTAAGGAGTCCTCCACAACCCAACACCTCATCATCAGGGTGAGCCGCAATAATTAGAATAGAACGATTGATTAAATTAATCAATTTTTAGTCCATAAGGATGATAGCAGTTTACTGCATAAGGCATTCCCAATAATTTAGTTGTCAATTCGTTCCCGTATTTAAATATTGATAACCTTCTTTTTTTTGACATATTATCAGAATGTATTCTGTAATTAAAAAGAGAACTTGGGATGTGAACTCCTTCATATCCCTTAATAAGAAGTCTCAATATTAATGAGTAATTTTCTAATCCACAATTTTTTATTGAAGTGTCGTATTTGTCTATTAGGTCTACACTTTCCTTTTTATAAAGCGTCCCAGTAGCAAGAAAGTCACCTCTATTAAAAATCTCTTCTCTATCAAAACTAGGTAAATTTATTTCCTGAATAAATTCAGATAACTGATTTATAACATTATAGTCTGAGTAAAAGAAATCAGTATTCTTGTGTAATTTTATTTCTTCATTAACTCTAGATAAATATTCAGATTTTAAACTGTCATCTGCATCTACCCTTGTAAAGTATTCAGAATTTATTTTGCTAATAGCGTAATTTGATGCAATTTCTATTCCTGAATTTTCTATTTGAATATATTCAATAGATGGTATTGAAAGTCTATGCTTAATTACTTTATAAGTATCATCTTGACTACCATCATCAATAATAATAATTTTGTTTCCTTCATATTGATCTTGATTTAATATTGAATCTAAGCATTCCTCTAAATATCTTGAATAGTTATAGGTTGTAATGATAAAAGAGATATTAGGCATGTCAATATAAATCTTTAATAAAAAAATGAGAATCGGAATCTATATCTCTATTGGCTTTTCTGCCTATTAATTTTGGTTTAAAAAAAGGTGGTAAGGCATCATTTGGACATGGTCTTACAGTTTTTATGTGCTGATCTAAAATAGTTTCGCCTTTGACAATTTTTTTTGTTGTCATTAATGATCGTCTCTGTAGTATTGAAGTTTCTTTTTCATTGTCCTCAATTTTTTTTATACCATTGCCTAATGACATTTCTAACTCCCTAGTTCTAAGGACCATATCCTTCCAAGATTTTGGATTCATTGAAAATTTATGATCTGGACCCTCTCTAGAATTATCATCAGTAAAATGTTTTTCGATCATTTTTGCTCCTAATGTGACTGCACCGAGAACTGTTGTTGCACCTGGTGTGTGGTCACTCAGACCAATTATCAATCCAGGAAAAATTGATTGATAAGATTTGATCACATTTAAATTTATGTATTTGAAATTTTCTATGCTAGCAGTGTAATTAGTATTACACTGCATTAAACATAGATTATTATTCAACTCAATTCCTGTTTTTACGGCCAATATAACTTCCTCAAAATTGGAGGCACCACTTGCTATGAGATATGGTTTATTTTTTTTTGCAACTTTTTTTATCATTTCTAACCAAGTAATATCCCCAGAGCCAATCTTATATGCAGGAACAAAAGTATCTATGTAGTCAACAACTTCTAAAGAATAAGGAGTAGTAAAAAAAGGTATCCCAGCTTTTTTACAGGTTTCAACAAGTTCTTTTGTCCAATCTAAATTAACAGATGCATCTTTATAAACTTCATAAACACTTTTCTTCCAGTTTTTTTGATGCGATAACTGAGTTCCTAAACTTAAGAAACCCTTATTGCTTACAATTGTTTCAGCTTGGAAATGTTGGAATTTGGCAGCATCTGCACCAGCATCAGCGGCTTGATATATAAGATCCTTTGCTCGTTCAAGATCACCATCATGATTGGCAGCAATATCAGCTATGAAATAGGTTGGTTGACCTAAACCAACTTTCTTGTTTGCAATTGTAAAAGAATCAGGAAACATTTAATTTTGATTATTTTTTATAGAGTTTACAAGGTTTTTAATAACCTCTTTAGCTTTTGGCATTTTAGTTTGTAGGATGTTTTCAACCTTTGAACAGTCTAATCCAAGGCTATCAGCTCTATAAGGTTTTAAGCTTTTCACTGATGCATTTTCATACCAGTCGAAATTTATTGATAAATTATTTGCTAATAGTAGAGCAAAATCTTTTTTTGAAATACATTCTGAAGAGGCGATGTTGATTAATCCTTTGATATTTAATTTCGAAATAAGAATTGTATATTTTGCTAATAATTCAGCACTTATGGTAGATGTATAAAAATCATTAAATAAAGATATATTTGATTTTTTAATTAAAGAAGCATAAAGCCATTCGAAGAATGTTGGCTTGGAAGAATTACCTCTTAAACCAGTAATATTTGTTCTTACAACAATAGAATCAGGATTTTTCAAAGCATTAAGTTCGCCTTTTCTTTTCGTTTTTGCATATTGATTTACAATTTTTATGTCATCAGATTCCTTATGAAGTTTTTTTTTATCATTTATATAAAAATGATCAGTTGATATTTGAATAAATTTTTTATCATACTTTAAACAACTTTTGGATAATGTATCAACTAAATCAGCGTTTATTTTATTGGCAATTAATGGTTTTGATTCGCATTCTTTTAAAGATACTAAGCCTGCGCAATTTATAACAATATCACTATTAGATTCATTAATTATTTTAGGAATTATTTCAAGATTCATTAAGTCTAAGCAATAATTTGCATTAGTCCTGGCAACCTTAATAGGTTCTACATTTAGAGTTTCAAGTTCTTTAGAAAAAGCTCGTCCTAACATTCCATTTGAGCCTATTACAAGAGCTTTTTTAAATCCCATCAAGAAATAACATAATATTTTTAATAATAAGTAAATGTTATATTGTTTTTGACTATTATGGTTTAATATTATTAACTATATGAAAAAGTGTAATTAAAATAAATTCTTATATTAAAATTAAAATTTAATTTTTAAAAATTAAAGATTCAAGGAAGGTAAATTATCAAGTTAAAAATTAGTTTTTTATAGATTGATATTTTTTAATTCTTTAAAATTTTAAATAAAAAAAATTTATGAACAAGATTCATTAATGAAAAGAATTATTTACAAAAAGCGGTAAGATTGATTAAATTAATAATCTTTATATTTTATATCACTTAAGAATTGAAAATTGCAATTGGATACAAGTTAATATCCTCATCTTGGGGAGGGGGTAATCAATTTGCAACCTCTTTAGTTAGCAAGGCAAGAAGGAAAGGTCACGAAATTACTTTTAGTCTTCAAGATAAAAATATTGACATCATTCTTTTAACTGATCCTAGATCTTATACTTCAGCTGTTTCATTTGGTGCTTTTGAAGTAATTTGGTATTTATTTTTTAAGAATAAAAGAGCATTAGTAGTTCATAGAATAAATGAATGTGATGAGAGAAAAAATACATTTCATATGAATAAATTCTTAAAAATTTCTAATTATTGCTCTGATTACACAGTATTTATATCGAATTGGCTTAGGGGATTAGATATTTATGAAAAAGGAAAAGATTCGAAGGTGATTCTTAATGGTGGAGACTCAAGAATTTTTAAGGATTATGGATGCTCTGAATGGGATGGATTAAGTCCATTGAAAATTGTTACTCATCATTGGAGTCCCAATTACATGAAAGGTTTTGATGTTTATAAAGAACTTGATTACTTATTAATGGATCATCGATGGTCCGATAAGATTGAATTTACCTACATAGGAAACTTACCTGAAGGTTTTACTTTTAAAAAAAGTAAACACATATCTCCAATTAACGGAGAAAGCCTTGCGATTGAGCTTTCGAAGCACCATTTGTATATATCTGCTTCTATTAATGAGCCTGCTGGTATGCACCACATTGAGGGCATTCTTTGTGGATTACCTATTATTTTTAGGGACAGCGGAGCTTTGCCAGAATACTGTAATCGCTATGGAATCTCATTCAAAGATGGTAATTATTTACCTGCTCTTAAAGAAATGATAAGAAACTATAATTTTTACAAAAAACAAGTCTCTAAATATCCAAATACTGCAGATCAAATGACTAATAAATACTTAGATTTATTTTCTGCTTTATTAAAACAAAGGGATGAGATAGTAAGAAAAAGAAACCTTTTGAGATCTCCATTTTTAATAATCAAGAACTTTCTTATTTTTTTAATTAAATCCAAAAATGTAGTAAAGTTGTTTAACAAAATCTATAAGAAGAATTTAACTCTTTAATAAATTTATGATTTTGAGAGAATTTAAAGATTGGTTAGAATTTTTTATTAGATATATCCCAGGCAGATTAGGATATTTTTTAAGAAGTTTTTACTATAAAAAAAGATTATCACAATCCTTCAAAAAAAATCGATTTGAGTCTGGTTTTACAGTGGAATATCCCAAAAATATTGTATTAGGTTCTCATTCCTATTTTGGATTCAATTGTAAATTATTTGCTTCTGAATTTAGTAAAATAAAAATTGGCTTTAAGGCCTCATTCAATTCAAATGTAATGATTAATGCTAGAGGTAAAGGAAAGATTCTGATAGGAAATAATGTCTTAATAGGACCAAATGTCGTTCTAAGATCTTGTAATCATGAATTTGAGTTAACAACAAAACCTATGATTGAACAAGGTATGACTGAAGGAAAAATTATTATTCATGATGATGTATGGATAGGTTCAAATGCGGTAATACTTCCTAATTGTGAAATAGGTAAGGGAGTAATAGTAGGTGCTGGCGCAGTAGTTACAAGTAATGTAGATTCTTATTCTATAGTTGGGGGTGTTCCTGCTAAATTAATAAAAAAAAGGGAGATAATTTAAAATATAATGAAAATAAAAAATAGTTTTTTTAATAATCTACATGGATAAAAATATTAATAAATTAAGATTATTTTTATTAGACCTCCCCAGAGACATTAAATTAACTATTTCTATAGCTGTAGATTCATTTCTCTGTATTTTTACTGTTTGGATTGCATTTTTTTTAAGACTTGGAGCTTTCCCGAATTTAGAAAATGCAGTAATAATTCCTTATTTCATATCAATCTTTTTTGCAATACCAGTTTTTTATCTTAGTGGTTTATATCGCACTATTTTTAGATATTCAGGTTGGCCAGCAATGCTAACTGTTTCTAAATCCATAATAATATATGGTTTTTTATTTTCAACTTGCATAACATTATTTGGCTTTAGAGATGTCCCAAGAACAATAGGAATCATCCAACCTCTATTATTGTTTTTTATAGTTGGAGGATCAAGAGCATTAATCAGATTTTGGATAGGTAACTTGTACAGAACTAGAATAAATAAATCTAATCTGCCTAGAGCAGCTATTTATGGAGCAGGTAACTCAGGTAGAGAGTTGTTACTAGCAATTGAAAATAATAACAAATTTATAGTTTCTTGTTTCTTAGATGATGATAAAGATAAGCAAGGTAGAGTTTTAGCTGGAAAGAAAATTTACTCTCCAGAATCACTTGCATTTCTAGTAAAAAATAAAAATGTTTCTTCATTATTATTAGCCTTGCCAAGTATTAAACCCTCAAAAAGAATAAAAATAATAAGAAAAGTTAGTAAATTCAATCTTGCTGTAAGAACTATCCCAAATCTAGTAGATATTGCAAAGGGAAATAATTCATACTCTAATTTAATGGAATTAGAGATCGACGAATTACTTGGTAGAGAAAAAGTTGAGCCTGATAAATTCTTATTAAAAAAAAATATTAAAGATCAAATAGTTATGGTAACAGGAGCGGGAGGCTCAATTGGTAGCCAATTATGTAGAGAGATTATAAGAATTAAGCCAAAAAAACTATTACTTTTGGATTCTAATGAGTTTTCCCTTTATAAAATAGTAAATGAACTAACTGGGTTGAATCAAATTGAAACTTTTGAAATAGTACCCCTTCTTTGTTCGATTAAAGATAAAGATAATATTAATTCAATTTTTAAAACTTGGAAACCAAATACCGTTTATCATGCGGCAGCTTATAAGCATGTCCCAATTGTTGAACATAATTTATCTGAAGGTTTAAAAAATAACGTTTTTGGGACTATAAATTTAGCGCAGGCTTCTTTGAAAACAGAAGTAGATAACTTTGTTTTTATATCTACTGATAAGGCAGTACGTCCTACTAATGTAATGGGTGCCTCCAAAAGACTTGGAGAGTTATGTCTTCAAGCACTCTATGCAAATCAGAAAGAAAAAGATACTAAATTCTCTATGGTTAGATTTGGTAATGTTTTAGACTCTTCAGGCTCAGTTATTCCAAGATTTAGAAAACAGATTAAAGAAAGAAGTCCTATAACCCTTACACATCCTGAAATAAGTAGATATTTTATGACTATCGAAGAAGCTGCTCAACTTGTTATTCAAGCAGGTGCTATGTCTGAAGGTGGCGATGTCTTTTTGTTAGATATGGGTAAACCCGTAAAAATTTACGACCTTGCAATTAAGATGATTCGATTTTCAGGATTGAAAGTAAAGAATAAAGATAATCTTGATGGAGATATTGAAATAAAAATAACTGGATTAAGACCAGGTGAAAAATTATATGAGGAACTTCTTATAGAAGATAATTCTTTGCCCACTAAACATCCTAAAATTTTTAAAGCTCAAGAAAATTTTATTCATTGGAATGAATTAAAATTTGATATCCAATCTTTAGAGAATTATATATGTATAAATGATGTGAATAATATTTTCCCAATTCTAAAAAAATTAGTAGATGGATATAGTCCGCCTCAAGAAATTGTAGATTGGATTTTTAACGAAAATTTTAAACAAAATATTTAATTTTTTATTATGTTAATTAAATTCACTCGAAAACTTCTTTAGATATTTTTACTATATGACTTGCACTTTGCTTACTGGAGGTTTTGGATATATAGGATCCCATACTGCAGCAATTCTTTCAGAAAATAATCAAAAATTCTTAATAGTGGATAATTTTTCCAACTGTAAGAAAGATGTCATAGATAGACTGGAAAAAATAACAAAAAGAAAGGTTCATTTTTGTAAAATAGATATTAGAGATACGGATAGATTAATAAAGGTAATTAGAGAAAATAAAGTCTCATCTGCAATACATTTTGCTGCACTGAAGTCTGTTTCAGATTCCTTAATTAGACCATTAGATTATTATGAGGTAAATGTAAAAGGAACTATTAGCTTACTCAAAGCAATGCAGTTTACAGGAGTAAAAAGGTTTCTTTTTAGTAGTACTGCTGCTGTATATGGGGAACCAGACTTCTGTCCAATAGATGAAAAACATAAATTAAATCCATTAAATCCATATGCTCAGACTAAAATAATTATTGAAAAAATTTTACAAGATATCGCTAAAGCAGATAGTGAATGGTCTATTGTTTCCCTTAGATATTTTAACCCTATAGGTGCGCATAAATCCGGCTTAATTGGTGATGATCCTCTTTTAGAGGGGAATTCTAATTTGATGCCGGAAATTATTAAGGTAGTAAATGGCTCGAAAAATTATTTAAAGGTTTTTGGTGATGACTACGAGACTTCAGATGGGACTGGCGTAAGAGACTATATTCACATAGTAGATTTATCAGCGGCTCATGTAACTGCATTAGATTATGTTAATAAAAATACTGGAATAAATATCTTTAATATTGGAACTGGTAAAGGGGTGAGTGTTTTGGAATTGATCAAAACTTTTGAAAAAGTATCAGGTTTTAAAATCCCTATAAAAATTTCTAAGAGGAGAAAAGGAGATTCTGCTATTTGCTTTGCCAATCCAAAAAAAGCAAATGATATACTTAAATGGCAAGCAAATTACGATCTTTATAATATGTGTGAAAGTGCTTGGAATTTCGTAAAAAATAACAAGAAATGAAAAAAAATATAATTTTAAGTATTGCAAAAGTTTTTTCTTATTTTTGGTTATTTGTACCTTTTAAAATTAGGAGATTTATATTTACAAGTTTTTTTATTCTGGAATCTAGAGACAACAACCAATCAAAATCACTCAAGAATTTGTTTTTAATAAAAGATAAATTAGATTGGATAATAAATGAAAGAGCAATTAAATATGGTGAAGGCCTTCATCCAAAGCATTTATTAACTAATTATCATCAATTTTTTATTGATAGGATTAAAGACGGGGATAGAGTTCTTGATGTGGGTTGCGGTAATGGCTCCGTGGCAATAAGTATCGCGAAAAAGTACTCAAAAAGTTTAATAACAGGAATTGATTTAAATAAAAATAATATTAAATTTGCTAAGGAGAAACAAAAAAAATACAATTTAAAAAATTTAAATTTCATTAATTGCGATATTAATGCCTCTAAAGAAATAAGTTCTGATGTTGTTATACTTTCAAATGTTTTAGAACATATTGAAAATAGATCGTTATTTCTTGAAAATATACATAAATTAAGTGGAGCTCATTTATTTTTGATAAGAGTTCCGTATTTTAAGAGAGATTGGCAAATAGCATTTAGAAAAGAAATAGGAATGTATTATTTCTCTGATAAAGATCATAAAATAGAACACACCCTAGAGGAATTGAAGCAAGAATTAAAAATATCAAATTTAATAATGAATGAGACAATAATAATTTGGGGTGAAATATGGACAAAATGCCAATATGGAATCTAATAACCATAAGCTAATTTCTATAGTTGTGCCTTGTTTCAATAGTGGTAAAACTTTAGAACGGACTATTGAATCTATTAAAAATCAAACTTGGGATGAAAAAGAAATTATTTTGGTTAACGATGGTTCAAGTGATGAAAAAACTTTAGATGTTTTAAAAAGTTATAAAAATGATTCACTAATTAATGTTATTAACCAAGAAAATAAGGGATTAGCAGCTGCAAGAAATACTGGTGTTATTCACTCTAGTGGAAATTACTTGTTTTTCC
>MDTE01011241.1_pt1 | contig 31390 bp, 28 predicted proteins | sample 811231 | NCBI WGS metagenome assembly MDTE01 (sample SAMN05326651, study PRJNA326480) | marine metagenome | isolation source: seawater | place: Indian Ocean: Red Sea | collected 2010 | reverse complement strand
TCTTAAGACAAAGTACCATCGGCGCAGAAAGGCTTGACTTCCGAGTTCGGAATGGGATCGGGTATAACACTTTCGCAATAACCACCGGCGGTGGACTTTATACATGTTTGAAAATTAAAGTAAATAATCATTTTAGTTGATTACTCAAAAAAAAGCCTCAGTTTAAGCTTTTTTTTTACACTTTGTAAGTTAAATATAATTTTATCATAAAATTTTAAATTATTATTTTAAGAATGAATGTTAACACTAAACTTTTCTTAAACTTATTTAACAAAGATTTTTTCCATTTTTTTGCTATAGCTTTACTTTCAGTTTTCCCAGTATTATTTTTTGTAGGGACAGGGATTTTAAATTTAGGAATTATTTTATTAGATTTGATATTTATTTCAGAACTAATAAAAAAAAAAAGAATAAATTTTCTGAAAAATTATATTTTCTATTCTCTTATCCTGTTATGGTTAACTTTTTTAATAAACATTATTTTTAGTATAGACTCATCAAATTCTTTCAATCGTGGGTTTGGATTTTTAAGATTTATTTTTTTTGTTATGGCTATACTATATTACTTTAATATAAATAATCAAAAATACCAAAAATTAGTTTTAAATAGTTGGTTAATAATTTTTTTTATAACAAGTTTAGATTTAGTTTATGAATTAATTTATGGAAAAAATATTTTTGGATTTGAATCTTACATACATGGAAGACTCGCTGGTTTTTTCAATGATGAACTAATCGTAGGACATTTTTATTATGCTTTTATTTTAATTATAATTTCTTTTTTATTAAGTAAATTTAAAAATAAAGAAATTAAAATATCTAAAAACAAATACGATTTTAAAAACTTCATTTATATATTTATAATTATTTTTTTAACTATTTCTTTTTTCATAGGAGAGAGGTCTAATTTTGCTAAAGTTTTTATAATGATTTTGCTTTTTACTTTTTTATTTGAGAAAAAATTTTATAAATTTAAATTTGCTTTATTTACAATATTTTTTATTGTGATTGCACTCGTAATAAACTTTAATGATAAGTACCAAAAAAGATTTGTTAATCAATTTATAAATTTATATTTAAATGATCCTGTTGAAACTATTTTTGATTCTGAACATGGTGGACATTATTTAACCGCTTTAAAGATTTATAATAATAATAAAATTTTTGGTGTTGGTTTTAAAAACTATAGTATTGAAATTAAAAAAAAAGAATATAAAGATTTTTTTTATTATAAGTCGAAAAACCCCTCTGTTCACCCTCATCAAGTACATTTTGAGTTTCTTTCTGAATTAGGAATTTTTGGATATCTTTCTTTCTTAATTTTTTTTATTTATCATTTTATAAAATATTATAAAAATCGTAAATCTAATAAAATCTTAAATTTATCTGGGCTACTATTTATAATTACGAGCTTATTGCCAATACTACCTTCAGGTAGTTTTTTCACTTCCCATGCTGCAACCTTCTTTTGGATCAATTTTTCTATGATGTGTCTAAGTCAAAAAAAAATTAATTACGTATAACTATTTTTGTAAAGTTTCAAATACAAGATTAAATAAACAAAAACATTCAATAAAAATAACGAAACATGTAGCGCTGTGTAATAAATATTTTGAATTGCAATATAAAAAATTAAAACATTATAAAAAATAATTATTATAGAGGATAGATTATTTGACAAATTATTATTAAACTTTAATTGATTTAATATATATAAAAACAATAAATGATGGAAATGTTTGTTATCGGGTTGAAAAGGAGATTTTTTTAAAATTAATTTTCTAATTATTGAAAATAAGATTTCAAAAGCAGGGTACCATAGTAATAATGCAATAAAATATGGAGAAAAATCTAAACTATTTTCATAAATTTGTAATAAGAAATATCCAATAGCAAAACCGATAAGATAAGAGCCGGAGTCTCCTAAATATAGTTGGTTAAAAATATTGAATAGTATCAAATATAGAATAACAACCATGAGGTAATAGATATTAAGATTATCTAAAAATGAGTATTCAAATAATCCTAATTTAAAAATTAATATAATTATTACTAAATAATAAGATAAAACTAGTCCGTTAAGTCCATCAATAAAGTTTGTTCCATTAATTAAAATCATTAAACATATTAATGTAAAAAATATGCTAAAAAAATTATTATCTAAAAATAAATCAAATAATTCTATTCTAACAGACGTTAATTTAGTCTCAGAAAAAAATAAAAATAAAAATATAATAATTGATTGAACTAAAAATCTGTATTTTGCAGACGAAAATAGTCCAATATCAGAAAATAAACCTAATAGAAAAATTGAGACAAAAGTAATACTTAAAATTAAAGAGAAATTATATGACATAAAAATAAGTATCGGTAATAAGAAAATTCCTCCAGAAAGCTGAATCTTATCTTTCTCAAAAAACATTTGATGGTTATCGCCAGAATAATTTGGAAGCAAGTTTTTTTTAGCCAAAAAAAGATTTATTAAGTAAATTAATACAGGATAGAAAATTATTATTATTACATTATTTATCATTAATTATCTTTTTTCAAAAAATTAATTGATAAAAAAAATAAACAAATAGCTGACCTTATAAAACTGAAATTCATATAAATATAATATACCTTAAAACCATCAAGCAATTTTTGAATAGTTGAAGATGAAAGTGAATCATCTAATTTTCTCCAATAAGATAATCTTTTATTTAATCCAATAATTGAGATTTTATTATCTAATAAGCTTAACCATAAAACAAAATCTTCTTTTGTTTTCATATTTGAAAATTTTACATTTCTAGAAAAAACTTTTTTATTCATAATTACTGTGGATAGGCCTATATCACATGAATATAATAAATCCTCTAAATTATTAAAATCTCTCGCAATTCTAACTTTTCTTTCATTACTAAATTTATCAATAATCTGATATGTGGTGTGGGAAACTAAACAACTTTTTTTTTTCATGAATTTAATTTGATTTTTTAATTTTTCTTTATGCCAATAGTCATCTGCGTCTAAAAAAGCTATGAATTTCCCTTTTGAAAATTTTATACCTTTATTTCTTGATAATCCTGCTCCAAGCGAATTTTTATTTATTAATAAATAAATTCTTTTATCTTTAGATACTATCTTTTTAATGTAATTAAGGTCATTTAAATTTTGATCATCATAAATTATAATAATTTCAAAATTTTTATAATTTTGGTGTAATACTGATTGAATACACTTTTTAATATATTTTCTTTTTTTAAAATATGGAATTATAACACTGACTAAACTCATAAATTAAAAATATTATTCATCATTCAATATTTGTTGGAATTTATTATAATGATTAAAGATTGTATATTTTTTAATCTTTTTTTTGGCATTGTATCTTATTTTCTTTTTTTCTTTCTCACTCAAATTATTCAAAACACCAAACTTTTTAATAAAATCACTCTCAGAATTATTCTTGAACAATATTCCATTTTTCTCACTCAAAATTTCCTTAGGTCCATTTGGACAATCACTAGACAACACAAGACAGTCACTTGCCATTGCCTCAATCAAAACAAAACCAGGGTCTTCCCATAAAGACGAAAGAATAAATCCCTTGCTGTTCTTTAGAAATTTAAAGACATTTTTTTGATATCCTCTCATAATTATATTACGATTCAGATTGTATTTTTTTATCAAATTACTTATCTTCTGCTTTTGTTCACCAATACCTATAATAACTAATTTTATATTTGGGTCTTTTTGAGTCAATTTATTGAAACATTTTATCAAAAATACAAAGTTTTTTTGTTTTGTAAGTCTTCCTATAGCTAAAAAATAACCATTTTTATTTAAATTATCCTCATTAAGAGACACATTTTTTTCTTTAACAATATTTGTAATAGTGATCACAGGATCATGTAATAATTCAATTTTCTCGTCACTAATAATTTTTAGGCTTTTAAAATAATCGAGACTTTCTTGAGTTGGAAAAGTAACCCTAAAAATTTTTTTTAAAGCGAACTTCCAAAAGATATATCTAATTATATTCATTTGTGGTTTACCTGAAATCCTTAATATTAATTTAGTATCGAGTTTATAAATTAAATTTATCAAAAGTGGCAAAGAAGTGATTAAATGAATTACTAAAAAGTCTGGCTTATTTTTAATTAGAAAATTTTTTAATGATACAAATGAAAAAAGAAAAATAATAATATATTTTAGCCTACTTTTAATAAAACCTTCTGAAGAAAATTTAAACAAATTAGAAATATAATTTAAACTATGAAACTTTAAACCAATTGACTCATTCTCAAATTTATTTTTCCATTCTCCAAATACATCAATTATCAATGACTCAAATTTTTGATTTGAATATTTATTTATCGAAATTGCAGAATTAATTACTGCCTTAACAGTAGCAACTTCACTAATAAATGGTGACCAATAGGAAACGATTTTCTTCATTTGCTTATATCTACATCTTTACTAACAATTTCCAAAATTTTTTTAGCTCTTGTTTTTAAATTAAAATTTTTACTTATTCTTAAATTATGTTTTGAAATGATGAACCTTTTAGATTCTAAATTTTGAATTTTTTTAATTTCTTTTTTCCATGAATTTATATTATTGAAATTTTTTATAAATATTACATTTTTTTTATCCTCCAAAACTTCCTCAAATACTTTTACTTTGGATGAAAGTATTATCTTTCCACACGCTAAATAATCAAATAATTTTAATGGAGATGTAAAATCAATTATATTTCCAACATTCCCTGAAGCAACCGCTGTTTCTTGATAAGGCATTAACAGAATATCCATTTTTGAAATGTTACTGGGTATTTTTTTATACGGTAAATAATCATGTAGCTTAAGATTATTATTATAAAATTTAGTTTTTATATTTTTATATTGACTTAAGTTTCCAAAAATAAAGTAATCATTTTCATTATCAATTTTAGATAATCTTAATATCAGATTAACTCCTCTAGACTTATATATTGAACCAAAATATCCAATTTTAAGTTTTTTCTTTTTTTTAAAAATCTCAATAGGTAGTTTCCTCTCAATTGAAGAGCCGCTAGGCAAAACAATAAATTTTTCTTCATTTACTTTAAATTGTTTCTGATAATAAATTTTTACACTATTAGTAATTGCTAAAAGTTTTAATAAATATTTACTATTTAAAAAATTAAAAAATTTGAGAATGTATCTTACAATTCTTCCTTCCATATCTATGCCATGGTGAAGTTCTAAAATATTTTTTTTTCTTAAAATTGATAACAAAAAAGAAGTAAAAAAATTCCTAGTAATATAAATATCAGGATTAAATTTCAAACTTTCTAATATTGATACAATTGAAAAAAGGTAATATTTGACTCCTAATGGAAAAGTCTCAAAATTTTTAAGCTTTGTAATTTGAAAACTTTTTTTTACTCCATAAAAATCAAATACATTTTCTTTTGAAGCATTTGACGTAATCAACAAAACTTTATTATTTAATTTTGAGAAATTTTCACACATTTTAATTATTTGAATAGATGCCGCGCTTTTCGATGGCACAGCTGTATTTGATAAATAACAAATTTTCATTAATTATTTAATTCTAAATTTTATTGATGTTGAAAAAAAATAATTCCTTATATCTAAAAGTAATGATTTAAAACTTACTAAATCAAAATTAAAATCTTTTAAATTCATGATGAAGAGTTCTTTTAAATTTAAAGGTTGAAATCCATTTAAAATTAATATTTTTTTCAAACTACTTTTTGAAAAACAATTTAAATGTTCTAAAGGTTGGATTGGGCCCTTTTTTATAGATACTATCTTCTCACTTTCAATTAGATGTTTTCCGTCCGGGACGGCAACAAAAAAAATACAATTCTTTTTTGCTAATTTTTTTATAAATTGAAGAACTTCATTTGGGTTATCAACATGTTCTAACACTTGATCTAGTCTAATATAATGAAAAAAGTTTTCAAATAAATGTATCTTATCAAAGTCGAGTACTTCAATATCATTAGAACTTAAAAAATTTTTTTTACTAGGAGACAATTCGAATGCATATGGTTGAAATGGCAAACCTTTTCCAGAAATCAACCAATGACCCCATCCAGCTCCAAAATCAAGAAAATTTAATTTTTTTTCTACGGAATTACGAATAATCTTTTTTATTTCTTTAAAATTACTTTTTTTTCGTTTACTAAAATTCAATCTACTTTTTTCCAAACTTTCAGCTTTATCAATAATATTTTCATATAATTCTAAACTGAATTCTTGACTTGGACTATATTTTTGCCATAAAAATTTACATTTATTACATTTTAATAATTCGTAAATATTTCCCTCTAAATTTTTTTTAAAATTATCATATTTATCTTGCCCATAATAATTAGTAAAAAAAAATTTTAGTTGCTCATCCTCAAAACTTTTTGAATAAATCTTAAAACCTACTTGGTTGCAAATTTTACAATTTAAAGATTGATTAAAATGTTTCACTTATTATCTGGGCTCCAATATTAAAATCTAATATAATCACTTAATTTGCTTTCAATGGTAAAAATTTCATTTTTATCAAGATATTGATGAAATTTTCCTACATTTTTTTTTGAAATATCTAGTTGGTATTTTGAGGATACGCTTGATGAAATAGACATATGTTGACATAATATTTTTGTTAAGTTTTTATTATCTTTTATGAAGTCCTCAAACTTTATGAATAATATGTTGTCGTTTTTAATAAACTTATGACGTCTTTGCATTTCATTATACCAATCTATAAAACCGTTAACTGAGCCTCCTTCTTTATAGGCTTTTATTTCTGCAAATTGATCTCTTGGATCCCTGGTTACTATAACTGTTTTACAATTTGAGTAATATTTAGTTGATTCAACCGGATTCCATCCAGAGCCTCCTTGATCCAAAAGTATTGGAAGACCATTAGAATCTGGCAGAAACATTTTATCATGCATTTTTTGTGCTGCTAAAACTAACTCATTTTCAGAAACAATAAGTCTCGTTTTAACATTTTTTTTAAAACCTAAAAATTTGTTAATCTTATCAATAAAAATTTCTACTTTAGATTTATTTAGCTCCTGCCAAAATAATCTCATTGGATAATCAGCAGAACTTATTTCATCAATGAACTCGTTAATCGCATTTTTGTATAAAGATAATTTTTTGTTAATATCATTTTTATCAATTTTTGAAGTCCAGTAATTCATTAGCTTGTAAGCAGTATCTTTAAAATTTAAAATTGCATTCTCAGTAATAGCTGGGTCAAAAGCTTTATTTGATATTGCCTCTAATGACATCAAACCATTGGGTAAAATTGGTAAGAGATATTCCTCGCTAATAGGGGTGTATAAATCACCTCTTCCATTTAAATAATCAAAAATAGCCCCTGAACCTGAATATGTTGTTCCAAGAACAATTATATATTTAGGATTTTTAAATTCCTGAGCCATTTTTAACTATCTCGTAATTAATTATAAATATTATGTAATTCATAACTTTTAAATATTAAATTATGATTATTTTGTTAAATAATCCCCAAGCCTACTTCCTAAAGCGCAAATAGTCATAGTTGGATTTACACTTCCAGATGTTGGAAATATTGCACTACTGCAAATATATGTATTCCTCAGTCCTATTACTTTCAAATTTTTATTTACAACAGATAAATTGCTATTTGGATCAAATCTTAGTCCACCCATATGATGAGAAGCATTTTTTATTTGTTTTTCAAAATTTTTAGATATGAAATTTTTCTCTTTTTTTGGATGAAAGCTGAAAAAGAATTTTATCTTATTTGATAATATTTTTATTGTATCATAATCTATCTTACTTAATTTAAGCTTAACCATAGTCTTTGTTTTTTTGGAAGTTATCAAATTTTTAATATTTGGTTTCATTTCACAAAATATTCTTACTCTAAAAATATTTTTTTTACTAATAAAAGTTTTTAATATTGGAATGTTTAAAGTTTCTAAAAATCTGTATATTCTATTATTTGATTTTTCAAATCTAACGTATGTATTTAATAAATTTTTTCGCAATTGAAATTCTCTTTTAAGTGAAACTCCGTAATAAAAAATAATGTTATTCTTTTTTTTTAATTCTATTTGATTTATAATATGTTTTTTTGGGTATTTTATATATCCTAAATCAAATTTAGGGTGATCCATAAAAAATTTCCCAACCAAATTTTTATTTTTTATATTCATTAATTTTTTTTTCTTTAATGAATTTTGTACTAATCTTACACTCTCAATACCCCCACAACTTATAATAATTTTTTTTGCCTTAAATGAAAAGCTATCATTTTTGGTAAATGCTAAAGTATAATTTTTTTTTTCATCAATTGTATCTATCTTGCAATTAAATATCAGATCAATTTCATCAAAGTTTATAAATTTTTTGAAATTAATTGGCTTAGTAGTCGCCACAAAGGGTCTTAATTGGAAAGGAATATTAATTTTTTTATTCTTCAGTTTTTTAAAATTAAATTCGTAATTTTGATTTATATTTCTATATTCTTTTATTAAAGATTTATGAGTAAGAGGCCACAAATTACTTCGTTTATTTCGCCATCTCGACCTCATTTCAAAATCCTCAAAATATGAAGAGATATTTGACCATATACTTGACGTACCTCCAATAGTAAAAGCTCTTGATTTGAAATCAATTTTTAAATATTTACTTAAAACACTTTTATAATTTTTATTATTAAAATTACCTTCTTCTAAAATTAAAATTTTCATTTTCTTATTTTTTAAAATAATTTTTTTATATAAAGTAATAGCTGCTGGACCTGAGCCAATTATAATAAAATCATATACCTTAGTTTTAAATTTAGAATTTATTTTTTGCTTTTTGAAATCAGCATAATTAATTTTCATTTTTTTTTATCAAATCTATTTTTTTTTTAATTTTTTTTTTACTTGAAATGATCAATTCATTTAAATCGAAAAAATAAAGTTCATCTCTTAAATCATTAGATTTTTCAAATACATTTTCTATTTTAGGATCATCACTATAAAGAAGATCTAAAAATTTACTTGGATCTTTAAAGTTCTCATTGGAATCTAAAATGGGCCAATTATATTCTGATATTTTGAAAAATTTTTTCAAATGATTTATTAAAGTAGAGTCTGCAAAAAAAGGTATTCCATAATGAAATCCTCCTAAATTTTCATAATTATTAATTTTAGGAGCATAAAAATTTTTAAGATTTTTCAGTCCCTCATATAATATCTTTGCTTTTTCTCTTATAATTGCATTCCTTTTCTGTAATCTTTTAATATCAGTTAAAGCTGTAATAGCACCTAGAGGACTCATTCGGCCTTTGCCAATAAATCCAATTTTAGATAATAAATTTAGTTTATTGTTTATTAGGGTTTTTCTATTTAAATGAGACAAAAATATAAGTCTTTCATAGATATTATTTTCATTTGTTAATACTAAACCACCTTCTCCAGCATTTATTGCTTTATCTCCTTGCATGCTCATAAAAGAACCCTTTCCTAAAGTTCCTAACATCTTATTATCAATTTTTGCACCTTGAGCATGACTAACATCCTCAATTAAAATTAATTTATTATTTAAAGTTAAAATTGAGTTTATAATCTCAAAGTTTTGGGGAATTCCATATGCATGCGTAATTAATAAGAAATCACACTCTTTAATTATTTTACTATCCTCCTGGTTATACTTAATTTGTAAATCTTTGTTAAAATCTAGAAATATAGGTTTGCCACCAATTCTAAGAATCGATGATATTACTGATGGAAATGTTAATTTTGATATAATAATTTTACTACCTTTTTTAACACCAACAGAATACAATAATGCATTGCATGCAGTTGTTCCATTTGAAAAAGTTAGAGCATATTTCGAATCAAAATACTTACTTACTTTTTTTTCGAAATCTAACAGATAATTTGGATATCTGGTGTTTTGTTTTAAAATACTGTAAAAAAATACCTTAGTAGCTGACTTTATATTATCTATATTAAGATAATTTTTTAAATATACTAATCTATTTAAAATGGTATTTAAATTCATTTACGTTTAATTAAAATAGTTTTGTCACAAAGAAGTTTACACTCTATTTTTTCTTTTATTCTAAGTATAGTTTTAAATCTTTTTACTTTATCCTTAATGACATAGTTGTTAAGTGATGAAAACTTAGTGTCTCGATTGGAAGAATTGGAATTTTTTAAAAATAACTTTTTAACAATTCTTTTTAAAGCCATTTTGATATTTTCATACTTCAATATAAATTCAAGTGTTTTAAAATTAGACAAACTTGTTAATTTTTTATCACTAATTTTCTCCCATACTTTAATCATTTTTTCTGCAGCTAGCTCTTCATCTAAGTACAGCTTATTTAATAGTATGTCTGGCAGTGATTTGCTAAATTCACTTTGATTATTGTTTTCTCTATTTTCAAAAATATTATTTACTTTACTTAACAATTGATCAAGTGTCTCCACTCTATGACCTATTTTATTTGCCAATTGGGAAGCATATTTTTGCTCAAAAGGGATATAAGTAATAACTGGTTTCTTAGACACTGTTGCCTCTAGAGCTGTCGTACAACTATTATGCATAACTGCAAAGGAATTATGGACCCATGCATTTATTGGACCATCACGGATAACTCGGACATGTGGGGTATCTTTAAGAAAAATTTCCCATGTTTCTATATCTTCAGATGGATGAGGACGTAAAATGATTTCATAACCTTTGTTATTTTCAGAGAGAAATTTAATTGCTTGAATATATTCATATATCTTTACATAATCTTCACCTGTTTCATTAATTCTTTTTTTTAATAAATTTGGGTCTCTGTCAAATCGACCTATTTCATTCTCAAACTTTATTAATTCTTTAAAAGTTTTTACATTGTTTGCGTACCCTAAATTTGAAGCAACTAATAAATAAGGCTTGTTAGGCAAAGATGATGGTGTATTCCAGTACTCAATGAATTTATTTTGCCAAAGGTCTGCTCGCGGTGAGCCTGTCTTAAAAATCTTATTTTTATATTTTGAATAAACTTCTTTCAAAGTATCCACATCTTCAGATCCCCATCCAAAAACTGCTGATGATTGATCTATGGTTTGATCTGAATATCTTTGTTTTGCAAATGAATGATAGCCCTCCTCATTGAGGTTTCCCTCTTCATCAATACTTGTGACTTTAAATCCTTTATCAATCATTTTTTTATGTCTATTTATTTTATCTTTGCTTGGTGTTAAAGATTTTGTATGAAAAATACCAGCAGCCAGAAGACCTTTGTTTATTCCTTTTAAAATTCCAGCTAAATCAGAGACTATAACATCATGACCTCTGGATGCCGCTAAGGTAGCTAAAAGCAGCTTACTATCAAGTTCTCTTGAAGAAATTTCAACATGAAGATAAATATTCATTTATGATTTATTTACATTTGCTCTAAATTGTTCGTTAGTATTTATTAATTCATTATATGTTCCACGAGCTTTAAGTTTTCCATCTTCAAGTAAAAAAATAATATCACATTTTTTTACTGTGCTTAGTCTATGGGCAATCATAATAATTGTTTTCTTTTTACCTTCTCTTTGAATTTCATCCATCACTAATTCTTCTGTCAAATTATCTAACGCACTAGTAGCTTCATCTAAAATTAATATTTTAGGATTACGATAAAGAGCTCTGGCAATTCCAATTCTCTGACGTTCTCCTCCTGATAATCTAACCCCTTTTTCACCTACTTCTGTTTGATATTGTTCAGGCAACTCATTAATAGCAAAATCATGTATTTTTGCTATTTTAGAGGCATACTCAACATGTTCTTGATTAATATCTTTTTTATCAACACCAAAAGCAATGTTTGCAGCTAAAGTGTCATCAGCTATGAAAATTTCTTGTGGAACATAGCCAATAGAACGTTGCCAGGAGCCACTATTTTTTTTATCAATAATATTATCATCTACTTTTAAAGATCCTGATTGAGGATGAAGTAAACTAAGGATAATATCTACAATCGTAGTTTTGCCACAACCAGTGCTTCCAACTATTCCTACTTTGCTGTTAACAGGTATAGTTAAACTAATATTTTTTACAGTAGTTCTTGATGCATTAGGGTATTGATAATGAACATTGTTAAGAGTAATTGATTTTTTTAAATTTATAGCTTCTTTATCATTTTGTTTAAATTTTGGTTCCAAATTTTTTATATCTTTATGTATTGCATCAAGTGAAGGGCTCACAAATCGCAATTGGGTGATGGAACCATAAATCTGTTGAAAAGCTGGTAACAATCTATATCCAGCAAAGGCATAAAGTGCTATCAAAGGTAAAGCATTAGTAAAAATAATATTTTTAGCCATTAAATAAAGAATTAACAATAACATACCACCGAAGGCAATCATCTCTAATGCATATCTTGGTAACTGACTAATTGCACCTGAGATAGCTGAATGTTTAGCGAGTATTTTTGCAGGATTAGAAAACCTTTCAAGAAATACTTTTTCAAGACTTCCGACCTTTAGTTCTTTAGCAGCACCAAAAGCTTCACTCACAATTGTAAACCTTCCTTGATTAGCCTTTAATCGCTCTCTACCAATACGCGTTAGATAATTTTTCGTAAATTTATAAATAAAAATATATGCCATACCAAGTATAAATCCTATGATCAAAGCTAACATCGGGTTATTTATAATTAAAAGCACAAGTATAGCGAATGCGATCATTCCATAAGTAATTAAATTTAAAATTGGTTTCAGTCCTTTAGAAATCATTAATCCAACTTCTGATAAAATTGTCTTACCTAAATCTGCACTGTGTCTGTTCAAAAACCAGCTATAAGGTTGATTGAGATAACTTTTAAGAACACGTTTACTTAGTCCGTATTCACACATTGAACTAAAACGTAACTGAAAATATATTAAAAAAGTTTTAAAAATTAATGAGAAAACTAAAATAAAAAAAACACTTAAACCTAAAAAAAATAAAAATTGTTGATTTGTTTCAACACCTAAAATTTCTGAATAAGTAAAAATTTTATTTATTAATAAATTAGTCTGAATAAGCTCAGGATTAGTCAGCACAGCTATAAAAGGTAGTATAGAGGCCACTCCAAGAGTTTCTAATAATGCCATTATTATAATCATAAGTAATAAATAAAAAACTTTATTTCGCTCACTACTTGAAAGAAGATCAAAAACTTTTCTAAAATTACCCATCAAAAATTAGTTTTAATTAACTTAAGAACTATTAAAATTGAAATTTATAACAACAATAATCTTAAATATTCAAAAACCATAAGTCCTAATTAAGTCAATTTTAAGATAAAACTTATTACTTTTTAAGTATTAAATTTTCTACTTGTTCAAAAATGAAATGTCCTAAAAAAATGTGACATTCTTGTATTCTAGCAGTAATTTTACTTGGAACTATCAATTTAATATCACAAAATTTCTTACATTTACCTCCTGAACCACCTAAAAATCCTACAGTGGTAATTTTTTTTGATCTCGCATACTTAAGTACCTCAATTATATTTGATGAATTACCTGAAGTCGAAATGACAATTAAGACATCATTTTTTTTTGCTAATGCTTGAAATGGTCTTTTAAATATTTTTGAAAAACTATAATCATTACCACAAGCAGTTAAGGTAGAAGTATCTTGAGCTAAAGTAATAGCAGGTAAGGGTTTTCTATTAATATTTGGTCTAAGTCTAATTAAATATTCTGCCGATAAGTGTTGAGCATCCGCTGCAGAACCTCCATTACCACATAACATTAGTTTACCACCAAGTTTAATCTTTTTATGAATTAATTGTATTGCTTTATCAATATGAGGAGATAATCTTTCTAAACTTAGATGAGTTTCAACATTTAAAGCTAAATCTTTTAAAAATAAATCACTAGGTTTCATTAAATTTGTTTTTGATTTGATATAATATGGGCTCTAAGTTTTTTTGCTATTGGTTTTTCATCTTCAGTAATAGTTTTTTCTTTACTTCCAGTTAAAGCTTTTTCTAAAATTCTTACTTCGTCTACTAATGATTTAAAACCAATAGGAGTGATTGAAGCAGCTTGGTCACTTCCGTACATAGTCCTATCTAATGTTAAATGTCTTTCTAGTGAAGTTGATCCTAAACATACCGCAGCGAGGGAAATCAGTTTTCCACCTTTTTCATGACCTGAGTAGCCAACATTGCATTTGTATCTTTCTTTCAATATCTCTATCATATTCAGGTTAGCTTGTTCATTATTAAAGGGGTACGCGGATATACAATGCATTAATTCAAAAGAGCAATTATTCTTTTTAAATATTTGAACAGCTTTATCAATCATATCAAAATTAGACATTCCTGTGCTTATAAAAGTATGCTTTTTTCTTTTCGCTACTTCTTGTAAAAAATTTTCATCAGCCAACATCGCTGAAGCAATCTTGTGATATTTCAAATTATATTTATCTAAAAATTTTAAACTATTTGTATCCCATGCGGATGCAAACCAAATTATATTTTTTTTTTTACAATAGTTATCTATTTCGTCGTAATCTTTTTCACCGAGTTCTAAACCTTCTTTTTGTTCTCTTTCAGTTGTGCCAAAAGGACTTGTTCTTGGTTTTTTTAGCTGTTCTTCAGAATACACTAATTTAATATCCCTTTTTTGAAATTTTACTGCATCAACTCCAATTCTTATTGATGCATCAATCATTTCTTTAGCTATTTTTAAATCACCATTATGATTGATACCTATTTCAGATATTATGAAAGTTTTACTCATGAAAAATTACACTATTAACAATAATTAGAATTTAAGCAATCCTTATATTAAATTTTGCTTATTTTACATAAAAATAATTTATGCTTATGAAGGTAATATTTTTTGTTTTCTATTTTTGTTAATCATTTGTAATATGGATACTTAAATATAGCCTTAATTCCTAATGACAAAAAAATTATTAATATTTATTCCATCGATTGAAGATGGAGGTGTTGAAAAAAATTTATTTTTGGTCAGTAACTATCTTCAAGCAAATAATTATTCTGTAGAAATTTTAACTTGTAATAATGATAAATCATCAAACTTTATTAAAGGTATAAAATTTATAGGCAGTAAAAATTCTTTCTGGCAAACCAAAGGTAGAAAAGTTAAGTATATAGTTTGCTTAGTTATTCTTTTTTTTAATTTGTTATCAAGATCAAGTAAACCTTTGATATTCGCTTTTCAAGCAAATATTTATGCGATTCTTATCGCAAAAATTTTTAATATAAAAATTATTACAAGATCCAATTCAGCGCCCCAAGGGTGGTCTCAAAATTTTATTAAGAACAAAATTTATGAGTATATAATTAATTTAGCTGATGACGTAATGGTCAATTCCCTAGATTTTAAGAAAATATTCAAAAAAAAATTTAATGTAAATACTAAATGTATCTATAATCCATTTGACAAAAATTTTATTAAAAGGAAATTATCAAAAAAAGATAAAAAAATAGAATTTTTCAAAAAAAATTATATCAATGTCATTTCAATAGGTAGACTGACTGACCAAAAAGATCATCTCACTTCCGTGAAGGCAATTAAAATTTTGAAGCCTAACTTAAAATTAAAAATGATTATAATTGGGAAGGGGATTAATAAATCTTTATTAGAAAATTTTATACAAGATCACAAACTTGACAATAAAATCAAATTAATTGGTTATAAAAAAAATCCTTATCCTTATCTAAAAAAATCCGACATTGTACTACTTAGCTCAAAATACGAGGGTCTTCCGAATGTTTTGTTGGAGGCCCAATTTTTAAAAAAATATATTATATCAACTGATTGTCCTACTGGGCCCAGGGAAATACTTCTTAATGGTAAAGCAGGGGATCTTGTAAATATTGGTGATTACAAAAAAATTGCATATTTAATAAATACATATAAAAAACGAAAAAAATCAATTAATTACAAAATTAAGATTGGATATAATAATTTTTATAGATTTGATTATGATTTAAATTGCAAAAAATATTTAGATTTTGTTAATAAAAATTTTAATAGTAACTAATATATTAATAAACTTAACTTTTTCTTTCAATTTTAATTTATTTAAATATATTTCATTTAATTTTAATTAAATAATTTTTTATGGATACTTTAATTTCAGAACTTGGTAATGAAACTATACTTAGGAATATAAGTATATTCCAATTTTCTTTTGCAATGTTTTTTTCTTTAACATTAAATTTAATACTTGCTAAATGTTATCAGTTTTTTAACACTGGGTATACCAACCCATCCTCCACTTTAAGGAGTATTGTTCTTATTGGATTAATCATTACTTTAATAATGGTTATTATTGGGTCAAATATTGCAAGGGCTTTCGCTTTAGTTGGTGCTATGTCAATAGTGAGATTTAGAAATCCCTTAAAAGATCCTAAAGATTTAACTTTCATTTTTGGATCAATAGCGATTGGTATGGCTAGTGGAACCTTTTTTTATGAATACGCTGTAATTTTTCTCATATTTTTTATAGGTGCTAATTTTGTTATGCATAATCTTGAATTTTCAAAACAAGGTAATAACTTTAGGGTTTTTAAAATTAAGTATAAAAAGAACGATGAAGATTATTTAAATAAATTAATAGAAAATAACAATGTAGATTTTAAACTAATAAATTATTCAAGTTTTACAGAAAATGATCAAATATATATTGATAAAATATTTGAAATTAAATTTAAAAAAATTGAAGATTTTAATGAATTATCAAAAAATCTTACATCAGAAGGTAAGTGTGAAATAAATATACTTTTAGGAGAGCAAGAGTCAGGTAACTAGATTGTTCATCAGATATTTAAAAATAACTCTTATATTTATACCTTTAATAATTTTTGTTAACTTATTTATTAATTACATAAAAATTATAGATAAAAATTTATCATTAGTTCATAACATTTCTTTATTATTTGATGCATCAAATGAGACTAAATCTGAAATTATGTCTATTTTAGATTTTAAATATAAAGCAAAAAATAAAGATAATATTAATTTAAATAAAATATTCTTGGAAATAGAATTAAGCTCTTTAGAAAAAAGTAAGATAGATATTTCCAAAAAACCCTTGGAAAAAAAATATTTTAAAGCCAAAGTAAAATTTAATGAAAATGAAACTCCATTAAATATCGAATACAGAATGAGAGGTAAAAATCACTGGCATCACAGGCTCGAAAAGCCTTCCTTGAGATTAAAACTAAAAAGAGAAAATCCTTACAAAATGATGCGTCATATAAATCTTGTTTCTCCTGAAGGAAGAACAACTATAGAAAATTACTATCCAGATCTTCTGGCAAAAAAAATTGGGCTCACTGCTCATCATGGAGAGTTAGTTGAATTGATCATTAACAATAAAAGTTATGGTATTTATCATTTAATAAGTAGAGAAGATGAGAGCATGGTAAGATTAAATAAAAGAATGCCTGGACCACTGTTATTGGGAAAAAATTTGGATGAAAAATGGAAATTAAATGAATTTGAAATAGTTAATGGAAAATCAATAAATAATAGTGATGAAATTTTTGGAGAGATGATAAGACTAGTTAATTTAAAAAGAGAAAAAATTGATTGGAATACAATTAATGACTTTTGGCTTTCTGTTAATTTAGAACAAACAGCAAAGTTTGTTGCGCTAAATAATATTCTAGGAATTTTACATAATGATTATTTCCATAACCAAGAGTTTTATTTTGACCCAACTAAAGGAAGGATCGAGCCAATTATTTCAGATGCAATGGCTTTAGGGACTTTTTTATATCCTTGGGGTAAACGAAGATTTACCCTGAAAACTCTTTTATCCTCAGAAAAACCTAATTACCAAACTTCAATTAACCAAAAGACAAATCCACTTTTAAATATAGCTTTATTAGATCCAGAGTTCAATTCTTTAAGAGTTAACAATTTATATCAGATGTTAAACGGTATTTTAAGTTATGAAAATCAAAGTAAATTTTTGAATAATATATATTCATCAATTGACAATACAGTTTATAAAGATAGAAAAAAAAATTATTTAACTCTAAGAATTGGTGGATGGAACCCTCAAAGGTATTCTAATCTTGAATATGAGATCTTCAAAAAAAATGTTTTCTTTTACATTAAAAATAGAAACAATTTTATAAAAACAGAAATAATTAAAAATGATTTAAAATTAAAAAAAGTACAAATTAAAGAATATCCTAGTAAAAAATTTGTCCAAATAATGTATAAAGGTTATGGAGGATTATTATTAAAAAAAAATGACACAAAACCATTCATTATAATTGTTCCAAAAACTGGCAAATTAAAAAGTATAAAGTCAAATAATTTAAAATTATATACTGGTTTAAAAGTAGAAAAAAATAATAATTACCAAACAAATATGAAGCTTGGAAAAGACGTATTTCACAGTAATCAATTTGATAAAGATTATCAAACTTATGTTTTAGAAATTGATGAAAAAAATTATTCAAAAAAAAAAATAGAGGAACTTTTTACCAGTCTACTAACCAATGAAAAAATAAAAAATATAGTTTGGGAAAAAGAAGAAATTTTAGATTCTTCAAAATTAGAATATAATAAACATTCATTACATATTTGGAATAAGGATGATTTAAATTCTGATAAGATGGTGACTTTAGGACCTGGATCAATCGAAATTAAAGAAAATTTGAAAATTAAAAAAGATCAAATTTTAAATATTTTACCTGAAACTACTGTTCTTATGCATCCTGGAGTATCAATCTATTCTAAGGGTAAAACTATTATTGATGGAACAAAAGGAAAAATTACAATTAAACGAAAAAACCAAGATGAGGCTTGGGGTGTGATTTCAATTAATAGCGAAGGGTCTGATGGAAGTGTATTAAAAAATCTTTCGATATCAGGTGGAAGTTCAGCCATCATAGAAAATACAAAATTTTCTGGGATGTTATCACTATTTTGGAACAAAAATATAATAATACAAAATATAGAGGTAACTAACAATCAAATTGGTGATGATACAATTCACTTTTCCAATAGTAAAGGGATAATAAAAAATTTAGATGTTCATAAATGTTTTGGTGATTGTATTGACTTTGATTATTCTAGATATGAATTAGAAAATCTAAATATAAATAAAAGTGGAAATGATGGACTTGATTTTATGGAAAGCACAATTAATGGGAATAATATTAGAATAAGCGATGCTATGGATAAAGGAATATCTGCTGGAGAAAATAGTAAAATTAATATTAAAAACGTTATTATAAATAATTCATTAATAGGTGTAGCGGTAAAGGACCTTTCAAAAGTTTTATTAGATAATGTAGATTTTTACAAAAATTCTGTAGCAATAGATGTTTATAGAAAAAATTGGAGATATAAAAAAGAAGGAGAAATTAACTTAAAAAATTTTAAATTTAGCGATAATGTTTTAGATATTTCAACTATCAACCTTAATGCACTAAAATTTGATACAAATAATTTAAATATAATTAAAAAATGAACACTTATTTAAATAGATTTGAAAAGAAATTTTTTCTAGATGCAGATCAAGAAAAGAAGCTTAAAAAAGGTTTTAAGAATATTTTTTTTTTAGATAAATTATCTCTTAGTAATAAAGGCTATTATTGTATATCAATTTATTTTGATGATTTAAATATGAGTTCAATGAACTCAAAAATTGAAGGTTTTTCTAAAAGAACAAAAATTAGAGCTAGAACTTATCTTAAGGATTTAAATGATGAGCCACAAAAATGGAATTTCGAAATAAAAAATAAGGATAATAGTATTGTTTCCAAAAAAAAATTTTCAGTAAGTCATGAAAATTTAATGAAAATGTTTTTATCTAAAAACTACAATGAACTTCTAAATAAAAATTTAGAAACAATTAATTCAATATATCAACCTACATATGTTATTTGTTATTTTAGAGAAGCGTTTAATAGTGATATTTTTGCTCATTGTCGTATCACAATCGATAAAGAAATAATATGTAATAGATTTTCAATAAATTTTATGACTGAGATAAAACAAAAAAAAAATTTTATTATTGATTTGAGAAAAAAATTAATTGAATTGAAATATTCAAGATTTTTACCTGCCTCGATAAACAGTTTGTTTCAATCTTTAAATCTTACTCAAATTACTTTTTCAAAATATGTTGATGGTATTTTAGCAAAAAAAAATTTATAACTTTTTATGGTAAAAAATGTTTTAAAAAAAATACTCAAAAAATCTTTTGAAAAATTTGGTTATAAATTGCTTAATTTAGAAAACGATGAATTTAGTCAATTTAACAAAAATGATCAATTTATAGTAAATTTATATTCAAAGTATTCTATGACAAGTGATTTAAGAAGATCAGCACTTCTTAAATCTTTTCATTACATCAAGGATTACAAAATTAAAGGAGATTTTGTAGAATGCGGGGTATGGGAAGGTGGAAACATTATGACTTTGAAGCATTTAGAAAATATATACGAAACGAAAAAAAAAATTTATGCGTATGATACTTTCTTGGGAATGTCTAGACCCTCTGAATACGACATAAAGATAAAAGGGGGGCTTGTAGCTTCAAATAAATTTAAGAAATTACAAGATGGAAATGAATTTTCAGAGTGGGACAAATGTACAATTGAAAAGGTTAAACAAAATTTTTCCAAACATAATTTAGATATGTTAAATGTTGAATTAATAAAAGGAAAAGTTGAAAATACTTTATTAAATAAGCAAAACTTACCTAAGAGTATATCATTATTAAGACTGGATACCGATTTTTATGAGAGTACTAAAATAGAGTTAGAAATACTTTACCCACTCTTATCAAAAGGTGGTGTTTTAATAATTGATGATTATGGTGCATGGCAAGGAGCGAAAAAAGCAGTAGATGAATATTTTAAAGATACCGTGGTTTGGATGCATTATATTGATCATGACTGTAGGTTAATAATAAAGTAAAAAATTTTTAATGAAAAAAAAAATTTTTGAGTATTATTTATTTTTACTTCACTTTTTAATTTATTTTTCTTGCATAACAAATTCGCCGAAAATTTGTTCATATCTAATTAAATATTCACTTTTTAGAAAAAAAAGTTTTAAACAAAAAACCAAAAATAAAAGAGTAAGTATTATTCTTTATAGATCTATAGGTGACAGAGATATTGAGATCGTAGAGAATTTATCAAATAAAATTCCAGAATTATTTTTCATGAGTAGATCTATTACAAAATTAATTTTTTATTACTTCCATAGAGATGATAATAAATTTTTTTTTAATTACGCAAATCCTGGAACAAAACCTCATGAATATTTTGCCCAAAAAAAAGGTAATAAAAAGAAGCATGAAAAATTTTGGACAGAAGTTATTTATAATCTAAAAAAACAATTTAGTAACAAAACTCTAAATTTTATTACATTTAATTTTAGCTATTATGCAGAAAACGCATTATACGTAGGATGTAAAAATAATAACGTATTTGTAAAATTATGGTTTAAGGAATGTTTTAGAAGCGAGTCAGAAATAAATCATCTTATTAATTCAAACAAATTTACTCATTTCCTAAAATTATTTCACCGTATTTCTGTTTATAACAAAACTATGAAACAAACTCTTATGGCAATTGACAGTGATGTTGGAAAAAAGACGAGTGTTAATGGTTGTCCTAGAATTCTAGATTTTATAAATAATAAAAGATATAATAAAAAAATTAAAGATATTTTATTTCTCACCTTCTCAAAAAAAAGAGGGATACCTAAATACAAAGAAAATAAAAATTATAATTGGGATTTAAGCTTTCAAAAAGTAATTGATATTTTAAATGAACTTTCTGAAAATCAAAAAATAAACATTAAAATTAAGACAAAAAAAAACACTGCTCAACAATTAAAAAAAAAGAAAATTAATAAAAATATTGAGGTGTTTTATAGTGGAACCTCTTCAAAGCTAATAAATCAGGCTGATATCATCATCGCTCAAAACTCAGCTGCTTCTATAGAAGCATTAATAAATGGAAAACATGTTATAATTCCATTTTTTGAAAAAAAAACGTATAAGAAATTTTTATTTAAATTTAATAATAAAATAATTTTCACTTCTGAAAAAAAAATAAAAGAAAATATTTTAAATTTAATAGATCGAAAAGTTTCATTTCCATTAAAGAATAAAGATCACGAAAACACAATTAAATATTATTATGGTGACTCTAAGAATATCATTAAAAATTATGAAAATTTTCTAAATTCATAAATAATTTTATTTTACAATGAAATAACATTTGATAGCCTCTGATTAACCTGTCCTCTCGTATCTACTATCAATTTTGAATGTTTCTCAATTAATTTGTAATTTAAATTATCATGATTAGTTATCAAAATAACAATATCAAATTTTTTAATTTTTTTCGATGTAATTTCTATGCTTCTCATATTTAGATCATAGTTTCTTAAATTTTTAATATATGGAACATATGGATCATGATATTCAACATAAGCCCTATATTTTTTTTTCAGTATTTTTATAATTTCAAAAGCTGGTGATTCTCTTGTGTCATTGATATTTTTTTTATAAGCAACACCTAAAATTAATACTTTTTTTTTTCTTAAATTTAGATTTTTGTTTTTAAAAAATCCTGAAATTCTACCTATTACCCAGGCTGGCATTGATCGATTTATTTTCCCAGCTAAATTAATAAACTGAGTATCAATACCATATTTTTTTGCCTTCCAAGATAGATAAAATGGATCAATAGGAATACAATGACCGCCAAGCCCGGGACCAGGCACAAATTTATGAAAACCAAATGGTTTTGTTGAAGCTGCATTAATAATTTCGTGGATATTAATTTTCATCTTATAACAAATTTTTTTCATCTCATTTACAAGACCAATATTGATTGATCTATATACATTTTCAAACAATTTTGCTGTCTCAGCTGTACGCATATCCTTGGTTGGAACAAGAAATTTAAATATTTTGCAATATAAAGAGTTAGCTATTTTAAGACACAATTTAGTTTTTCCACTTATCAATCTCGGGACATAAAAATTTTTAATATTGTTTCCAGGATCATCTCTTTCTGGAGAATATATTAAAAAAAAATTTTTACCAATTTCAAACTTTTTTTTTAATTGCTTATAAACTATTTCATCGGTAGTGCCTGGATAAGTAGTAGATTCTAATGAAATAGCCTGATTTTTTTTTAAATAAGGAATAATATTTTTTAATGTATTTTTTATATAACTTAAATCTGGTTTAAATTTTTTCGTTAAAGGAGTTGGTAAGCAAAATATGATAATATCTACCTTATTTACTTCTTTGTAATTATTTGTGCATAAAAAATTTTTTTTAAATCTTTTTTTAATTGATTTAAAACTCACATTACTTAAGTAAGAAACTCCTTTGTTTAATTTCCTTACTTTTTTAATGTCATTATCGAAACCAACAACTTTATATCCTGCATTAAGAAACTGGATTGCTCGGGGTAAGCCAATATAACCCAGTCCAAAAATTCCTATAATTGCTCTTTTTTTTTGAATTAAATTTATAAGATTATTTTTTTTTATCACTATGCAAATAGTTTAGTTTTTTATTTATTGTAAAAGTAGAGTTGGCAAGGATTGATGCTATCTTTCTACCAGCATCACCATTGCCATATATTAATGATTTCTTAAATCTTTTACCCACCTGATGAAGAATTGATTTTAATATTTTTCTTCTATCATGCCCCACGTCCTTTACGTTTGGACCTCTTTCTCTATTAGACTGTCTTGTTCCAATATTAACAACTGGAACTCCTAAAAAAGAGGCCTCTCTAATTCCTGATGAAGAGTTTCCAACTATGCACTTTGAATTTTTCATTACTTTAACATAATCCTCAGGTGTAAAATTTTTTATAAATCTTACATAGTTTGGATTAGTGTCTTTAAATATTCTTATTTTTTTTGAAAAAATATCAGATCCAGCATCAATATTTGGCCATAACCAAATAGCTTTGAAATTATTTTTTTTACAGAAACTTTTAACTGCTTGAATTGTTTCTTCAATCTGCGATTTTGCATTATTAAACTCAGTTGTTACAGGATGTTGAAGAATTAAAATATAATTATCATTTGTCTGTACTTGTGCTCCAGAACCATGTTGCATAAAAAAATTCTTTGCTAAATTATAATCCGGTATTTTCGCTAAATCTATTGATGGACAACCAGTTAAAAAAACTTTTGATTTGGTTTCACCCATTTTAATTACATAATCTTTTGCTCTTTTGGTAGATACAAAATGAATATCAGATAATTTTGTTATAGCGTGTCTAACTTTTTCATCGATCGATCCAGTTGTTTCGCCTCCTTGAATATGAGCGACAGGAATATTCATGTAACTAGCTGATATTGCAATTGACAAGTTTTCATATCTGTCTGCAATAGCCACAACTAAATCTGGTTTTTTCTTTTTAAGAACATTTGATAATTCTATTATAGATAAACCAGTAGTCTTCGACATACCAATCAAATCATTGCCCTCTACTACTGAAAAAATTGTATCATCAACTTTAAAATTATCTTTTAAAATTACTTTGTGAACTTGCCCAAATCTATACAGCATAGCTGAAGCACCAAGAATTAAAATCAATTCTAATTTTTTATTTTTTTTGATTGCTGTTAACAAACTTTTAACCCTAGCATAATTTGCTCTACTATTGACAACAATACAAATTTTTTTAATTTTTTTATTCAAAATCTCCTCTTTTTAAAATTCTTTGAGATGATAAATTTTTTTTTGCTTTTTTGTTTATAATATTTTTCATAAATTTTTCATTTATTCCCGTCCCAGGTTTTTTTAAAGTAAGATCAGAAATTTTAATTTTATGACCTTTCTTTAAATCATTTTTAATCGCTATACTTTTACCAAATATCTTTTTTAATTTTTTTTGTTTTTTACTTATTATGTTTTTATTTACAGGATTATTTTTCATAGTAAAGATTGCATCTCTAGCTCTACTTAGAGTTGCTAGTTCCTCAAAAGTTAAAGAAGAGCTTACATCTGGACCTTTTGAATTTTTTTTATCACAAACATGAACTTCTATCATTTCAGCACCAAGACTTAAGGCTGCGATTGGTGAAAAAATTGAACCGGTATGATCTGACAATCCTACATCACAGTCATATTTTTCTTTCATTTCTAAAATCACGTTCAATCCTACGTTCTTTAAATTATTCGGATACGCCGTTGTACATTGTAAAATTGTAAATTTATTCCCAATTTTTTTTTTAATAAATTTTATATTTTTATTTATATCAACCCAATTAGACATTCCGGTGCTAAAAATAAATCTTTCAATTTTTTTTTTAAGAATTTCACGCATTAAGCTATTTGAGAATACTTCTCCAGAACCAATTTTCCAATTTTTACAGCCGACTTTTCTCATTATTTTGACAGCCTCAATAGAAAATGGAGAGGTGGCAAAAACGATGTTTAATTTTCTGCAATAATTTAAGATCTGTTTCCATTGTATTGGAGAAAACTCAGTTTTTTTCCAGTAGTCATATCTATTTTTAAATTTTTTAGAAATTTTTATCCTAAATGGTTCATCGTATGTTGATTCGAATTTCGCGTAATGCGTTTGAAATTTAACAATATCAGCTCCTGCTTTTTTTGATAGATTTACAAATTGCAAAGCTTTCTTAATATTGCCATTATGAGATAAACCAATTTCTGCAACAATTTGTGGTTTCTTTAATTTAATTTTCATGATTTTTAATTGTTAAGAAAAAATTTTGCAATTTTTAAGTCATAATTTTCATCAATATTTACACTCAATTCTCTTGGCATAATCATTGCCAATGATTTTTGGCCCTTTATAGTATTTTTAATTAAATTTTCTTTTTTAAAAAGATATATGGCACCGTTTGGAATATATACATCTTTCAATTCTTGTCTATTTTGACCTTCTTTTTTTGATGAAAACTCAGTGTCATATAAATATCTTTTTTTGTTTATATACTTCATTTTTTTTGGGTGCATTCCTCCAACAGAACACACACTTATAACAGAATCACATTTTGAATTTTTGAAAAGTTTAATTGCTCTATTAATATCTTTTGCTCTTCTCAATGGTGCTGTAGGTTGAAGTATCATAATTGCATCAAATTTAAAATATTTTTCTAGATTTTTTTTCAAAAACTTAAATAACTGTATTGAATGAGTTTTATCTAAAGCAAATTTTTTAGGTCTTAAAAAAAGATTTTGAGCTCCATATTTTTTTGCAATTTTCAAAATTTTATGACTATCTGAGCTAACTATATAATTTTTTAATTTTGATTTTTTTACTGAATTTATAGTGTAGTAAATTAAAGGTTTCCCATTTAGATTTATAATATTTTTATTTTTAACAGATTTAGAACCAGATCTTGCTGGTATAATTCCAATAATTTTCATAAGTCATTGAATAATTGAATAACAGGTATTTAAAATATATTGTATCTATACTATTTTTGAAAAAAAACCAAATTTAAAAATTGGCTTTATTGATTATATTGAATAATTTTTATATAGATTTAAAAATATGTCAACTTATAATCATATAGCAGTAATTCCAGCAAGAAAAAATAGCAAAGGATACCCAAAAAAAAACAGAATTTATTTTAACAAAACAATAAAATTTATAAAATCTATTAAATGGTTTGACAAAGTTATTCTATCCTCTGATGATGATTGGTTTAAAAAAAAATGTAAACTTAATCAATTTGATTTTTTAAAGAGAAATAAAAAACTCTCTGGACCAAAAATTTCAATTAAAGAGGTTTTCAAAGATATATTCAAAAAATCTAATTATAATTCAAATACAATTTTTTGGCTTATATACATACCTCTCTTACCAAAAAAAGAGTTTCTTTATTTAATTGCAAAAAAAAAAAATTGAATCAAAAAATATAAAGAGTTTATGCGGATTTACGCCTGCCTTAACCAATCCCCATTTGACATGGGGAATAAGAAATAAAAAAATTTTTCAATATATTAAAAATAATTACTTTAGAAGACAAGATTTACCAAAAGCTTACACTCACAATCATATCGTTTGTTGCTTTAAAATAAGTGAATTAAAATATTTGAATAATGAACTTTTAAATGTTAATACCTATCCTTTAATTGTTACAGAAAAAATCAAAGAAATAGATTAATTAAACTTGAAAAAAAACGTAATTCTAGCCGGTGGTAGTGGGTTTTTAGGAAGTCAATTTTCAGATTTCTTGGGAAAAAAAAACTATAATGTCCATGTAATAGATTTGATTAAATTAAGTAATAAGAAAAATATCTTTTATTATAAATGTGATTTGACGAGAGAAAAACTTGTAAAGAAAATAATATATAAAATTTATAAAGAATTTAAATCAATAGATGTTTTAATTAATTGTGTGGCAAACGATTATATTCCAAAAAAAAATAAAACAACTAAATTTGAAGACTTAAATATTAATAAGTTTGAATCAGATTTAAGATTAGGGATTACTACATCCTTAATTGTGATCAAGCATGTTATTAAATTTATGAAAAAACAAAAAAGCGGTTCTATACTTAATATTGGCTCTGATCTAAGTATAATATCTCCTAATCATGAAATATATGATGGTTTTACAAAACCCATAAGTTATTCAATAGTGAAACATGGAACAATTGGATTAACAAAATATATATCAACTTATTTTGCAAAAGATAATATCAGATGTAATGCTTTATGTCCTGGAGGAATATATAATAATCAACCATCAAATTTTGTAAGTAAATTAAAAAAATTAATACCTCTGAAAAGAATGGCAAAAAAAAATGAACTTAACGAGTCCATGTATTATTTAATTTCAGATAAATCATCTTACGTAACTGGACAAAGTTTAATTGTAGACGGTGGAAGAACTATCTGGTAAATGTTGAAAACTTTTAATTCAAAAAAACTTCTTAAAGAAGCAAAAAAATTTATACCTACTGGTGGTCAAACATTCAGTAAAGGTACACACTCTTTTTCAGAAAACTTTTCACCATCTCATGCTTTAAAAGGAAAAGGTAATAAAGTTACTGATGTAGATAAAAATATTTATCTTGATTATGTCATGGGTGCACAGCCGCTTATTCTAGGTTATTCAGACTTTGACGTTAACAAAGCAGTAAAAAAACAGCTAGATTTGGGTTCGACTTTTAGTTTAGCGAATAAATTAGAAATCGATGTAGCAAAATTATTAAAAAAATATATTCCCTCAGCAGAACAAGCCAGATTTGGGAAAAACGGAGCAGATGCTACAACAGCTGCAGTAAAAATCGCCCGAGCTTATACCAAAAAAGAACATATTGCGTTCTGTGGTTATCATGGATGGCACGATTGGTTTATTGCATCGACAGATAAAAATTTAGGTATCCCCTCTTTTAATCAAAAACTAGCACATCCTTTTAACTATAATGATATCGAAAGCCTTCATAAAATTTTCAAAAAATATAAAAATAAGATTGCTTGTGTAATAATGGAACCTATCACAGTTTCTAATCCAAAATGTATGAAAAAAAATAAATGTTTTTCTTGTAAAAAGTTTTGTAAAAAAAGTTTTCTTCTAGAAGTACAAAAAATATGTAAGAAAAATAATGCTTTATTAATTTTTGATGAGGTTGTGACAGGATTTAGGTACTCTATTGGAGGTGTACAAAAACTTTATAATATAAAGCCTGATTTATCTTGCTTTGCCAAAGCTATATCTAATGGTGTTCCCCTTTCAGCAGTAGTAGGTAAAAAAAAATATATGAAACTATTTGAGAATGTTTTTTTTTCTTTCACATATGGAGGAGAGTGCTTAGGATTAGCAGCTGCTAAAGCCTGCATAGAAAAAATACATCAAAAAAAAGTTATAGAAAAAATTTATAAAAATGGACTTATATTTAAAAAAAAATTAAACAAATTGATTATAAGACATAAATTAAATGATATTTTTAGTTGTGATGGTCATCCATCTAGAACTGTTTTAACAATTAGAAAAACTAAAAAATTATACTCACCATTACTTACAAAAACATTTATTCAACAAGAGTTGTTAAAATCTAAAATCCTTTGGACTGGATATCATTGTATTACTTTCACATACTCAATAATAGACATAAATAAATCATTAAAAGCTTATGAAAATATTTTCAAAAAAATTACCAGACTCTCTAAAAAAAATATAAGTATTTATAAAGAGATTAAAGGTAAACCACTCAAACAAGTTTTTACTAGAGTTTCTGATTTCCAGGCTGCAAGTTTAAAAATAAACCAAAAATGAAAAGATTAGGCTTTATGCAAGGAAGATTAGTTCCTTCAGAAAATAAAAAAATACAATCATTTCCCTGGAAAAATTGGAGAAGAGAGTTTGAGATATCTAATAAGATTGGATTAAATTTGATTGAGTGGACTATTGACAGAAAAAATTTTTTTCAGAACCCTTTAAATACAAAAGATGGAAGAAAAGAGATAATAAAATTAAAGAAAATAAATAAAATTAAACTTAAGAGTGTCACTGCGGATTTTTTTATGCAGTCTCCCTTTTTTAAAAAAAATTTAAGCAAGGAATTAAATATTTTAAAAATATTCATCAAAAATTGCTCTAAACTAAAAATTAAATATATTATTTGTCCATTAGTTGACAACTCAAGTATTAAAAATGAGTTGGAGGAAAAAAAATTAATTAATGGTTTTTTAAAAATTAACTTTTTAATTGTTAAACATAAATTACAAATTTTATTTGAGAGTGACTATAATCCAAAAAAACTGAGAAATTTTATAAAACAATTTCCAGCAAAAACATTTGGTATTAATTACGATACAGGAAACAGTGCAGGCTTAGGTTTCAGTTTTGATGAAGAAAAAAAATATTTTTCAAGAGTGAAAAATATACATATTAAAGATAAAAAATATAACTCATTGTCACTAAAAATCGGAACTGGAAATTATAATTTTAAAAAACTTTTTGAATTCTTAAAAAAAAAACGTTACAAGGGAAATTACATTTTTCAAACAGCTAGAAATAAAGACAATATAAAAATGATGAAATATAATATTAATTTTTTAAAAAAATTTATTAACTAAATCTTTAACAAACCTATAAAAACTAAACTTAATTTAAAAATTATTGTTCTGAACTTCTTCCACCTTTATGATATTTTGAGGGGGAAGATATTTTAGAGAATGCTTCTATACTTAAGCCCTTAAATAAGCCCTTTGAATATTTAATAACTGAACTTAATTTATAGACATTTGAAATTTCAGTTTCGTATCTATTACACAAATCTTTCAATCTTTTAACATAGTTGTCATGCATATTATCAAAAACCATATGCGTTTTTTTAGAAAAGATTTCATTATCTTTTTTTCTTGGAACGTTTGATTTATACATTTCATCTTTTGTAAATGCAGTTCTATTAGTATTTAATAGATTTTCAAATTTTTTTAAATAATCATCAGTATTTATGCAATAATCCTCAAATGGAACGAGACAAGAATTCTCCGAGTGTAGCAAATCATTATTTAAATATTCTGTCATCTGTTTTTCAATAACTAAGAAACATTTCTCGAGAGGATTAGCCCTGCTAAATTCCTCAGCTTTTTTAATCATTGAGTAATGAATATTTTCGAATTCTTTGAATTGAAAAGCAGGTTTAATATATCTTGGATCGTTGCCAAGTCTATTGCCTCTTCCACTCCTATACCATGTAAAAATAAGATCTATTGGATTTCTCATAACAATAATAAATTTAAAATTTGGATTTATATCTCTCAATAAATTTCCAACTGTTAAAAAATCATCACTTACAAATGGAAATATAAGTTCTTTTTCTTTTATTTCTTTTTCAATTTCTAAAAAGGTTTCTGGTGTATCTTTTCTATTAGTTCTAAGAAGATATTCTTTATGCCTTGGTGAATTTATTATACTAGTTTGGTCATGCTGATTATTATTAACATCTCTTCCTATCATGCTAAACCAAACATCTGTTTGTAAGTCTGCTTCAACTAAAAATTTAAAACCTTGCCTACTTAAGTCGCCTGATTGAAACATTGTTAGGTATCTCTCAAAAGAACCTCTTGCCTTCCAATGTTCTACTCTCTCCAGGGAGCTTATTACTGGGGCAATTCCTGCTTTTCCAGATCTGCTTGAACCATCAATAAATACGTAATTAGTCTTTAATAATTTAATTTTTTTAATATTATGGACTAATTCGGATTTTTTATTCATAGAAATTAATATTCAAATTATAAATACTAGGATATTTTATTTATTTTAAGGTTTAATGTTACTTAGAAACAAAATTTTTTTCAGTGCATAAATCAAGCCAATTGAGCTATTAGTACTGGTCAGCTGCACGCATTACTGCGCTTCCACATCCAGCCTATCAACGTGGTG
>MDTE01178392.1_pt1 | contig 31393 bp, 23 predicted proteins | sample 811231 | NCBI WGS metagenome assembly MDTE01 (sample SAMN05326651, study PRJNA326480) | marine metagenome | isolation source: seawater | place: Indian Ocean: Red Sea | collected 2010 | reverse complement strand
TTAGATTAGCTGAATTACCAGCCAAAGCTGCAATCTTTTCTTGGAAATAACCTTTCATCTGTTGACTAAGCACCATGGCTTGAAACTCCTTTGGAGTAAGTACTAAAGGAGCATTTATAGGGTAATCTTCTATAGTTTGACTAAATATATACATTTCTGTATCTGGATCATAAGTGTACTTAGAAATGATACTTGAGGAAGAACTTATTTTGATTTTCGACAAATCATAGCTAGTCTCGTCCTGTGCTTTTGCTACATTCAATGTGGAGATAAAAAGCAGGAAAAGGAATCTAAATCTGAATAAAATATATTTACTTTCCTTTCTATAAATCAAAGGGTCTTAAAGTTTATTCAAGGCACCTTTTATTAGATCTTCAATTGTAATACTTGGGTTACCATGAATGAGATTATCAACAACTTTTTCAGAGGATTTTCTCGAATAACCAAGAACCTCTAATGCTGATAACGTTTCTTCTTTAATTGTATTGCTCTCTGATATAGGAATTTCCTCCATTCCATGTAAAGATTTTATCTTGTCTTTAAGCTCTATGATAACGCGTTGAGCTATTTTCAGTCCAATCCCTTTAATTCCTTGAATCTTCGGAACATCCTCTGCAATAATAGCTTGCTGAATTTCATTAGGTGTGAGAGAGGAAAGCATAGTTCTAGCTGTACTAGTTCCTATTCCAGAAATACTGATAAGAAGCCTAAAAACAGTCCTTTCAGCAACAGTAAAAAATCCGTATAAAATATGTGCATCTTCCCTAATTTGTAAATGTGTGAAAAGTTGAATGTTTTCCTCAGATGATATGCTTGAAAATGTATTTAGCGAAATATTTACTTCATAACCAATTCCATTACAATCAATCACCAAATAGGTAGGTGTTTTTTCAATTAATCTTCCTTTAATTTGAGTTATCATTTACTATTTATTTAATTTTTTTCTTGTGCATCGATTACTGCAATAGCTGCCATATTTACAATTTCATCAACCGATGCTCCCAATTGTAGTATATGAGCGGGATGCTTAAGTCCCATTAAAATTGGTCCAATTGACAGTGTGTTATCCAGTTCTTTAATGATTTTATAGGTTATGTTTGCCGCATCTAAATTAGGAAAGATTAGGGTATTAACTTTTCTTCTATTCAGAATTGAAAAAGGAAATCGCTGTTCTAGCATTTCGTTATTTAAAGCAAAATCAGACTGAACTGGTCCATCAACTATTAATTCAGGATGCAATCTATGTAAATAGTCAACTGCCTCAGATACTTTTTTAGCCTCAAGAAATGGAGAAGATCCAAAATTATTATAGGATAAAAGTGCAATTACTGGTTCAATTCCAAATAATTTTACGGTTTGGGCAGTCATCTTTGCAATTTTAACTAATTCTTTTGCTCCCGGGTTTACATTAATTGAAGTATCAGCTAAAAATAACATCCCTCTTTTGGTAAGCATTAGATTGGTAGCCGCGACCCGATCAACCCCCTTAATTTTTCCCATTACCTCAAAAATGGGCTTAACCACTGCTGGGTACTTTCTTGAAAACCCTGAAAGCATAGCATCAGCCTCACCCTCCCTTACCATCATGGCAGCATAGTAGTTTCTCTCTCTTAGAAGGCTATTACACTCGTATAGGGTTTTACCTCTTCTTTTTTGACTTTCCCAAAAGGCATTAGCATACTTTTCGCGACTTTTTTTGTGCTCATCCGTTTTTGGATCTATAATAGTAACATCATTAGAAAAATCAATTGACTGCATAAGTTTTTTAATAACTTTCTTATTTCCAAGAAGAATTGGAATTCCAATCCCTTCTTCATGAACGATTTGAGCTGCTTTAATAACATCTAACTGGTCTGCCTCTGCAAAAACTATTTTTTTGGGAGCTGACTTGGCTCGATCGTGAATCATACGCAAAATCTTCTGGTGTCCCCCAAGCCGCTCAGCCAATATTTCCTTATATTCCTCCCAATCTTTTATTTCCACTCTAGCAACTCCAGAATCTATAGCTGCTTTGGCGACTGCTAGGGGTACATCAACAATTAGGCGAGGATCAAATGGTTTTGGAATGATATAATCCTTACCAAAATTAAGTTTAGTTTCCTTGTAAGCAATATTAACTTGTTCGGGAACAGGCTCTTTTGCTAGAGCAGCTAGTGCCTTGACAGATGCTATTTTCATTGCTTCGTTTATCTTCGTTGCTTTTACATCTAGTGCACCTCTAAAGATAAATGGGAAGCCCAAAACATTATTTACTTGATTGGGGTGATCTGACCTTCCAGTTGCCATTATAACATCAGCTCGAGTTTGACAAGCTAATTTATAATCTATTTCAGGGGTAGGATTAGCCATTGCAAAAACAATTGGATCTTTTGCCATTGATAGTAGCATGGATTGATTGACTATATTAGGTTGCGATAGCCCTACAAAAACATCTGCATCCTTCATAGCTTCAACTAATGTGTCTATGTTTCTATCTGTGGCGAATTCAGATTTATGTGCTTGTAAACCGTGTCTAGATTTCTTAATTACTCCTTTGCTGTCTAACATGACAATATTTTCTTTGACTGCACCAAAGGCTAAGTAAATCCTTGTGCAGGAAATCGCAGCAGCGCCTGCACCAGAAATGACGATTTTAACTTTCTCAATTTTTTTATTGGCCAATTCAAGTGCATTAATTAAAGCAGCACATGAAATTATGGCTGTACCATGTTGATCATCATGCATTATTGGAATGTCCAATTCCTTCTTTAAGCGATCTTCAATTTCAAATGCTTCAGGTGCTTTAATATCCTCAAGATTAATTCCTCCAAAAGTTGGAGCAATAGCTTTCACGGTTTCAATGAACTTTTTCGGATCCTTTTCGTTTATTTCAATATCAAAAACATCAATATCAGCAAAGATCTTAAAAAGAAGTGCTTTCCCCTCCATTACTGGCTTAGATGCTTCTGGGCCAATATCTCCAAGTCCTAACACAGCTGTTCCATTTGAAACAACAGCAACTAAATTTCCCTTGTTAGTGTATTTATAAACATTATCAACCTTTTTTTCAATCTCTTGACATGGAATTGCAACTCCTGGTGAATAAGCCAGTGCAAGATCACGCTGGGTCCTATAACTTTTAGTTGGTACAACCTCAGTTTTTCCGGGATGGGGTTTAGCATGATAAATTAAAGCTTGACGTCTATGTTGATTTTTACTCATCATTCAATTGTTCTACTTCAAAAGTAGTAAAACGGCATTTATTAATGTACTCAATTAAAAAAGACTACTATAATCATCCCTTTAGAAAAGAAATATTTCTTTTTAATCCCTCAAAACGGGTTCTTTTGATGGCGCTATTTTTAAAAATAATGTTAAAAGTATCCTTAGTCATTTCCTCCCAATCCTTGTGGGTATGTTTAATAATTTCAGGCTTTGGATTAAAAAGGGGTTCATTATGTTGCTTTGAAAAACGGTTCCAAGGACATACATCCTGACAAATGTCACAACCAAAAACCCAATCATCCATTTTATTTTGAAACGCTTTTGGAATTTGATCTTTTAACTCAATTGTCAAATAAGATATACATTTACTTGCATCAATTTGATATGGGGTCAATGCCTCAGTAGGACAAGCATCTATACACGCTGTACAGCTTCCACAATGATCAGTTACGGGAGTATCATATTCCAACTCTAAATCAACAATCAATTCTGCAATAAAGAAAAAAGATCCAGCTTCTTTAGAAATAAGATTGGTGTTTTTCCCTTGCCAACCCAATCCACTTCTTACAGCCCAGGATTTTTCCATTACAGGAGCAGAATCCACAAAAACCCTTCCATTTATCTCACCAATTTTGTTATTAATGGCGAGTAAAAGTTTTTTAAGTTTGTCCTTGATGACATAATGATAATCAGTCCCATAAGCGTACTTCGAAATCTTTGGAGCATTATTTGATTGTTCAGTCTCAGTAAAATAATTGAATAATAAGGAAATTACACTTTTAGCATCGGGAACTAATAGGCGAGGGTCAAGACGTTTATCAAAATGGTTTTCCATGTAAGACATTTTTCCGTGTTTTTCTTCTTTTAACCACTTTTCTAGTCGAGGAGCCTCATCCTCTAAAAATTCAGCTTTGGAAATACCACAGGAAAAAAAGCCTAAGTTTTTAGCCTCAGTTTTTATAAATTGAGAATAATCAAAAGGATTCATTTTAAAATAATCCCTTTTGATTTCCGCTAATCTTTCCCAAATGTTTATAGGCTAGTTCCGTTACTTCTCGTCCTCTTGGAGTTCTTACAAGGAATCCCTCCTGAATTAAAAAAGGCTCATAAACTTCCTCAATAGTTTCACCATTTTCCGCTACTGCAGTTGCTAAAGTAGTAATTCCAACAGGGCCCCCTTTGAATTTATCGATTAGTGTAGATAAAATTTTGTTATCCATTTCATCGAGTCCATGTGCATCAACATTTAAAGATTTCAATGAATATTTTGTTATATCAAGATCGATTTTACCATCTCCCTTAATTTGAGCAAAGTCTCTTACTCTTCTTAAAAGTCCGTTAGCTATTCTGGGAGTACCTCTGCTTCTACCTGCAATTTCAATTGCAGCATTTGCTTTAATTTTAACATTTAAAATTGAAGCACTTCTCTCAACAATAGTTGACAAAAGTTCAGTATTGTAATATTCTAATCGATTTGTAATGCCAAATCGCGCTCGCATCGGTGCAGTTAACAGTCCAGATCGAGTAGTAGCTCCAACAAGAGTAAATGGATTTAAATTGATCTGAACAGTCCGAGCATTTGGACCTGTTTCAATCATAATATCGATTTTAAAATCCTCCATGGCAGAATAAAGATATTCCTCAACAATTGGACTCAGGCGATGGATTTCATCTATAAATAATATATCTCTTGGCTGAAGGTTAGTTAGTAATCCAGCTAAGTCTCCTGGTTTATCAAGAACTGGACCTGAAGTCATTTTGATTCCAGCTGACAATTCACCTGCCAAGATATATGCAAGGGTGGTCTTTCCTAATCCAGGTGGGCCATGAAATAGAGTATGGTCTAGTGCCTCCTCTCTTTGATTTGCAGCAGCTACAAAAATCTTAAGATTTTCCAATATGCTTTCTTGACCAGCAAAATCATCAAAACTTTCTGGGCGTAATGCTCTATCTATATCCTTTTCCTCAGATGATAATTGATCTCCTGAGGGATCTAAAAATTCGTTCATTGATAACAAATATAAATTATTCTTAGTTTAGTCCTGAAACAAAAAAGCTACCAAATGGTAGCTTTTTTAAGTGGCAGATAAAATTAGTGTTGTAATTCTTCTTCACCCTCCTTTAATGGAATATGTTGCGGAACAAAATCTTCATCTTGTCCTGGTTTAGAGTAGTCGTAAGCCCAGCGGTGAACTTCAGGAATTTTTCCTTCCCAATTACCGTGAATATGCTTAATCGGCGCAGTCCACTCTAATGTATTGGAACGCCAAGGATTTTGCTCAGTCGGTTTACCGTAAAAAATACTATGAATAAAATTATAAAGAAAGACTAATTGTGCTACGCCCGCAATCAAAGCGAAAACTGTTATGACAATATTTATATTAGCTAAATCATCAAAATAAGGAAAAGCAGTATTGGTGTAATACCTTCTTGGTAATCCTGCCATTCCAATAAAATGCATGGGGAAAAATACTCCATAGGCACAAATTGCAGTTACCCAAAAATGTAGATAACCTAAGTTTTTATTCATCATACGTTTAAACATCTTTGGAAACCAATGATAAACCCCAGCAAATAAACCGTATAGAGCAGAAATTCCCATTACTAAGTGAAAGTGGGCAACAACAAAATAAGTGTCATGAACATTAATATCCAATGTACTATCCCCTAAAATGATTCCAGTCAATCCCCCGGATATAAATGTGGAAACCAGACCAATAGAAAATAACATTGCAGGGTTGAGTTGTAAGTTTCCTTTCCAAAGCGTTGTTATATAGTTAAAGGCTTTAACTGCTGAAGGTATAGCAATTAGTAATGTTGTAAAAGTGAAAACAGAACCCAAAAATGGATTCATTCCAGAGATAAACATATGATGCCCCCATACAATAGTGGATAAGAAAGCTATTGCTAAAATTGATGCAACCATCGCGCGATAACCAAAAATTGGTTTTCTAGAACTAGTTGCTATAATTTCTGAGGTTATGCCCAATGCAGGAAGTAATACTATATAGACCTCTGGATGACCTAGGAACCAGAATAAGTGTTCATATAGAACGGGTGATCCCCCTTGGTAATGCAAAACCTCTCCTTGAATAAAGATATCTGAGAGAAAAAAAGAAGTTCCAAAACTTCTATCCATAATCAACAGTAGTGCTGCAGATAATAAAACTGGGAAAGAAACAACCCCAATAATAGCAGTAATGAAAAATGCCCATATAGTTAAGGGAAGACGACTCATGGTCATACCTTTTGTCCTTAAGTTCAATACAGTAACAATATAATTAAGTGACCCCAAAAGTGAGGATGCAATAAAAATTGCCATTGAGACTAACCAAAGTGTCATTCCAAGTCCAGAACCAGGTTGAGCTTGGGGTAAAGCACTCAATGGGGGATAAACTGTCCATCCTGCTGCTGCAGGTCCAGCCTCAACAAATAAGGATATTACCATAATAACACTAGAGATAAAAAATAACCAATACGAAATCATGTTTAATAGACCCGAGGCCATGTCTCTTGCTCCAATTTGTAAAGGAATTAATAGATTACTAAATGTACCACTAAGTCCCGCTGTAAGAACAAAGAATACCATAATAGTTCCGTGGATAGTTACCAATGCTAAATATACATTTGGATCCATTACCCCATCTGGAGCCCATTTTCCTAAAAGAGCTGACATTATACCCATAGGTTGCTCTGGCCAAGCTAATTGCATTCGAAATAATAATGACATAGCTATCCCGATAATACCCATAAAAAGTCCTGTTATCAAATACTGTTTAGAGATCATTTTATGATCTTGACTAAATATATATTTGGTAATAAAAGTTTCTTTGTGATGATGTCCGTGATCCTCCTCATCAATATGCGCCGCTACTGTTGACATAATCTATTTTTTTAAATTAATTATTGTATGAACTCAGCAAATGTTTGCTGGTCACTAATCCATTTTTCAAATTCTTGTGGGGTTTCTACAATTATTTTCATTTGCATGTTGTAATGAGATGCCCCACAAATCTTATTACAAAGTAACAAATAATCAAAGACATATGGTTCTAAAGGTTCTTCACCTTTTGCTAATAAATCTTGACTTTTTTCTCTTCTAATTCTATTTATCTTTTTAACCTTCGCCTTCATTGCGTCGGTTTGTCTTATTTCTTCTGTTGTTACTGTTGGAGTAAATGCGAATTCAGTAATCATTCCAGGAACACAGTTCATCTGTGCTCTAAAATGAGGCATGAATGCTGAGTGAAGAACATCCTGTGAACGCATTTTAAAAATTACTTCTCTACCCGCTGGTAAATGCAGTTCTTGAACTACAACGTCGTCAAAACCATTAGGGTCAGTCGCATCAATACCAACTAAATTCTTTCCATCAAAGTCCTGTAAAAAGCGAACGTTAGCATCTCCCAGTACACCATCTTCTCCTGCATATCTCGCCTTCCAATTAAATTGCTGAGCATATAATTCGACAACTAAAGCTTCTTCATTTTCTTCAACTGTCATTATATCAGTCCATGTATATAAACCATACAAGATAAGTCCAGCTAAAACGATTACCGGAATAATTGTCCATATAGCTTCAAGACGATCATTATCTGCGTAGAACAATGCCTTTTTTCCTTTTTCACCTCTATATTTGTAAGCAAAATAATGCAATAAACCTTGAGTTATAGTCTGGGTGAAAAATATTATCGCAAAAGAAATCCATAAAAGGTTATCATACTCAATACCGTGCTCAGACGAAGAACTAGGTAACATTACATCGCCCCATTTCCAAAAAGAAAATAATGTAATAGCATAAATAAAAATCATAAAAGCAAACATCAACTGTCCATTCCATTGGTTGTCACCATCGTCAGCCACTTGAGTATTAACTTTTTTTGACTGAGACAACTCAAATATTTTAGTGATTTGCCAAATGGAAATCGCAACTAAAACTAAAACCGTAATTATCAAAAAAATTGTCATTTATTTAAACCATTTATAATTAATAATGAAAACGTTCACTTTCACCCATTAGTGGGTCTCCCAATGCATGTAGCGGTGCTTTCGAAATTTCTTTGAATACAATTAAAATGAATAAGCCCATGAAAAATAAAAATCCTCCTATCTCAGCAATTCCAATAAACCACTGGTCCCCTACTGCTGAGGGCATAATCATATTAAAAACGTCAATATAATGGCCCAGTATAATTACAATCCCTGTCATAACAATAATGTAATTGACTCGCTTGTAGTCACTATTCATTAAAATCAACAATGGAAAAATGAAATTCATAACCAACATTCCAAAGAAAGGAATGCTGTAGTCTTCAATCCTTGTAATAAAATATGTGACCTCTTCAGGAATATTAGAATACCAAATTAGCATGAATTGTGAGAACCATAAATAGGTCCAAAAAACACTAACACCAAACATAAATTTTCCAAGATCGTGAATATGGCTATCATTAACTTTTTCAAGGTATCCTTTAGACTTTAGGTATATGGTTATTAATGCAATCATTGTAATTCCAGATACAAACATGCTCGCAAAAACATACCAACCAAATAGAGTACTAAACCAATGGGGGTCAATTGACATGATCCAATCCCATGACATCATAGATTCAGTAACAATAAAGAAAACTAGGAATCCAGCTGATATTCTAAAGTTCTTTTTATGATTAGAAATATCTGAGGCTTTGTCTTGCGCCAAAGAAAACTTTCTGGAGAAGTGACGGTAAGTTGCCCAACCTGAAATATAAATTAATGAACGAATTAAAAAACCTGGAACATTTAAGAAGCCTACTTTTCCTTGAATCAATTTGTCGTGTGCAACTACATCAGGATCCATCCATATGAAGAGATGATTGAAGTGCATTCCAGAAAGTGCCAAAATCACAAACACAATCAATGCACCAGGCAAAAGATAAGCGGTTATACCCTCCATTACTCTAAATAATGCTGGTGACCAACCAGCTTGGGCAGCTCGATTAATGGCATAAAATGCAAGAGTCCCTAAGGCAATCATCATAAAGAAAAAGGCGGCAACATAAAGAGCCGCCCAGGGCCTATTTTGTAGTTGGTGTAATAGATGCTCTCCATGATGGTCATCTCCATGTGCATGGTTACTATGAACTTCTTCATGACCTCCATTATGATAAGATTTGATTGAATCAGCATGCGGCGTGTCTTTTTTATACTCTTCTGTCTGATCATCATTAGCTCCTAGACTGTGACCGTGTCCATCTCCATGATGAGGGTCTTCAACCATAGCATTTGCTTGTTCAATAGTATTTGGGGCAGTTAGGAAACCATATGTCAACCCCAGAAATCCAATTAACATAAGTATGATAGAGAAATTTCTTAATTTATTTGAGAATGTATACATATTGAAATTCAATAAATTATTTTTTAATAAGGTTTTGTCTCAATTTTAAAACATGTTGAGCAATTTGCCATCTTTCTACGGCATTTACTTGCCCTGCATGAGAGCCCATCGCATTTTTACCGTACATCAATACATGATAAATACTCCCACCGGTTATGTCTCGATCTGCATAACTAGGAACTCCCAAGTATTTTTCTCTTGTCATCAATATCCCCTGGCCATCTCCTTTGTCTCCGTGACAAACAGCACAATATATACCATAAAGCTCCTTTCCTCGTTTTTGGTGATCAGCACTTACTTCTATTGGAGATGTAAGGTTAGCTTTTGCAGCCTCATAACCCTCATTAGTATCAGGAAAATCATATGGTTGCCATCCCCTACTAATAGTTCCCTCTACAGGAAGCTGGGCTTCTACACCATTAGCAAATGCATCCGAGTCTGCATAGGTTTCATAACCCACTGGCTCATACATGTTAGGGAAATACTGATAATTTGGTTTTGAAGGGTTAAAACAAGATTGAACTCCCAAAAGCGTTACAATCAAAATCGAGAGTGAAGCAATTCTATTCATGATTATCTTGTTTTTTTTCAATTAAATTGACATCAATAGCACCAGTTTTTTTAAGTAAAGCCTTGAGCTCTTTTTCATTGTTATGTAACTCAATTTCAACCAAGAACTTATCATCAGTCGTTGAAGGATTAGGATTTTCTGCTTCTTTAAAAGGCCACAACTTACTTCTTAAATAAAAAGTGATTACCATTAAGTGAGCTGCAAAAAATACAGTCAATTCGAACATAATTGGCACAAATGCTGGCATATTCTCTATATATGAAAAACTGGGTTTTCCTCCAATATTTTGAGGCCAATCCTCAATCATAATGTAATTCATCATCAAAATGGAAACGGTAAATCCTATACATCCATAAATAAAAGCCATTATAGAAATTCGCGTTTCCTGAAGTCCCAAAGCTTTATCAAGACCATGGACAGGGAAAGGGGTATATACCTCCTCTATGTGATACTTTTGCTCACGTATAGACTTTATTGCAGATAACAATACATCATCATCATTGTATAAAGCATGTATTACCTTATTACTGCTCATTTGCTTTCTCTTAATTTTTTATATTTTTCACCAGATGACTTGAGAATAGTTTTTACCTCAGCTTGAGCAATAACTGGGAAATTTCTTGCATACAAAAGAAAGAGTACAAAGAAAAACCCAATAGTCCCAATAAAAATTCCAATGTCCACAAAAGTGGGTGAGAACATCGTCCAAGAGGATGGTAAGTAATCCCTGTGAAGTGATGTCACAATAATTACAAAACGTTCAAACCACATTCCAATATTAACCACAATAGATATGATAAATGAAAATACGATGCTAGTTCTAAGTTTTTTGAACCACATAAATTGGGGCGAGAAAACATTACAGGTCATCATTGACCAATAAGCCCACCAATAAGGACCTGTAGCTCTATTTAGAAAAGCGTATTGTTCGTACTCAACTCCAGAATACCAAGCAATAAATAATTCAGTTATGTAGGCAACACCAACAATAGAACCAGTAATCATGATAACAATATTCATCAATTCGATGTGCTGAATTGTAATATAATCTTCTAAGTTCGAAACCTTTCTCATTATTATTAATAGAGTATTTACCATTGCAAATCCAGAAAAAATAGCCCCAGCAACAAAGTAAGGAGGAAAAATAGTAGTGTGCCATCCAGGAATTACGGAAGTTGCGAAATCAAAGGATACAATAGTATGGACAGATAGTACAAGAGGAGTCGCCAATCCTGCCAGAACTAATGAAACTTCTTCAAATCTTTGCCAATCTTTTGCTCTACCAGACCACCCAAAACTTAACAGACTATATATTTTCTTCTTAAATGGCTTTACAGCTCTATCTCGGATCATTGCAAAATCAGGTAATAGTCCTGTCCACCAAAAAACTAATGATACAGATAAATAAGTTGAAATTGCAAATACGTCCCAAAGTAAAGGGGAGTTGAAATTTACCCAAAGCGAACCAAAAGTGTTAGGAATTGGTAAAACCCAATAAGCTAACCAAGGCCTACCCATATGTATAATGGGAAACAATCCTGCCTGAATCACAGAAAAAATAGTCATCGCCTCAGCAGAGCGGTTAATAGCCATTCTCCACTTTTGTCTAAATAACAAAAGTACAGCAGAGATTAGAGTACCAGCATGACCGATCCCAACCCACCAAACAAAATTGGTAATATCCCAAGCCCATCCTACGGTCTTGTTTAATCCCCATGTTCCTATACCAGTTCCAATTGTATAGGTAATACAACCTAATCCCCATAAAAATGCTATCAGTGAAATACTGAAAACAATCCACCACTGTCTGTTAGCCTTTCCCTCAACAGGAGCAGCAACATCCACAGTAACATCATGATATGATTTATCGCCTGTTACTAGAGGTTTTCTTATAGGTGCTTCGTAGTGAGATGCCATATGATTATTTTCTCAAATTCTTAGGTTTTTTCTGTATTTCTAACTTTGGTCTGATACATTACATTGGGTTTTGTACCAACTTGCTCCAATAAATGATACATTCTTTTATCTTCTTTTAAAGCAGATATTTTGCTAGATTTATCATTAATATCACCAAATACGATAGCTCCAGTAGAACACGCCTCGGAACATGCGGATTTGAAATCCCCATCCTTGATTTGTCTACCTTCTAGTTTCGCATCTAAGATTGTCTTTTGAGTCATTTGAATACAAAATGAACATTTTTCCATAACACCTCTTGATCTTACAACTACATCAGGATTTAATACCATTCTGCCAAGGTCATTATTCATATGAAAATCAAACTCATCATTTTTATTATACAAGAACCAATTAAATCTTCTCACTTTATAAGGACAGTTGTTCGCGCAGTAGCGAGTTCCTACACATCTATTATATGCCATGTGATTTTGTCCCTGACGTCCATGAGAGGACGCTGCTACAGGACAAACAGTCTCACAGGGAGCGTGATTACAGTGCTGACACATTACAGGTTGAAAAGCCACTTGAGGATTCTCAGAAGCCTGTTCCATTTTTCCAAATGTGGTAAGTGAATCTCCAAGTCCATTAATATCCTCTTTGGTTTGGTCGTCTGATTCAAAAGTTTCACCAGAGGAATAGTAACGATCAATTCTTAACCAGTGCATATCCCTAGATTTTCTAACTTCATTTTTTCCAACCACCGGAACATTGTTTTCTGCATGGCATGCGATTACACAAGCTCCACATCCAGTACATGAATTTAAATCTATGGATAGGTTAAAATGATGACCAATAGATCGGTCAAATGATTGCCACATATCCACCTCAGAAGAGGTAACTTCATATTCAATGTGGTTCTTAGAAACTTTTGGTATAGGATTCCAATATTCTTTGTCCTTGGTATTAAAAATTTCTAATGTAGTCTCTTTAATAATATCTCCCCTGCCCATTAAAGTATTATGCAATTGAATACAAGCAAACTCATGATATCCTTCGGCTGGTTCTATAATAACATCTTGTACAGAGTCAAAGTCATTATATAAGCTATAGGCATTGACACCTACTTGCATTTCTTCTTGTAAACCTTTTCTTTCACCATAGCCAAATGCAAGTCCAACAGTTCCTTTGGCTTGTCCAGGTTGAATCAATACAGGAGCAATAATCGACTTACCTGCAACATTTACTTGAGCATAGCTACCGTTTAATGCACCATTAGCAACATTTTCATTTTTAAGTCCGATTTTCTTGGCATCAACCGCAGCAACAGTTAGATAGTTATCCCAAGAAATTCTAGATATAGGATCAGGAAATTCCTGTAACCAGGGATTATTAGCTTGTTGTCCATCTCCCATTCCGGTTTTTGAATAAAGTATTAAAGACATTCCTTTAGATGATGATGCAGATAGGTTTTTGATGTGCTTACTTACATTAATATCATTTGAAACAGATTCGATTTTTTGATCCGTAATTAAATAACCATCGTGAAGTGATTTATTCCAAGTTTTTTGATTTAAAATATTTTTCTTCCAGAATGACTTTATCTCTTGATAATAATTATTCTTACTATTGATTAATTTTAGAATAATATCTTGAAACTGTTGGGTATCAAATAAAGGTTTAATGGTTGGTTGAGCTAATGCAAAATGACCCTTTTTGAATTCGTAGTCTCCCCAACTTTCAAGGTAATGAGGAGTAGCAGCAATAAATTTTGCGGCGGCTGCTGTTTCATCTTCTTTAGTGGTAAATGCAACTGACAGTTCTAATTTTTTAACAGCAGAAATATACTCATCAGCGTTAGGTAAAGTATAAGCGGGGTTTACTCCAATTGTAATCAAACCTTTAACTTCTCCATTTTTGATTTGAGAAATCAATTTACTTACCTTAGAGGCACTTCCTTGCCTAATTAACTTTGGCTGCTTAATATCAATCACTTCAGAATCTAGATAGGCGTTAATAGCTAAAATAATTTCTTGTACTGCAACGTCATTAATTCCAGAAACAACAACTCCTTTTGAACCTGATTTTTTGAGCCTATCAACAATTTTTTCTACTTTATTACTTAATTCTGAATCAAGTTCTGTTTTGTAGGGCAGACCGGTCAGTCTTGAATAAATATCAGCAATTACTTTTTTCTGAGTGGAGGGATCAATTGGTATACGGGTATCTGCATTGGCTCCTGAAAGAGACAAATTGGACTCAAACTGAGCATGATAGGACATCTTGTGTTTTCCACTATCTTTTTTTGGGACTCTTCCTTTTGCATATCCAGCTTCATATCCACCACCTTGCCAGTCTCCCAGAATATCAGCAGCAATTGATACAATTGTTTCAGCATTAGAAAAATCATAATCAGCCAATGCTCTGACACCATATATTTTTTCGAATGCATCTAGTGCAGCACTAGCAGATATGGCATCGTAAGTAACATGATTAATATTTTTAAATTGCTTAATAAATTTCCCTAAAATATGATGCGTCGTTGGGCTTGCAAAAGTCTGCGTTAACAATACAATAGGTTTTCCCGAATTATTCATTGCCTTCAACTTAGCTCCAAGTTGAAGGTAAAAATCATTCCAGCTTATATCATTCCCATCAACTTTTGGACCTTGTAATCTCTTTATATCATAAAGTGACAGGACAGAGGCGTGCACTCTTGCATTTGCATATCCCATTGTAGCTTCTGGATTACTTTCAACCTTTATCGGTCTACCCTCTCTAGTCTTTATAAGAATATTTGCGAAATCAAAACCATCTGCAATTGACGTAGCATAGAAATTGGCTATTCCAGGAATAATTTGTTCGGGTTGAACCACGTAAGGAACAGATTTGATAACAGGTCCCTCGCAAGCAGCAATGGTAGCTGCAGCAGTGCTAAATCCAACATACTTAAGAAAATCTCTACGGTTAGAATTGGATTGACTCATTAAATCTTTATCACCAAGAAATTCATCTACGGGAATCTTTTCTACAAATTCATCATTTTCTAGCTTTTTAAGCATCTCATTACTCTGGTCGAGTTGGTCTAGGCTTTTCCAATAAACTTTTTTTGATGACATAAGGTTAACTAAATAATTTTAATAATGACATTTTCCGCACTCAAGGCCACCCATCTGAGCAACCGTTAATTTTTCTACACCGTATTTTTTTGATAGCTGTTCATGTATTTTTGCATAATATTCATTGTCTTCAACTTTTAAATTTGTTTCTCTGTGACAATTAATACACCACCCCATTGTTAAACTGGAATGCTGATACATTACCTCCATTTCCTGAACAGGACCATGACAAGTTTGACATTCAATTCCACCAACTTGAACGTGTTGAGCGTGGTTGAAGTAGACAAAATCAGGAAGGTTATGAATTCTAACCCATTTAACAGGTTGGGACTTACCAGTATATACTTGATTATCTTCATCCCAACCAACTGCGGCGTAGAGTTTTTTTATTTCCTTGGTATAAAACTCTTTTGTATATCCATTATCTAAATCCTCCTCTCCGTTGTACTCTGCAATATTTTTATGACAATTCATACAGACATTTAAGGATGGGATTCCAGAGTGTTTTGAGGCTCTTGCTGATGAATGACAATACTTACATTCTATTTGATTGGCCCCAGAATGAATTTTATGTGAATAGTGGATTGGCTGAACAGGCATATAACCCTGATCTATTCCAATTTGCATTAAATACCCATAAACAAAATATGCACTGCTCAACAAAAAGCCAATTACCGTTAAGAAGATTAAAAACTGATTTTTAGCTATTACTTGCCAAATAGGAGGGCGTTTATCTTTTACTAGAGGAGTTATATCAACCCCGGAGGCAATTGCTATTCGCTTAAGTGTCTTTTGAACCAGGAACAGCATAACAACAAGTAGAACGAAAACAAGTGATAGGGCCGCTAATATTATGTTGTTAGAAAATCCAGATGAATTTGTTGATGTATTGGCTGTTGGAACAGAGACTGCTGCTACTGGTGCCGGTGGAGTATAGTCAGTATATGCCAAAATATTATCAATATCGCTATTGGAGAGCTGGGGAAATGCATTCATTGCTACCTTATTGTATTCCTCCCAGATTGCCACAGCCTGAGCATCCCCTGATTTAATCATTTTAGCACTATTTTTAATCCAGCTATATAACCATTCTCGATCATATTTTGCTGAGACTCCCTTTAAAGCTGGACCAACTGCTTTTTTATTTAGCTTGTGGCAAGCGGCACAATTTGCATTAAATAATTTTTTACCGGCTTGAACATCTAACTCTTGAGAAATAAGAGTATTAAAAAATGAGAAAAATAAAAATACAGTTAGGTGAGAAAACAACCTCAATGTTTTGAGATTTTTAAATGTTAATCGTTTAAAATCAATCGGAAGAGCCAACAAACTATCTTTTCTAAATCCTTTGCAAATTTACGTCATAGACTTGTTATCTTAAAGCCTACAATTTAACAATTTGTTAATTTATATCAATTCTAAATAACTGTTTAATTTATTGTTAAATTTTAATTACTATAATTTCTTTTTTTGTTCTTTTGTTATGTGGTAAATTTTAAAAAGCTTCCAGCGCTAATATTGATAATTTCTCATTCATTGAGCAGTTTTATATATGCTCAAAACGAAAAAATTACAGTTAAACAAGATTCTTTAATTACAAAACTGATGTCCGTTAAGAAAAAAATTGATAGTGAATCATACGAATCAAAGTATTTCACTATACAATTGTATTATGGGAATCTTAGTGAGGCAGAAAATATTTTAAAAGATTTTAAAGAAAAATTTCCAAATTGGGAAGCTAATTTAAGTTTTGAAACTCCAAACTATAAAGTTCAAATAGGATATTTCAAGGATTACTATTTTGGAATGAGTAAGCTTAAGCAAATAAAAAATATTTATCCTTCAGCATTTCTTTTAGAAATGAAAAATTAAAGTTTTTTCTTGATTGCTATTTCTTGGAAAGATTCTACGATATCTCCCTCATTGATGTCATTGTAATTGTTTATTTGCAAACCACAATCATATCCTTTAGCTACTTCTTTTACATCATCCTTAAATCTTTTCAATGAGACTAAATTCCCAGAAAAAATAACTACTCCTTCACGAATTATCCTAATTCCTGAATTTCTATAAATTTTCCCAGAAGTAACCATACATCCTGCAATAGTTCCTACTTTGGATATTTTATAAGTCTCCCGGATTTCAGCGGTACCAGTTATTTCCTCTTTCATTTCAGGTGATAACATCCCCTCCATGGCATCTTTTACATCATTGATTGTATCGTAAATAATTGAATAAGATCGGATATCTATTTCTTCTTTTTCAGCAATTAAACGAGCATTCCCCATTGGCCTAACATTAAATCCAATAACAATGGCATCAGAGGCAGAAGCTAACAAAACATCAGATTCTGTAATAGCACCAACACCTTTATGAATGATATTTACTTGAATTTCCTCAGTAGAGAGCTTTTGAAGTGAATCAGTCAGTGCCTCTACTGAACCGTCTACATCACCTTTAAGAATCAAATTTAATTCTTTGAAATCCCCTAAGGCAATTCTTCTTCCAATTTCGTCTAGTGTAATGTGTCTTTGAGTTCGAACATTTTGTTCTCTTAATAATTGAGTTCTTTTAGCAGCAATTTGTTTTGCTTCCTTTTCATCTTGTAAAACATTAAAGTTGTCTCCAGCCTGCGGAGCGCCATCTAAGCCTAATATGGATACAGGAGTAGATGGGGGAACCTGAGCCAATGGGTTTCCTCTCTCATCAAACATTGCCTTCACCTTTCCGCTATGCTTTCCAGCGAGGATATAATCTCCTATTTTAAGCGTCCCAGTTTGAACTAAAATTGTAGAAACGTATCCACGGCCTTTATCAAGGAATGCCTCAACTACAGTTCCCCTAGATTTACGATTTGGATTTGCTTTTAATTCTAATAATTCCGCCTCCAAGAGAACCTTTTCTAAAAGTTCATTAACACCCGTACCATTAATCGCAGAAATATCTTGAGACTGGATTTTACCTCCCCATTCTTCTACCATTAAATTCATTCCAGCAAGTGCTTCTTTTATCTTATCTGGGCTAGCATTAGGCTTATCAATTTTATTTATTGCAAAAATCAATGGCACTCCTGCTGCTTGAGCATGGCTAATTGCCTCTTTGGTTTGAGGCATTATATCGTCATCTGCAGCAATCACAATTATTGCTATATCCGTTACTTGCGCCCCCCTTGCTCTCATTGCGGTAAAAGCCTCGTGTCCAGGGGTATCCAAAAATGTGATTTTTTCTTTGTTTTTTATTGTTACAGAGTAAGCGCCTATATGTTGAGTTATTCCACCTGACTCACCAGCAATGACATTTTCCTCTCTTATATAATCTAATAATGAAGTTTTTCCATGATCAACGTGCCCCATTACGGTTACAATTGGAGCCCTAATCTCTAAATCTTTATCCTCATCTTCTTGCTCATCAATACTTTCTTCAAGTTCTGTTTTTACAAATTCTACTTGATAACCAAATTCATCAGCTACTATACTAAGGGTTTCCGCATCTAATCTCTGATTCATTGTAACCATTATACCTAAGGACATACAAGCAGAAATAATTTCAGTAGTACTAATTTCCATTAGGGTAGCAATTTCTCCAACTGTAATAAACTCTGTTACCTTTAATATTTTGCTACTTGCTTCAATTTCAGCCAATTCATCTTCAGATTTTTGTCTATGCTGATCTCTTTTATCTCTTCTATATTTTGCACCTTTAGACTTATTTGACTTACCTTGGAGCTTTTCAAGCGTTTCACGAATTTGCTTTTGGACTTCCTCATCAGAAGGCTCGTCATTAAATGGTTTTTCTTGTCTAGGTTTTATATTTGATGATTTATTTTTAGTAGTAATATTATTAGACTTTTTTTCACTTAAAGACTTATTTGTTGAATCTTTACTTATTCTTTTTCTTTTTCTTTTACGAGCATCTTCAACCGTCTTTTCTTTTTTCTTAACTTCATCTAGATCAATTGTTTGACCAGTTACCTTTGGGCCTGATAAAGTTTTATAATTAGTCTTGACAGATTCGTCAAAGTCCTTTTCAACTAAATTTTTTTTTGAGGATTCTTTTAATTCAATGGAACTATCCTTTTTTTCGTTTTCTTCAGCATCATCTTTCTGAGTCTTTTCAAATTTTGCATTAGCATCAACGTCTTTATCGATAATTGGATTATCTTGGTTTTTGGATTTTGGATGGTCCAAATCAATTTTCCCTAATGTGACTGGCTTATTAATAGTAGCTTTAGCCTTGATTATCTCCTGAAATTTTTGTTGTTTTTCTTGGCGTTCGAGCTCTTTTTTTTCTTGAAGTACCCTTATAGACTCTTTTTCCTTTTTCTTTTCCTCACTAATTTCATGGGAGGCATCTTTTTTCGACTTATCAATTTCAAACTCATCTAAAAGTAGTTGATAAATATCTTTAGAAATCTTTGTAGTTGGTCGAGCTTCAATTTCAATTTTTTTATGCGAAAGAAATTCAACAGCACGGTCTAGAGAAATATTTAATTCTCTTAACGCAACGTTTAATCTTACCTTAGACATTTCTTTCATATTAGTTTATTTCCTTCTCAAAAGTAAGAAAATCCCTACCTTTATTATTCAAATTCTGCTTTTAAAATTCGAATGACCTCAATAACTGTCTCCTCTTCTAGGTCAGTTCGTTTAATCAAATCTTCTTCTTCAAGTTCCAAAATGCTCTTAGCAGTATCTAATCCAACTTTCTTAAATTCTTCAATAACCCAAGAATCGATTTCATCGCTGAATTCAGTTAATTCTACATCTTCCTCTACACCCTCTCTATAAACATCAATTTCATATCCAGTAAGTTTTCCGGCCAACCTTATATTATGACCACCTCTTCCAATTGCCTTAGATACCTCATCAGGATTCAAGAAAACTTGAACCCTTTTAGTTTCTTCATCAATTTTCAGTGAGTTTATTTTAGCTGGACTCAAAGCTCGAGTAATATAAAGTTGTAAATTATTTGTGTAATTAATTACATCTATATTTTCATTACCTAACTCACGAACTATTCCATGAATACGAGACCCTTTCATTCCAACACATGCTCCAACTGGATCAATTCGATCATCGTAAGAATCAACTGCTACTTTGGCTTTTTCACCTGGTATTCTTACAGCTTTTTTAATATTAATTAACCCATCAAATACCTCGGGAATTTCTTGTTCAAATAACTTTTCAAGAAAAACAGGTGAGGTTCTTGAAAGGATTATTCGAGGTTTGTTTCCTCTAAGCTCAACAATTTCAATAATCCCCCTTATATTATCACCTTTTCTGAAAAAATCGTTTGGGATTTGCCGATCCTTTGGAAGTATAATCTCATTGCCATCATCGTCTAAAAGAATTACTTCTCTGTTTCTGATATGATGGACCTCTGCAGTAAAAAGTTCACCAGTTCTATCCTTGAATTGGTTATACGTGTTGGTACTATCATGTTCGAAAATTTTTGAAATAAGGTTTTGGCGTAAAGTCTGTATAGACCTTCTACCAAGATCAATAAGCTTTACTTCTTCCGAGACATCTTCACCTACTTCGAAATCTGGTTCAATTTTTCTAGCATGCATTAATTCAATTTCTTGATTTGGATCTTCTACCTCCCCATCTTTAACAACAATTCTATTTCTCCATATTTCTAAATCACCTTTGTCAGGATTGATAATTATATCAAAATTATCATCTGATCCAAATTTACGCTTGAGAGTATTTCTAAAGACTTCCTCAAGAATTACCATTAGTGTTACACGATCAATTAATTTTTCATCTTTAAACTCAGAAAAAGACTCGATTAATGCTAGATTCTCCATAATATTAAAATTTTATAATGACCTTACTTTGATTAATTTCGTCAAAGGAAATAGTTTTATATTTAGTAACTGTTACTTTTCCTTTCCCAACTGGTTTAGGCTCTCTTTGATTCCACTTGAGTTCAATTTGTCTATCTCCTACTTTTGTCAAATCACCGGAGAAAATTTCTCCATTACTTAAAATAACCTCAAGTTTTCGCCCTATATTTTTAAAATATTGCCTTGGAAATTTTAATGCACTCCCAACTCCTGCAGACGCAACTTCAAGGCTAAAGTCAGACAAATCACGGTCAAGAGAGCCCTCAATTTCTCTACTAATATTAATACAATCTTTTAAGTTAACATCTTTGTCGCTATCCAATATAACCTTTATATCTTTACTATTGGATACCTTTAAATCAACCAGAAAAATATCAGGATATTTTTTTAAGTAATCGTCTAACAGAGAAGTAACTTTTTTACTAAAATTCATATCAAAAAAAAAGGGACTTAATAAGTCGCCTCTGAGAGTTTTTTCATAATGCAATGCAAATATAGTATTTTTAGCATTAAATTGGTTTTATTAATTTAATTAAGCCTTGAGATTTTATTTAATTATTTTTTTTTAGTAGGTTAAATAATTAAAGTTTGAAAAAAAAACTTGTAATAATTTCACTAACTCTAGTTGCTGCATTTCTTTATTGGGAAATTAAGACTCCTTCTATGCCTTCTTACAATCCAGCAAGAGATTATTTGGATATGGAAATTCCAATTCTTGAAGCCTTTATTATGGCAAAAGATAGCAGTATAATTGAACTACCAGAGGGACACTATTTATTTTCTCAATCACTAATTATGGATGGTAAAAAAAATATTACTATCAGAGGGGCTGGAATTGAAAAAACAGTACTTTCTTTCAAGGGGCAAAAACAAGGTGCTGAGGGTATTAGAATTTCAAATTGCCATAATATTACAATAGAAAACTTGTCAATCGAAGATGCTGCAGGAGACAACTTAAAAATCACCGATTCAGATGATGTTATCATGAGAAATATTCGCTCAGCTTGGACAGGTAAAGTCTCAACAGAGAATGGTGCTTATGCACTCTACCCTGTCTTGTGCACCAACCTAATTATTGAGGGCTGTGAAGCTATTGGATCCTCAGATGCAGGTATTTATGTTGGGCAATCAAAAAATGTAATAATTCGTAACAATAAAGCTTATTTCAATGTTGCGGGTGTTGAGAGTGAAAACAGCAGTCAAGTTGAAATTTACGATAATGAAATTTTCCATAACACTGGTGGACTCTTAATTTTTAATCTTCCACATTTAACAGTATATGGGGAAAATGTAAAAGCCTTTAATAACCATATTTATGACAATAACATAAGAAACTTTGGGGTTAAAGGATCAATTGTAAGCACAGTTCCCAGAGGAACAGGGGTTATAGTAATGGCTACTAAAGAAGTAGCTATTTTTAATAATAAAATTGAAAACCACAAAACGAGCAACGCCTCAATTGTTAGTTACGAAATATATGTTCCCCCTAAAGAGAAAAAAAAGAAAAAGAAAAAAGTACTAAGAAATGGTCTAAGACAAGTTGATCATGACTATAAGGATGATATTAAGTACAGTGCCTATCCTGGTAAGGTTACCATCCATGACAACAAATTTAAAAATATACATTATATTCCTGCTTTAGATAACGACTTTGGATTACTTTGGGTTATGAAAAATGGACTAAAAATTCCGGATGTAGCGTATGACGGGATTTTACCAAGGGACTTCTATCTTAAAGACAGGACTATTAGTCCAGATTATAAAATTTGTGTTAAAAATAATGGAAAGATTAACTTTGTTGTAATGGATGCTGCAAATGATTTTGAAAAATTTTCAAATGAGCTTAATGGTTATGAATGTGATATTGAATTTTAAGGTTCTATGATTTCGTTAAATTACTACTCTCTTTTTTTAATCATTATTATTTTTGGTTGCCAATCTATTGAAAGAAAAAACTCAGTACCCAAGGCCAGGAAAGTGGTTTCTAAAACAATAATATCTAATATTGTCTCAAATGAAGTTTCTAAACTTTCGGATTATTCCTTTTTTGATGGCAAGTTATCTGATCTAATCCCCTCCAAAAATGTTTATTTATATGGACTAAACAATTCACTTTTTTCTGACTATTCGTTTAAAAAAAGATTTATCTATCTTCCAGAAGGTAAAAAAATGACATACAGAGAAAAAGAAGTTTTACATTTTGACGAAGGAAGTATAATAATCAAAAATTTTTACTACCCAAATGACTTTAGAAAGCCTGAGGCAGGAAGACAAATAATCGAAACCAGACTTTTAATTAAAGAAAAGAATGAAAATTGGAAAACTCTTTCTTATGTCTGGAATAAAGAACAAACTGAAGCTCATCTAAATATTATTGGAGGTGAAACCCAAGTAAGTTGGACAGACCACGAGGGAAAAAATCAAAATCTGAATTATATTATTCCAAATCAAACCCAATGTAAAAGTTGTCATTTGCTGGATAAAAAAATTACTCCAATTGGGCCAATCGCCGGTCAATTAAATCGAAAAAATATTTACAATGGTATGGTACATGACCAGTTAGAGTATTTTTCTCAGCAAAATATTTTATTAGGCCTCCCAAAAAAAGAGGACCGCCCTAAGTTTGCTATTTGGAATGAAAAAAAATCTGGAAATGTTGAAGATAGAGCCAAGGCCTACTTACATATTAACTGTGCTCATTGCCACAATGATTTAGGTCCAGCTAAAAATTCTGGACTTAATCTTACTTATTACGAAACAAATGATAGAAGAAGAGGGATATATAAACCCCCTATTGCAGCGGGTAAAGGGTCTGGAAACCTAAAATTTAGTATTGTTCCCGGTTCGCCTCAAGAATCAATTATGATTTATCGATATAACAGTATTGATCCCGGAATAATGATGCCTGAAATAGGGAGGAGAACAATTCATAAAGAAGGTATCGCAATTCTTGAAGAATATATTAGATCCCTATAAATTCTCAAGCTTAATCTCTTTTTATTGGTTCATTTTTAGATTATCTTTGATTAGTTTATTATTCAATAATAAATATGAATTTATCCGATTTAAGGACAGGCCTTTTATTCAAAAAGCCAAAGCCTACCAACGTATCACCTTTTGAGAAGCTATTTGAAATTTTCAAGGAGTTAATTACACATACTTCTGGTGATTTTGATGAAGCAATTGAATGGTTAAGAGAATTAGACAAGGAATATCAACTCACTGATGAAAGTTATACGATCGACGATTTTATTAAAGATTTACTGGACAAAGATTACATTAAAGCAGAAATCAAACCTGATGGAAGTCAACAATCGATGGGTATTACAGCTAAAACAGAAAAAATTTTAAGAGAATACGCCCTAAAACAAATTTTTGGGAAATTAAAGCGATCTGGTTCTGGGAATCACAACACTAAATACAATGGAGTAGGGCATGAAATTTCAGGAGAATTGACCGGGTTTCAGTTTGGAGATCCAATAGAAAATATTGTGCTCACCGAAAGTATCAAAAATGCTCAAATAAGTTCAGGAATTAATGACTTACTAATATCAGAGGAGGATTTAGTAGTTGAAAAAAATTTCCATAAATCTCAGATGAGTACAGTTTTGATGATAGATATTAGCCACAGTATGATTTTATATGGAGAAGATCGAATCACTCCAGCAAAAAAAGTTGCCATGGCACTAGCTGAGTTCATTACAACAAGATATCCTAAGGACACACTTGATGTTTTGGTTTTTGGAAATGATGCACGGCCAATATCTATTAAGGAATTACCCTACCTACAAGTAGGACCATATCATACAAATACTGTCGCAGGTCTTCAATTGGCATTGGATATACTAAGAAGAAAACGTAACACCAACAAACAGATTTTTATGATTACTGATGGCAAACCTAGTTGTTTGAAATTAAAAGACGGTAGCTACTATAAAAACAGTGTTGGTCTTGATCCTGATATAGTTGATAAATGTTATTTAATGGCTCGTCAAGCCAAAAAACTTAAAACACCGATTACCACTTTTATGATTGCTTCAGATCCTTATCTAAAAAAATTTGTTCAAGAATTTACCAAAGCAAATCAAGGAAAAGCTTTTTATACAGGACTTAACAATCTGGGTGAAATGATTTTTGAAGATTATGAAAAAAATAGAAAAAAACGATTTGGATAGAAATGGAGCACCCTAAAATCTTTACACTAAAAGAGTTAAAAACTTCTGGTTATGAACCCAAAAAAATTCAAAAAGAACTTGCTGATAATTTAAAAGCGAAGATTAAAAGTGGTGAAACCACCTTTGAAGGGCTGATTGGTTATGACAATACTGTTATTCCTGATTTTGAAAGAGCAATTCTCTCAGGTCACAATATCAATTTACTAGGATTAAGAGGGCAAGCCAAAACCCGATTGGCTAGAAAAATGACTAGCTTACTTGATGAGTGGGTTCCAGTAGTAGTTGGGTCTGAAATTAACGATGATCCTCTTCATCCAATATCTAGATTTGCCAAGGAATTAATTGCTGAAAAAGGTGGAAATACCCCAATAAAATGGATGCATAGAGAGGAACGTTTTTTCGAGAAATTATCCACACCAGATGTAACAGTCGCAGATTTAATTGGAGATGTTGATCCTATAAAAGCGGCTACACTTAAACTTACTTACGCAGATGAAAAAGTCATACATTTTGGTATGATTCCAAGGGCTCACCGATGTATTTTTGTTCTCAATGAGTTACCTGATCTTCAAGCACGAATTCAAGTGGCACTCTTTTCCATTTTACAAGAAAAAGAAATTCAAATAAGAGGTTTTAAATTAAGGTTACCTCTTGAAATACAATTTATATTCACAGCTAACCCTGAGGATTACACAAACAGGGGAAGTATTGTAACCCCTCTTAAAGATAGAATTGGCTCTCAAATATTAACTCACTACCCTCATAATTTATCTATCGCCAAAAGGATAACTGAACAAGAAGCTAAAATAAGTATTGAAAAAACAAACTTAATTCATTTACCTGAACTTGCTAAAGACCTTATAGAGCAAATCGGTTTTGAAGCGAGAAAAAGTGAATATGTTGATGCTAAAAGTGGAGTAAGTGCGCGAATGAGTATTACAGCTTTTGAAAATTTATATAGTACAGCTGAAAGGCGTTTACTCATATCCCAAGATAAAAAAACCTCCATTAGAATGACTGATTTTTTGGGTGTAATACCTGCGATAAACGGAAAAATTGAATTAGTATATGAAGGGGAGCAAGAGGGAGCAAATGAAGTTTCCTTTCATTTAATTTCAATGTCAATTAAGACATTATTCCCAAAATATTTTCCTAAAATTGAAAAATTAGAAAAGCCAAATCAGGTTTCACCATATGACGAAATATTGGAATGGTTTTTCAAAGACAATGAGCTTTTTTTGGAGGATGACCTAATTGAAAAAAACTATAAAAACACATTGGATGAGGTGCCTGGATTGGCTAAAGTCGTTAAAAAATACTTCAATGATCTGGATGAAAAAGATCGATATTTTGTTATGGAATTTTTATTATGGGGCCTTGACTCCCACCAAAAATTAAACAAACTTAGAAGGCTGGAGGGGTTTCATTTTAAAGACTCACTTGGGAGTTTTATTAACCGACTTTAAAAAAAAACAGATTTAATTATGAATTATTTAATCTAATGATTAAAAACTAGCATTTGCAATAATAAAAATGTAATCTGCATCAAAGATTGATTTCTTTTATAAATTAATTTAAGCCTTATTAAAGCCTTGATTTTACAACTGCTAATATGCCCAAAACTATACATATTAAAGCGGATGCTATAACTATATTTCCTACACCCATTAGTTTTTGTTTAAATATACTATTTATTTATATTTCCAATTGAAATTGGAATTATTTCTGAGGGAATTCTTAACTGTTGATTAATATCCCAATTTGCTCTTAAATCAATTGTATCTGTTGAATAATAGACAATTTCAGGTTGAATTTTCTTCAAGTAGTTCCCTGTATCCCATTTTTTGTTTCCGTTTTTATCTCTTATATAGCGAAATAAATATTTTCCCGGCAGTAAGTATTTGAATTCATAATAATCAGAATCATTAATTTTATCATATCTCCTTAGCACTTTACCCTTTAGATCAACCAACTCCAAAATAAATGGAGATTTGTCTTCCCTTAATATTTGTAAGTAAAGATTTCCATAATCTGATATAGGTCGTGTTTTAACAGAATATCTCAAGGTGTCGTGAGTTTGTCCCCAAAAATCTACCATAGCATCGGGAAGAAATTCAATTTTATAGTTATCATTAGGTAAAGCATCAAAAGTTAATGCAAGCTCGTCATAATTCTTGTCAAGGAATGCTTCAAATTGAACTTCCAATGAATCCAATCCAACGATATTTATTAAATCCATGTTAACCTTTACAATAGGTAAAGAAGATTTAATTTTAAAACTATCAATTAATTCTATTGAGTTTTTAGTGATAGAACTTATAACTAGGGAGTCAGGTTTTATATCCTTTATTTTAATAGTATAAGTTTTAGTGGTGTCTTTTTCTTCGATACCAAATTTAATTGAATCAATCATTGATCCTCTAAACCAAAAATTTAAAGTATCAGTTTTCCTATCTTTATTTATTATGTATCTAAAATTCCTTGGGACTTTACTTTGAACCTTAATTGCTGAGGGTTCAGGTTTACCGAAATAACCAAAACCAATTTTATTTTTATTGATAAAAAAGGGGCGAGACCAATATAAATTTGGCACTTCTTTAAAAATCCTGAAATTTATTACACTATCACCAGGAAGAGTAATAGGTTCCTCTATGAAACCAATTTTATCAACACTTTGGTCAAATATATAATTTCCCGAAATATCTTTGATTGCTACTATTTGATATTTATCAGGACGAAGATTTCTAAAATTGTATACTGTTGAGTCGAGTGTACTAGTAGCATAAAAAGGCTTTTTCAAAAAAATAGTTGAGTCTGTATATGTGCTATCTATTGGATAGAGATATACTGAAGTATAAGAATCAGTTATTCTTTCATATGAATCAGTTATTTTTCCTCTTATTTCTAGTGAATCTATGATTGCACCTGTTGAAATTGCATAGTTGAAAAAAGGGAGCAAATTTCCTTCATTATTATCAATTATACTTTCTCCAAAATTGAAAGTATATGTAGTATTTTCAAGTAGAGAGTCTAACAATTCAATTTGAATTTTTTTAGAAACGGTTCCTTGTGGCTTTACCTTATATTTGTTTGGCTCAAGGGGAGGAGAAATAATCAATTGCTTATTAAGGTCAACTAATTTAATGTACTCATCAAAAGTGATTGTAATTTTTTCTTTGTCAAAAAAAACAGTATTCATTTTTGGAGAAGTATTAACTATATTAGGAGGTAATGTGTCTTTGAATCCACCAGTGGGTAAACTTCTTCTAGCGCATTGAAACGATGAGAGTAAAACAAAGGAAATTAAAAAGTAAATTCCAAATCTATTCATACACTGAACCATTTCTGCAAAATTATAATAATATATTGAAGATATCTTAGTAGTTAATTGAACAATGATCTAGCTAATAGCTGAAATTGAACTGTAAAAAGTAAATTTTATAAATCCAAATATTTAATTGATGAAGATTCGACACCATTTAAAACACGAAAAAAACTTATTTTTACTCCATGACTAAGCAATTAGATAGCTTTAAAAAGGTAATTTCCCATGCCAAAGAGTATGGCTTTATCTTTCCCTCCAGTGAAATATATGATGGTTTAAGTGCAGTTTACGACTATGGCCAAAATGGGGTCGCTTTAAAAAATAATATCAGAGAGTATTGGTGGAAAGCGATGATTCAGTTGAATGAAAATATTGTTGGTATAGACTCAGCAATCTTCATGCATCCTACTACATGGAAAGCATCTGGGCATGTAGACGCTTTTAATGATCCATTAATTGATAATAAGGATTCAAAAAAAAGATATCGGGCAGACGTATTAATAGAAGATTATGTCTCAAAAATTGAAACTAAGATTAACAAAGAAATTTCCAAAGCCTCCAAAAGATTTGGAGATAGTTTCAATAAGGAGGAGTTTGTATTAAATAACCCAAGAATATTAGAATACCGTTCTAAAGCAGATAATATTCTCAAAAGAATGGGTAAATCCTTAGAAAAGGAGGACCTTTCTGATATTAAGGCTTTAATAGAGGATTTAAATATCACCTGTCCTGAATCTGGTTCCAGAAACTGGACAGATGTAAAACAGTTTAATCTAATGTTTGGCACCAAACTTGGTGCATCTGCTGATACAGCATTGGATTTATTTTTGCGTCCTGAAACCGCACAAGGAATTTTTGTTAATTTTCTTAATGTTCAAAAATCAGGGAGAATGAAACTCCCTTTTGGAATTGCACAAACAGGCAAAGCTTTTAGAAATGAAATTGTTGCCCGGCAATTTGTATTTCGAATGAGAGAGTTTGAACAGATGGAAATGCAATTTTTTATTCCTCCAGGTACTCAAAAACAATGGTATGAATATTGGAAAGAAAAACGACTAAAGTGGCACTATAATTTAGGGCTTGGAGAACTTAATTACCGTTTCCATGACCATGAAAAATTGGCTCATTATGCAGATGCCGCCACTGACATTGAATTCCAATTTCCTTTTGGATTTAAAGAATTAGAGGGTATTCACTCAAGAACAGATTTTGACCTGGGTAATCATGAAAAATTCACTGGAAAAAAACTTCAATATTTTGATCCCGAAAGAAATGAAAGTTATGTTCCGTATGTGATTGAAACCTCTATTGGACTTGATAGGATGTTTTTAGCAGTCTTTTCAATGGCATTTACTGAGGAAATACTTGAAAACGGTTCTACTAGAATCTTACTAAAAATTCCTCCTATATTAGCTCCAATTAAATTGGCAATTTTACCACTTGTAAAAAAAGATGGTTTACCAAATATCGCAAAAAAGATAATTGATGATCTCAAATGGGATTTCGATGTTGCTTATGACGAAAAAGATGCAGTTGGTAGGCGTTACAGAAGACAGGATGCGATTGGTACACCATATTGTGTGACAGTTGACCATCAAACACTTGAAGATGAAATGGTTACAATTAGAGAACGTGATTCAATGAACCAGCAAAGAATTGCAATCAAATCATTAAGTAAAATACTTAAGTCAAAGTTATCTTTGGGTGAATTGTTGAAAAAGCTTTAAAATCTTATGCCCCGAAGGCGCTTTTTAAGCTATTTTTCAAAATTCAATTTTTTAATTTTGTGAAAAAACATTCTATTGAAGATTATATCTTATAATGTAAATGGAATTAGGGCGGCGCTTAAAAAAGGCTTAGCAGATTGGCTTAAACAAGCTGCTCCTGATGTCCTTTGTATACAGGAGACTAAAGCTACGGCTAATCAAGTAGATACATCTGTTTTTGATGATTTAGGTTATAAGCATTATTGGCACTCTGCACAAAAAAAAGGATATAGCGGTGTGGCGATTTTAACAAAAGAAAAAGTGCTCAATGTTAATAAGGGAACTGGAATAGAGCATATAGATTTTGAAGGTAGAGTAATTAGAGTAGATTTTAAAGCAGTGTCAGTTATTAGCCTTTACTTACCATCAGGAACGAATATTAATAGATTAAGCTACAAATTTAAATTCATGGATGAATTTCAGAACTATATTGATAATCTTAAAAAAAAATATCCCAATTTGGTAATCTGTGGTGATTATAATATCTGTCACCAGGCCATCGATATACATGATCCCATTCGGAATAAAAATGTCTCTGGTTTTTTACCTGAAGAACGAAAGTGGATTGATAAATTTATGAATCGTGGATTTATAGATTCTTTTCGCTATCTCAATGATAAACCAAATAATTACAGCTGGTGGAGTTACCGCGCTAACGCTCGAGAAAATAATAAGGGCTGGCGTATTGATTATAATCTTGTGAGTGAAAATTTAAAAAACAATATCAAACGATCATATCTGCTTCCAGATGCATGTCACTCAGATCATTGCCCAGTAGGATTAGAATTAAATTTAAATTAATATGAATAGAATTATAACCTTTGCCCTGTTTATTTTAACAATGAATTCCTGCGTGTCTACCCGAATTTTTAATGACCTTGAATCACGTTATGCTTTACTTAAAAATAATTATGCCCAACAGACCAAAACAATTGAAAAAATTAAAAATGATTTAGATGAATTGAATAAAAAATATAAAGCCCAAGAAAAAAGCTTGTCAATGACACATGACAGTTTGAGAGCTAAAAAGCAAAGTCTTGAAAAGCTTAAAACTTCACTTGAACTATTAAAGGAGAATAGTGAGAGTGCACTGAGGGTAAGGATATCAGAAAATGA
>MDTE01005462.1_pt1 | contig 31395 bp, 28 predicted proteins | sample 811231 | NCBI WGS metagenome assembly MDTE01 (sample SAMN05326651, study PRJNA326480) | marine metagenome | isolation source: seawater | place: Indian Ocean: Red Sea | collected 2010 | reverse complement strand
TTCTGACTTTAAAAAACTCACAAAAAAATTAATGAGATCCCAAATCATTAATGATGGTAAAAGAGTTGATGGACGAGATCTTGACGAAGTTAGAAAAATTTCTGCTAAAGCTGGGATACTTCCAAAAAGGGTTCATGGTTCTGCATTATTTCAAAGAGGGTTAACACAGGTTTTATCAACTACTACTCTTGGCACACCAAGTGATGCGCAAGAAATGGATGACTTAAATCCAAGCACTGAGAAAACATATTTGCATCATTACAATTTCCCACCATATTCAGTTGGAGAAACTAGACCAATGAGAACTCCTGGAAGGAGAGAGATAGGACATGGTGCGCTAGCTGAAAGAGCAATAATTCCAGTACTGCCTGGGAAAGAGACCTTCCCCTATGTTCTTAGAGTTGTTAGTGAGGTTTTAAGTTCCAATGGGTCAACATCAATGGGTTCAGTCTGCGGCAGTACTCTATCTTTATTGGATGCAGGCGTTCCTTTAAAAGCCCTTGTTAGCGGAACTGCTATGGGATTAATAAAGGAAGGCAAAGAGATTCGTATACTTACAGATATTCAAGGTATTGAAGATTTTTTAGGTGATATGGATTTTAAAGTTGCAGGAAGTGAAAAAGGAATTACCGCATTACAGATGGATATGAAAATCACTGGATTGCCAGTTTCGGTTATTTCAGATGCTATTAAAAAGGCAAGGCCTGCTAGATTACATATCTTAGAAAAAATGCAAGAAGCTATAAATAAACCACAAGAATCGTTATCGCCTCATGCCCCACGACTTTTGAGCTTTAGAATAGATCCAGAACTAATAGGTACTGTTATTGGTCCTGGCGGTAGAACAATTAAAGGTATTACAGAAAGAACTAATACAAAAATAGATATAGAAGATGGGGGCATTGTAACTATTGCCTCTCATGATGGAGCGGCGGCTGAAGAAGCTCAAAAGATAATAGAGGGGTTAACTCGAAAAGTTCATGAGGGAGAAATTTTCTCAGGTGTAGTGACTAGAATCATACCAATTGGTGCCTTCGTAGAAATATTGCCAGGGAAAGAGGGAATGGTTCATATCTCTCAACTATCAGAGGCAAGGGTTGAAAGAGTCGAAGATGTAGTAAGGCAAGGGGATGATGTTACAGTAAGAGTTAGAGAGATTGACAGTAGAGGAAGGATCAACCTTACTCTTAGAGGCGTATCACAAAACGACGGGATGTCATACCCTCAGCCCACGCCAACTCCGGTAGCACCTCTTAATTGAGTTAAATAGGATAAAGTTTGTTTTTTTGAATTATATTCTTAATTTCTAAACAAACTTTCTCATGATTTTCTTTTCTACCTGAAGCAACAATAATACCTTCATGTTGAAAATTTGGTTGGTTATAAATAAGCTCCTGATTGTCTAAATTTGTTATTGCTCCTCCTGCAGCCTTTAAAATTGCTGCGGGGGCAGCGAAATCCCAGTCTTTTGGGGAGCTCTTCCCAGGTAAACTCAAACATATGTATAAATCACTTTCTCCTCTAACAATTGAAGCGATCTTACAACCAATACTCCCCATCACCACTACTCTTTTAAAATTAATTTTTTCAATTAAAGTTTTTAAAATTTGATTCCCATGATTTTTACTTGTAACGATTGTCATTTCGCTAAGACTTTTTTTCGTTAATATTTTTGTTTTTTCCTTATATCCATTTTTTTTCTCACACCAAACCTCTTTACCATTAGAGATCCATAGTTCATTTTTACTTGGAATCAAAACAACGCCTAGAATTGGTTTTCCTTTATAATTAAGTGCTAAGTGCATTGCATAATTATCAGTCCCTTGAATAAAATCTTTAGTTCCATCAAGAGGATCAAGTATCCATAACCAATCAAAATTTTGAACTTGAATGTTCGAATGAACTTTTACATTTTCTTCACTTAAAATTCCCCAATTAATTTTCTTATATTTTTCCTTAAGTTTATTTATTATTAATTCATTAACCTCAATATCGGCTTTCGTTACAGGGCTTTCTTCATTTTTATTTTCTAAAATATTGCTTTTAATATTTGGATCCTTTAGAGTATTAGAGTAATGAAGCAAAATATTTGCAGACTTCCAACTATATGATCTCAAATCATCAATAAGAATATCAATATGAACACCAATGGGTAACTTAAACATACTATGCACCTTAAATCTACATTATCTCACAGGGAAACTGAACCAGAAAAAAGTGTTCTATACATAGTAGGAACACCTATAGGCAATTTAGAAGACATCTCAACAAGAGCAATAAAGGTACTACGGAATGTTTCTTTAGTTGCATGCGAAGACACAAGACATACAAAAAAAATAATGGGAAAATTCCAAATTAGTAATAGTCTCATAAGTTGTAATAAACATAATTATTTTCAGAAAATTCCCTTTTTGGTAAATAATCTCAAGGAAGGAAAATCGATAGCTTTAGTTAGTGATGCAGGAATGCCGAGCATCTGCGACCCTGGAGAAGAAATTGTTAGAGCAGTAAAATCATACGGATTTGATGTGATTTGCATCCCTGGTCCATGCGCAGCAATAACCGCACTAGTTTCGAGTGGAATGCCCTCATCTAGTTTTATTTTTTTAGGTTTTCTTCCTAAGAAAAAAAAAGAAAGAAAAAAATTATTGTCAGAAATCAGTCAAGAGGAAAAAACTACAATTTTGTACGAAGCTCCACATAGACTTAAACAACTTCTTAGTGAATTATATGAATACTGTGGAGGAGAAAGAGAAATAGAGGTTACTCGAGAATTAACGAAAAAGTTTGAAGAACATATTGGTAAAAATATTAATAACGCAATTAGTTTTTTTGAGGGTAAGGAAGTAATTGGAGAAATAACAATTACTGTTAAGGGTATTAATAAAAAAAATGAGCAAGAAATTAATATATTAGATTTAAAAAAAGAGCTTGGTGAGTTAATTAATGCTGGATTAAGCTTATCAGCAGCATCAAAGTATCTTTCAAAAAAAACTGGAATAAAAAAAAGATTAATATATAATTTGAGTTAGCTTAAGAAAATATGTCTTACAAATTTAAAAAATTAATCAATACACTATTATTTAATTCTTCTATTTTTTTAATGTTAATGATTGGGATACAGAATAGTTGGAAGAATAGTAATGTGAAATTTTTCACAATAAAAACTGTAAATTTACCCATAAGTTTTATTATTGGAACAAGTTTTATAAGTGGATCCCTGATAGGTAGTTTTTTAAATTTAAATTTTGAAACTAATGATAAAGAAAACGCTTAAAGTGCAATTAATTTATCATTGCTTACTATTCTTGAAATTCCTCTGGAAGCTAGAAGAGGTGCAACAATTTTAAATACATCCGTATTAGGAACCTTTATAACTTTTTGATCTTTATTACAAATTCTTTTAGCAGTTTGCAAATCATTATGTATTTCTATTGATTTTCTTTTTAAATCACTCTCTGGTAAAAATTCCCATTCCGGATAATCTTTTAATAATTTTACTTCTAACTCTATTTTTTTATCTACAATCATATAAACGATTTTGGGAAATTCAATATCTGATATGGGAACTGAAGCACAATCTTTTCTTGGAGAAGCATCTACATCATAATCTAGAGGAACAATTTCTAAAAAAGGAGAAGGTGAGGTCGAGTCAATTTGATTAATATCTTCTTCTAATTTTATATTTTCTGAGGAATTATTTTTAGTATTCTTGTGTAATTCTGAATTCGTTTTAAAATCAGTATTTATCTCTTTATTAATCTCATTTTGAGTTGAAACTTTCCCTTTATTAAGAAGTTCCAAATAATTTGATTCTCCTAAAACCTTTTTAAGGTTCCTAACTATTGTTAATTTAGAACATTGATATCTTTCAGATAATTCAACAATATTTTGGCTTTCAGCAAAGCTATTACTTATTTCTTTTTTTTGTTTTTCTGTTAGTCTTTTAGCCAAGCTTATTTAGGCAGTTCTAAAACCATTCTATGACATAACTTTTAAAAATTTTTAATTAAAATTAAAATAGACATAAGAAAAAAAAATCAAAAAGTATATAAAGAAATATTTTGTTTGTTTATGATATATTCTTCAGATATAATATTGATTATGCTTCCTTAGCTCAGCTGGATAGAGCAACTGCCTTCTAAGCAGTGGGCCGCAGGTTCGAATCCTGCAGGAAGCGCTTTAAATAATAGTTTTATGAAAGATACTTATAAAATTTTTTTGATAGATCGTTTTTATAAACAAAAATTTCTTTTTAATATCTACGTATTCATAACTAGAATTTACAGTAGAACATTTTCAATTCTCGAAAAATTTTTACTTAGAAGAAAAACGTTTGATAGAAATTTTGAAAATCTTGGTATTAAAAAATTTAAATCTCAATTGAACAAAAAACAATTAAAAACTTTTTTTGAAAATGAGATTAAAAAAGGTTCCTCATCAATAAAAATAGTATCAAAAAATGACCTTCATTCATTTTTAAATAATGTTTTTAAAAAAGATCTCAGAGAAAAGATTACTAATATGACTGGGTTTAATTTCTCAATAGATTATTTCAAAGTATATGAAAATAAAAATATCCCTATTAGCAATAGAAAATATCATTTTGATAAATCATTTAGTGAAAATATGTTAAAAGTATTCATTCCTTTGAATGTTTGCAAAGAATCTGGTCCATTAAAAGTCTATGACAAAATTAATAGCAAATTAGCAAGAAAAGAAACTTTATTTAAAAATTTAAAATATTTTTTACTTACAGGTAATGGTGAATCTATATATTGTATAAATCCAAATATGTGTTTTCATCAAGAGGGAAATCCAAAAAAGAATTTTTCTTCTGTTCAGATTATGTTTCAGTTAAATCCATCCAAGAAATGGTCATACAGAAATGATTTATACCAGAGACAATTTATGAGAGAAAAAAAATTTACTTCTTTTACTTCATTCTTCAGTGATAATACCTTTTTTGATTAATTTGTGTTTTTTAATAATTAGAAATCAAATAATGATAATCAGATTACAAATTATGATTTATTTATAAATGCTAAAAAATAATATTGAATTAAAAACTTCAAATAATAAATATAAATTTGGATTAATATCTTTTAATTTAGGGATATTTTTTTTACCTTCAGCTTTGCCAATAAGTATTTTTTTTCTATTAATTTCTATATATCAATCATTAAATATAAGCCATAAACTTTTCTTCAAAGAAAAACAAAATCAAATTTTATTCCTATGTACTGGATTAATGATTCTTAGCAGTATTAATTCAGCTATTTTTCTTAAAAGTATTACTCAACAAACTTTCCTAGATTCTTTAATTGGCTTATTAAATTGGTTACCCTATTTTATATTATTTATTTCTTCACAAGTTTATCTCCAGAATTTTAACCAAAGAAAGACTTTCTCAAAATTTATTATTGCAAGTACAATTCCTGTAATTTTAAGTTGTTTTTTACAAGCCAATTTAAAAATATATGGACCTTTTGAAATTTTTAATGGCTTAATAATTTGGTTTCAAAGACCGGTATTAGAAAATAGCGGTATAACAGGTTTATTTAATAATCAAAATTATACTGGAATTTGGTTATCTGCTATTCTGCCTTTTTTATTTTATGAATTTAACTACACAAAAAATAATTTTTTAAACAAAGTAATATTATTGATAATAATATGCTCAACAATTTACTTTACTTTGTTAACAAATTCGAGGAATGCTTTAATTGGAATAGCCATTGTTATGATAAATCTCTTAAGAAAAAAATATTTTTTAATATTCCCTTTCGTATTTAGCTTTTATTTTGCAGTAGAAAACTTTACTAACATAAATTTACCAGATTATTTGAATTTATTTAATAGATTTAATCCAACAAACTTCTTTAGCAAGATTATAGTTTTAGAAAATGGAGCATTAAAATCTACAAGATTAGATATTTACTCATCTACGATTGAATTTATTAAAGAAAGCCCTATCTTAGGTTGGGGGCCATCTAGCTTCGCAAAAGTTTATCAATCAAAAACTGAATGGTTGGCTTTATTTCAGCATTCTCACAATATGATTCTTGAAATTGCATATAACTTCGGTATTCCATTTGCAATAATAATGGTTTATTTTATAACTAAATTAATTAAAGATTCTGCATTTAAAATTTTTAAAGATTTACCAAAAGACAAAAGTTATTTTATAAATAAATTTTGGTTACTATCAGTTATAGTGATTGTCACAAGTCACTTGTTTGATATTACTTATTATGATGGTAAAATAGCAATCTTAATTTGGGTTTTACTTGCAGGTTTAAAATGTATTATTGATGAAAAAAAAGCTGAAGATTTCTACTCTAGCTAAACTTTGCAAATGTTTTCTTACAATTTTTTCTACATACAAAATGACTACTTAAAAACTTAATTAATATGAAAAATTTGATTATTTAAATGGAAATAAAAAACATTTGTTGTATTGGAGCAGGCTATGTAGGTGGGCCAACTATGTCCATAATTGCTCACAAATGTCCAAATATAAATGTGAACGTAGTTGATATTAATACTCAAAGAATTAAACAATGGAACAGCTCAGACTTCAATGAGCTCCCTATATTTGAACCTGGCCTAGCTGAAATAGTAAAAAAATGTAGAGGAAAAAATTTATTTTTTTCAAATTCATTAGAAGAAAATATTAAAAAGGCAGATATGGTTTTTATTTCTGTAAACACCCCCACAAAAAAAAAAGGAGTAGGTGCTGGGCAAGCAAGCGATTTAAAATGGGTAGAGGCCTCAGCCAGACAGGTTTCCAAATTTGCCAAAGGGCATACAATAGTTGTTGAAAAAAGTACATTACCAGTAAGAACTGCTGAGGTAATAAAATCTATACTTAAAATAGATTCAGAATCTTCATCTAAAAAAGGATCCACTTTTGATGTATTGTCTAATCCAGAATTTTTAGCCGAGGGCACTGCAATAAATGACTTACTAAATCCTGATAGAGTTTTAATTGGTGGAGAGAATAAGACTGCCATTCAATCCTTAGTTAAAATTTATGAGAGATGGGTTTCAAAAGAAAAAATACTTATTACAAATGTATGGAGTAGTGAGCTTGCAAAATTAACGGCTAATGCTTTTTTAGCTCAGAGAATAAGTTCAATTAATTCAATAGGTGCATTATGTGAAGCTACCGGAGCAGATGTAAGGGAGGTGGCTAGAGCAATTGGTTCAGATAGTCGTATAGGTTCTAAATTCCTAGACGCAAGTCCGGGGTTTGGTGGCAGTTGTTTCAAAAAAGATATATTAAACCTAGTTTATTTATCAAGACACTTTGGGTTATTTGAAGTTGCCAATTTTTGGGAATCTGTTGTGAATCTAAACACTTGGCATCAACATAGGATTTCAAGATTAATCACAAAAAAATTGTTCGGTACAGTCACTGGGAAAAAAATTTGTATCTTGGGATTTGCTTTCAAGGCAAATACAAATGACACTAGAGAATCCTCAGCAATTAGCATCTGTAAAGATTTACTCCAAGAAGGAGCAAATTTATTTATTCACGATCCAAAAGTATCTTCTCAACAAATTGCTAGTGACTTATTAATTGAAGAGAATAAAGATTTAGGAAGTCTTAATGATACATCTTTACTTAATATTGAAGGTGCCTGGAGTTTCGTAAGAAAGATAGATGGATGTTTTAAAAACGCAGATGCCATTGTAATCCTAACTGAATGGGAAGAATATTTCTGTATTAATTGGGAAAAAGCATCACAGTTAATGAGGCAACCTGCTTGGGTATTTGATGTTAGATCTGTCCTTTCAAGAGAGAAGATTTTAAAATATAACCTTAATTTATGGAGAATTGGAGATGGCACTTAAGTTTTTATAAAAAAAATTTTTATAAAAATATTGCAATAATCGTAGAAGAAAAAACTAAGCCATAAATTGTAAAAACTGTTTTCTTTACGTCCTTAAACCGATCCAAAAGACGAAAATGTAAATGCAATCGATCTGGGAAAAAAGGTGATTTACCGCTTCTAAGTCGTAAAAAAATTACTAAAAACATATCTAAAAATGGTACTAAAACTAATAAAAAAGACTTTTGCAAAGAGACTAAATTATTTGTCAAGTCACTATTTACATCGCTAAAAGTAAGAATACTTAGACAAGCTAAACTAAACCCAATTAAATAGGATCCTGAATCCCCCATATATATTTTTGAAGGGAAAAAATTAAATATTAGAAATCCAATACAACATCCTGCAAGAGATAAAGATAAGTAAAAAATAGAAATATTCTCAAGAGAAAAACTTATAAACGCTATCCCCAAAAAGTTAATTAGAGTTATACCTGTGGATAATCCATCAAGTCCATCTATCCAATTTATTGCGTTTGTGACACCAACCAACCAAAGAAAAGTTATTAAATAACTTGTTAAAGGAGAGAGTACAAGCACATTCGAATTAAGGGGCAGGAATGAAATGTCCAATGAGTTAATAGATAATCCATTGGCCCAAACAAAGCTCATTCCAAAAGTTTGAAAAAATAATCTCAAATAAGGTGAAAGATTAAACAAATCATCAAATAAACCAATAATAAAGAAAAATAAAATACTAAATAGAAGTGGTATTATGTTTAAATTTAAGCCAACATTTGGAAATATATTAAAATTTAAAAATATAAAATTGAAAAATTGAGAGATCAAAAAACCTATTAATATAGAAACTCCTCCAATCCTTACCATCTCCTTATTATTTTGTTTTCTCTCTTCATTTTTATCCAACAGATTGTATTGAGTTCCAAATTTAATTAAGTAAGGAACTAAACTTTTAGTTACCCAAAAAGCAATAAAAAAGGTTACAAAGCCAAGACCTAATACATAGTTCACAATCTATTTTTTTGAAAGAATTTTAATCAATTGTATAATATGAAAATAAAGCATTTTATATATTATTTAAAAATAAATTGTTTTTATGATTTTATAAAAAAATAAGCTTATATGGACCAAGAAAATTTATTTTTTCATGAAACGTTTAATAATAAAAAAGTTTTAGTAACTGGCCATACTGGATTTAAAGGAAGCTGGTTAAGTATTTGGTTATTTCTTCTTGGAGCTAAGGTTTTCGGGATTTCAAATTCAATCCCCACCACTCCTTCACACTTTTCTTCATGTAACCTTCAAAAAAAACTGATCGATATCAGAGCAAATATCTGTGATGTAAAGAGAATTAGGGAAATTATTCAAGATATACAGCCTGATTTTATTTTTCACCTTGCTGCACAATCATTAGTAAAAGTTTCTTATCAAGATCCTTTTTTAACGTGGCAAACAAACACAATGGGTACAGTATCAATACTTGAGTCTCTCAAATCTATTAGAAATAAATGTGTTGCAATATTTATAACTAGTGATAAATCTTATGATAATCTCGAATGGGACTGGGGATATAGAGAGAATGATAAACTAGGAGGAATAGACCCTTACAGTGCATCAAAAGGTTCTGCCGAATTTGCAATAAGATCATACTCGAAAAGTTTTTTTAACAATAGTAATATTAGGATTGGAGTCGGGAGGGCAGGAAACGTAATTGGAGGAGGTGATTGGTCTAAATATCGACTTGTCCCTGACTGTATGAAATCATGGGCAATTGATCAAGAAGTTATTATTAGAAATCCTCAATCAACTAGACCATGGCAACATGTACTAGAACCTATTAGCGGTTATTTAATCCTTGCGAGTAGACTAAATATTAATGAGCATCTTAAAGGAGAGGCATTTAACTTCGGACCACCTGCGAATCAAAATTTTTCAGTTATTCAAGTAGTAGAAGAAATGTCAAAGTATTGGAACAAAGTAAAATGGAAAATAGAAAAAGATTCAAATAGTCAAGAAAGTGATTTATTAAAGCTTAATTGCGATAAAGCACTTGTAAAGTTATCTTGGGAACCAGTTTGGGGCTTTAATGAAACAATTAATCAAACTGTAAAATGGTACAAATACTTTTATGAAAAGAAAGGTGACCTCTTGAAAATATCAACCAATCAAATTCAGAATTATACAAACTCAGCGATTTTAAGGAATTTATCTTGGACAAATGCTCAATAACAAAGTTATCAAAACATCAATCGAGAGAATCATTGTAGATGGGGGGGATGTTTTAAAAAATATCAAGGTTGGAGATAAAGGATATAAAGGATTCGGAGAAACTTATTATTCAAAAATTAATTTTGCAAAAAAAAAGGGGTGGAAAAAACACCTTGAAATGACTATAAATTTAACATGTGTTATGGGTGAAGTAAGATTTGTTTTTTCTGAAAATTTAAAAGAATTTGAAAGTATTATTCTTAATGAAAAGAACCTATACAGATTAACTATATATCCAAATGTTTGGTTTGCATTTGAAGGATTATATAGACCATTTAGTATAGTTAATAATGTTGCTGATATCATTCATAATCCTAATGAGGTTATGAGAAAAAAGTTAGATGAAGTTAATTTTAAATGGTAATAAATAAAATGTAATTAATTAAACTTATAAAAATTTTTATACCAATCTACAAATTTACCAATCCCAACCTTGACTGAAGTATTTGGCCTGTAGTTTATGTATTTAACTAGATTTGATATATCTGCTGATGTTGCTTCAACGTCTCCAGCCTGCAAAGGTTGATAATCTATTATTGCCTTAGTTCCCAAAGAATCCTCAATTGCACTTATATATTCCATTAGTGATGTTGGTTTAGAATTCCCAATATTAAATATCTTATAAGGAACCCAACTTATTGAAGGATCAGGCCTCTTCCTATCAAAAAAGGAATCACTAGTAGCGGGTTTTTTAATTAATAAATTTATGCTATTAATAACATCATCAATATAAGTAAAATCTCGCATCATTTTACCATTATTAAAAACTTTTATAGGATCACCAGAAATAATAGCTTTTGTAAATAAAAATAATGCCATGTCAGGTCTGCCCCAAGGTCCATATACTGTAAAAAACCTTAAACCTATTGTTGGAATATTGAATAGACTACAGTAACTGTGTGCCATGAGTTCATTCGATTTTTTACTAGCAGCATATAAACTTAAAGGGTGGTCTACTCCGTCGCTTTCACTAAAAGGCATTTTTGTATTTCCTCCATAAACTGAACTGCTACTTGCGAAGATAAAATTCTTTACTGGATAATTTCTACATCCTTCGAGTATATTAAGAAATCCCACAATATTAGAATTTATATAAGAATAAGGATTCTTAACAGAAAAACGAACTCCAGCTTGGGCAGCCAAATGAACGACAACATCTAGAGAATATTTCTTAAAAATATTTCTTATTTCTGTCTCATTTTCAAGGTCAACTTTAATAAAAACAAATTTTCTATTTAATTTTTTTGCTTTTTCTTGTAATTTTAAAATTCTTGCTTCCTTGAGTTTTATATCATAATAATTATTTAAGTTATCTAAGCCAATAACAATATTATCTTTATCTAAAAGTTTAAAACATAGACTAAAACCAATAAATCCCGCTGCACCTGTAACTAGAATATTCATGCTTATATAAAAAACTTTAATTTAAATCCAATTTTAATATAATTGCAAAAACTTTAATTATATTTTATTTTTAAATATTAGTTTTACGTTTTTTTTTGTAATATTTTTGGTAAATTTATTTATGAATTCAGAACTATAGATATTCTGGAAATTTGCAATTTAATTCTAATGAGCTTATTAATAGTTGGAAATCCTGGTTCATTTTCTTCTGGCATATCGAATTCTTTATTAGAAGATTACAAACTTGAATTAATTGAAATAAATAAAGATTTTGATATTTCTCAAAATATATTTCCTATTAAAAATAAACTGAAAAAGAATATTTATAAATTTTTAATTTATTTAGGAGGAGAAACAAGAAATGAGAAATTGATGAAAAAATATAATCAATATTTTTTAATTAAGATTGGAGAAATATGCAATAAATATGGGGTTCATTTAATCTACTTAGGCACACTTGCTGTTTTTGGGATTCCAAATGAAAACCTGATAACAAGAAAATCAATTAGAAAACCATTTAATTTATATGGGAAAACTAAAAATGAAGCAGATATTTATTTAATGAACAATTCTTATAAAATCCATATTTTTAATTTGTTACCTGCGAGTATAAAAAATAATTCTAAAAAAAACTTTTATAATAAAATAAAACTACAATTAAGAAAACCTTATTTAAAATTAATTCTTTTCTTTTTTTGTCCTGGAGGTCAATTTAGTTTTTGCTCTTATAATGACATTACTAAAGAAATTAAAAATTCAATTAATTATATAAAAAATTACAATAAAGTTAAAGGGTCAGATTCAATTTTTTATCATGAAAAGATAATTTCAAAAGAAATTAAATTTAAAGATATTTACTATGCTGCAAATAGATTCTATCCATTATTCACACTACCATCATTAAGCATAAAATTAATTAAATTTTGCTTTAGTTTTTTAAGTCAAAAACTTCTTCTAAGAATAATTTTCCTTTATAGCTTAACGCGTTATAAAAACGAATCATTCTAAATTAATCTCTAAAACACCTTAATAAATAGTGAAAAAAAGAAAAATAAAAAAAATATTATGCGTTACAAACGATCTTCTATTTGTGCACCAACATCTTTACTATATTCTATCTTATTTATCAAAATCAAAAGGTTTAGAAGTCTTTTTGGCATCAAGTAAGAAATCCCTAGATAATTATAAAATCCCATCAAAAGTTAAATTTGTTTCAATTCCAATAACGAGAAAACCACATTTAATAAAAGATTTAAACTCTATTATTAAACTAACTAAAATAATTAGAAAAGAAAAACCTGAATTAATAATTAGTTTCACACCAAAGGCTGGATTTATATCATTAGTGGTTTCTAAATTATTTTTTTCAGTTATAAATGTGCACACATTTACAGGACAAGTATGGGCAAATATGAAAGGGATCAAAGCAAAGTTTTACCGTTTTATAGATAGTCTAATTGCAGTAAATTCTACACTTTGTTTAGCTGATAGTGAGAGCCAAGCTATATTTTTAAATAAAAAATTGTATTTCTCAAAAAAAATAATTGGTTTAAAAAATGGATCTCTTTCGGGGGTGGATCTAGAAAGATTTAAGATTGAAGATATTAATTTAAAAAGTTCTTTAAAATTTTCTAAAGGAATTAAATATTTATACTTAGGTAGATTAAATATAGATAAAGGTATTAATGATCTTATACAAATAGTTCCAAAACATTTGAAAAATTTTAAAAAAGATCAATTTACATTTGTTGGACCTTGCGAAGATATAAACATTTTAAAAAATTTAAATAATATAAAAGAAAAATGGCCTAAAAATATCATCATTAATGGTTTTACAAATAATCCTGAATCTTTCTTAAAAAATGCAGATATTTTACTTTTACCAAGCAGGAGAGAAGGATTCAGTAATACAATCATTGAAGCAGCTTCTTGCAAAGTTCCTACGATAGCTTATGACATTTATGGAATAAAAAATAGTTTAAAAAATAATGTCACTGGACTTCTTGCTAAACCATTTTCAATTTTAGATTTTTCGAATCTAATGAAACTATGTTCAAATAACACAGAAATTATTAATAAATTATCCCAAAAAGCATATTTATACTCACGCCAATTTAGCCATAAAAAAAGAACTAAAGTTTTTATAAACACAATATTAAAAAATATTTCTTCAATTACCTTTTAAATATAAGTTTGAATTAATAACAAATAATCTAAATACAACATAAGTGAAGATAAAATAATTTTAGTTAAAGAAATATAAATTATTATTGATGATTAGATCTAATGTACTAAAAAGATTAATATCTGCATCACCGCTAAAAAGAAGATTTCTTATGGTTTTAGTAGATACTTTCATAGTTTTTATTTCTACTTTTTTGTCTTTTTGGTTATTATCAAGCAAAGATGCTTCAAATATCACTTTTTTGGGTTATCTAATCATACTTATAACTTGTATATCAACCTACATATTTACTAAGCAATATAATAGTTTAACAAGGTTTGTGGATACATCCTTAATTTATAATATCTTTCTAAGAAATATTCTCGTTTATATTATTTTATTTTTTATATCTTCCCTAGGCTTTTTAAATTTAAACATCGATGTAAAAAGTCTTGTTTTACTTTTTTCCTTTCTATATACTTTTACTTTATCAATAAGATTTATTCTTAGAGACTTTCTAATAAAAGCCCAAAAACGTGATTTAAACAATTTAAAAAAGGTAGCTATTTATGGTGCAGGTTCTGCGGGGGCGCAATTGTCATCAAGTTTAAATATTGCCAGAAGTCACAATATAGTTTTTTTTATAGACGATTCCGTTTCCTTAAAAAACAGATCTATTAATAATATACCAATAATATCCTCTTCAAAAATGGAAAAATATTTTAAACGTACAAAAATTGATCAGATTTTATTAGCAATGCCTTCAGTAGAAAACAAAAGAAAAAGAGAAATAATTAAGAACCTATACAAATTTAATATACCAGTTTTGCAGGTCCCTTCTATTGAACAAATTGAAACAGGTGAAGCCTCAATAAACAATTTAAGACCTATTAACATAGATGATTTATTAGGCAGAGATAAAGTAACCGCCTATTCAGAATTTTTAGGTCCAGGTATTGTTGGTAAAACCATATGTATCACGGGCGCAGGGGGTTCTATTGGAAACGAATTAGCTCTACAAGTTTTGGATTTAAACCCCTTTTCTTTAATTTTATTGGATATAAATGAATTTAATCTATATAAAATTAAGGAGATAATACAAAAAAGATATCCCGAAAATAATAATGTTAAATATATATTAGGCAATGCATCATCTGAATCATTAATTGAATCATGTTTTAAAAAATATAAAGTAAATATAGTTTTTCATGCCGCGGCTTATAAACATGTTCCAATAGTCGAAGAGAATCCTATTGATGGCCTTGATAATAATGTGAATTCAACTTTTGTAGTAGCAAAATATTCTTCAATTTTAGGAATAGAAAAAATGATTCTAATCTCAAGTGATAAGGCTGTTCGCCCTACCAACATAATGGGAGCCTCAAAACGTTTATCAGAACTAATAATACAATCTTTTGCTGATAAAGAATCAAATAATACTAATAAAGGTACTTGTTTTTCAATAGTAAGATTTGGAAATGTTTTAGCTTCTTCTGGATCAGTAGTTCCATTATTCGAAAAGCAAATAAAAGTGGGGGGCCCTTTGACCGTAACTCATAAAGACATTATGAGATATTTTATGACTATTAAGGAGGCTGCCTCATTAGTATTGCAAACAGCATCTTTAGCCAAGGGAGGAGAAGTTTTTTTATTAGATATGGGCAAACCAATTTCAATTATGAAACTAGCTAAGCAGATGATTAGATTAAGTGGTTTAACTTTAAAAGATTCAAAAAATACTAAAGGTGACATTGAAATTATTACTACGGGCCTAAGACCAGGTGAAAAACTATATGAGGAATTATTAATTGAAGAAAATGCGGAAAAAACTTCACATCCTTTAATCTATAAGGCTAAAGAGAATTTTCTAAAGTCTGAAATATTATTTCCTGAACTTTTATCTCTTAATGAATTAATTAGATTGAGAGATAAAGAGAAAATTTTTCAAAAACTTTCCAAGCTTGTTACTGAATGGGAAAACTCTAAAAGCAAAACAAATAAAAAACTTTTTTAAATGTTTAATTTATTAAAGTTATAAACTAAGTATCAAATTTTAAAGAACGACAATATTCTTTTTTTAATCTTACAAGTATCTATGGTTTCCAAATTCTCAAAACCAAAATGTTCTGCATTTTTCCCATATGAAATTAATATCCCTTTAGGACAATGATATGCTGACCCTTTATCTCTTTTTATAATTTTTAATCCATAAAAATCAATAGATTCTTTTGTACCATTATCTATATTGTAAATTCTCTTATTTTTTTTTAATGCCTTTGTTTCTCTTCCTAAAGAAAAATTTACTCTTAGACCTATTGGTTGATATTTTAGTTTAATTAAAGTATTGCCTTCTATATCTCTTAATCCCGTAAATAGCTTAATTAAAGAATCCAAGTCTTTTTTTGAATAACAGTCAAAAACTACATCAGGATGCATAGCAGGAAATAAAGAATATTTTGAAGTTGATAACTTTAGACTTTTTAAAAGTTTTTTTTCATCAGAAATAATTATTTCTGATAAATATTCTCCCCATTCTATCGACTCTTGTCCCATACTTGACATTATTAAGAGTGTGGATGAATTCTTATCACAATATTTGATTAATTTACCAACTTGTTCATCAGCAATATCCATAGCTTTATAAATTGATTTAGAGTTAAATTTATTAATATCTTTTAATTCCAAACCAAAATCTTCTGGGAAAGTATCTTTCCAATATCTATGCATCATGCCTGCCACATGATTAGTGAAAAAAGTTGTTAGTTTAGGTTGGTATTTTAGAAAATGTTTCCAAAAAACATCAAAACCTAAAATAGGCTGTATTAGAGATCTTCTTTTTTTATATTTTGAATCCATTACTTCCTTGATTAAATGAAAAATTGTAATGCGTAAAGATTTAAGGCTAAAATTACCAAAAAGCACTAATTTTAAAAACATTATCAAAGAATCCCAATCATGTTTTCCATTAATGGCTTTGTTTCTTCCTACTAATTTAAGATTAAATCTCTGAAAATCTTTAATTCTGCTGGGGAAAGATTCTTCATTAGGAGAAAATGTATCTGGGAGATAGAATTTGAAGTTTTTTCCATAAACAGGAGGAAATGATTGTAATGAACCAAAAATACCCACATCAATTCCTGCCAATCCTAGATCGATCCAAAATGGTGGATATTTTTTGTTGGCTAAAACTAAATCTTGATTTATAAATCTAATATTATGTTTGTAATTAGGAACACCTCTGTGTAGCGTGGGCCAGGTACTCCAAGGGTGTAATTCGCCATTATCCTTTGTAGTTGTAATTTTAAAAATTCCTTCGTTAAGAACCTTCGCAAAGTTACTTTTAGGCTTATAACTTACATATTTTTTCAACAATTTTGAAGGCACTTCATTTAATTCATAAATTATTAAATTATCCACAATTAATTATTGAAAAGAATTGATAAATTTCAAAAGTATTATATTTATTTTAACTAAGATCCTTTTTTTTACAAAATTCACATCAGAAATTATTACTAAGTATTCTTTAAATAATAAATATTTTTTAAATAAATTAAATTTCAAAAAAGTAATAAAGAGTAGAAAAGAAGATATATTTATAAAAAAAGTTTTATTAATAAATCCGAAACTTTTTTCAAGTGATTTATTCAGACCAAGAAATAAAAAATATTAAAACAACAAAATGTCCCTAAATAATATCTTCTCAAGTCTATAAATAAACTAACAAAATGTTTGAGTTTAACTTGTAAGAATTTGTTATTAATTTTGATTGCAAATTAAAGCTTAATTTTTTTATTAAAATTCCAAGCATCTTTGCTAATATCTATTAAATTTTTCTTTGGTGACCAATTTAATATTTTTTTTGCCAAAGAATTATCTGCTACAAGATAAGGATTATCCCCCTTTCTTCTATCAACAAATTTATATTTTATGTTTAATTTCATTTCATTTTTAAAAATATTTACTATTTCCAAAACTGTCGATCCGTTACCAGAACCTATATTTAAATTAATAATTTGTGACTTATTACTGATCAGAAATTTTAAAGCTAAAAAATGAGCCTCTGCTAAATCCATAACATGTATAAAATCTCTAATACAAGTACCATCCCTGGTAGGCCAATTATTTCCAAAAATATAAAAGTATTCCATCTTATTTTCTAAAGATTCGAAAATCTTAGGAAATAAATTATTTGATACTAAAGAATTCTCTCCTAATAATCCATGAGGGTGAGCACCTGCAGGATTAAAATACCTGAGGTTAATAATCCGCCATAAATTTTTTTCACTATTAAATAAATCACTTAATATTTTCTCAATTGTTAACTTAGTTTTACCATATGGATGAATAGGCATTAGTTCATAATCTTCTTTAATTTTTCCTTCATGCTTTGATTTATAAATCGAAGCACTACTACTAAAAACAATATTTCGACAATTATATTTTTTCATTGTTTTAAACAAGTTTATTGAACCATTAACATTAAAGTCCCAATATTTAATTGGAAAGTCAAACGAATCACTTATTGATTTAAGACCCGCTAGATGTATAACACTTTCGATTTGTTTATTTGACTTCTGAAATTCATTAAATACATTATTTAAGAATTGAAAATCTCTTATATCTCCTTTGCGAAAAAAAAATTGCCCCCTTTTGATAGGTTTTGTTTTGACTAATGTTAATTTAATTTTATCAATTACGCTTAATGAACTATTTATTAAAGAATCAATAACTAAAACATCAAAACCATTTTCTAAAATCTCTAAGCAAATATGACTGCCAATAAACCCTAATCCTCCAGTAATAAGAACTAAAGACAATTTCTTTTTAAGTTTAATATTTTTATATTAATATTTTTATTTTAACTAGGCAATCATATAATTAATTTTTAATATGCATTAATTAGATACTTTAATTTTTGGAATTAAGGTTAAACTTTTGTTTTAAATTTTAAAAAATAAAAAAATATTTCAAACAAAGCAAAGACACTATTCCTAATCCCCAAGTCACAGAGATATCTATATGATTTTTTAAATTTAAATCTTGTAATTAAAAATAAAACGTATCTTATTTTATGAGTTTTAGATAAGATATCAGCCTTTGCTTTTGGAGTTAATCTATATATAATATCTATAGCCTCTAGAATACCAATCTCCCTAATAGATTTAGAAAGATTTGTATTATGAAATCTATATAGACATAATATTTTATTTATTCCATACACTTCATATTCTTGAGAGATGTAAAGATTCAAATAATAATCAGGAGAGAACTTATAAAAAGAGAATTTACCTGCTTTGATCATTGCTTTTCTATTATATAAAATAGATGGAAAAGGTAAAAAATTACCCTTAAATAACTCTTTGTTTACTTTTATAGATTCTAGATTATCTTTACAAGGTTGGATTGCTTTTTTTCTTACTAAAATCTTCTTTCTATTAATTCTGTCAACAAATATATGACACTTTGAATATATAAAACCATAATTACATTGATTTTCATTAATTATTTTGATTTGCTCGCTTAATTTATTTGGCATCCAAATATCATCACAATCAAGAAATGATATCCATTCCCCTTTTGATTTCTTGAAAGCCAACTCTCTTGCTTCACCTAATTCAGTAAATTTTTTTGCATAAAAATATCTTATTTTAGGATGATTATTTTTCTCCAATATTTTTAAACTTTTGTCAGTGGATTGATTATCCCAAAAAATTATCTCCCAGTTTGTATAACTTTGATTATAAACTGATTTTAAAGCTTCTTCTAGATACTTTTCACCGTTAAAACAGTTAATTATTATGGAGACTAATGGTTTTTGAATAATCAAAATAATTTTTTTCGATAGTACGTAATTGTTTTTGCTAAACCAGTTTCTAATTTAACTTTAGGTTCCCAATTTAATAACTTTTTTGCCTTTCCTATATCTGCATAAAGTTTCATATTTTCTTGAGGACGATATTTAATTTCACCAAATTGAGGTTTTCCATATCCCACATTTTTGACAATTTTTTCTACTATTTCTCTGATTGATATAGGAATTCCCGAAGCTAAATTTATTACTTCCCCATTACAGTTTTTTTCTGTAAGTGCAATCACGATCCCATCTATAATATCGCTTACATAACAAAAATCTCTAATCTGCACTCCCAGAGATGTTGGGAATTTTTCGTTTCTCAAACAACTTTTGATAACAAATGGTAGGAATCTGTCCGCTTTTTGGCTTTCCCCATAAACTAGAAATAATCTTAATATAACAACAGGAAGACCCTCTGTTTTGTATAACATCTTCAAAAAGTTAGTACATGAAAGTTTTGCTAATGAATAAGTCGAAATCGGTTCTTCTTTAGAATCTTCATTTTGAGGAGATTTTGTATTCCCATATTCATCACTAGATCCAATTTGTACAAACTTTTTTATTTCCTTTAGATCAATTGACCTTATAACATTTACCAGTCCTCCAAAATGTGTATTAAAAGTATCAATACCACCATTAAAAATATCTCTATGATCAATATATCCTGATAGATTTACTACAAAATCAAATTTCATTCCTTTTAATGCTTTATTCAATTCTGAGAAGTTTCTGATATCAACTTTAATATGTTTTACATTTATTAAATTATTTATAAATATATTTTCTTTAAGAGAAATTGAGACACATTCATAGCCTAGTTCACTACATCTCTTAATAAGATGCGATCCTATAAAGCCATTACCACCTAAAATGAGTATACAACCTTTCACAAAAATCCTATTTCTATTTCTATTTCTAATTTAGCCAAAAACCCAAGGTGGTTTATTGCAATTCCACATTTCTTCAAGGAAATCCTTATCTCTTCTTGTATCCATACATTGCCAAAACCCTTCATGCTTATAAGCCATTAATTCTCCCTGTTTAGCAATTTCTTCTAATGGTTCTTTTTCTAAAATAGTATTATCAGAATTAATATAATTAAGAAACTCTGGTTCAATAACAAAAAAACCTCCATTTATCCAGCCATTTGCAGTCTGTGGTTTTTCCTTAAAAAAATTAACTTTATCTCCTTCTAAAATCAATTCTCCAAATCTAGCTACTGGATGAACTGCAGTAACTGTAACCATTTTGCCATGACTACGATGAAATTCAATTAGTTTTTTTATATTTATATTTGCAAGTCCGTCTCCATATGTCAAAAGGAAAGTCTTATCACCAATATATGGCTTCATTCTTTTTACTCTACCTCCTGTCATAGAATTTTTACCAGTATTTACTAATGTTACTTCCCATTCACTACTAAAGTTTTGATGATATCTTATACCTCCAGTTTTTAAATTAACTGTAAAGTCTGTATTAAATAATTTCTGTTGATAAAAGTACTCTTTAATCTTTTCTCCTTTATAGCCTAAAGCAAAATAAAAATCATTAAATCCGCAACGAGAATAAATATTCATCAAATGCCAAAGGATAGGATATCCACCAATCGGTACCATTGGTTTAGGCAAATACTCTGTATATTCAGAAAGTCTTGACCCAAGTCCACCTGCTAAGATAACTACTTTCATTTATCAGATTATATATTTTCAATTTTACAAAAAAATGTATTATAAAAACAAAATTAATTAATAAGCTTATTAAAAAAATTTAAATCATCCTTAAATTCTTCATACTCAAAAGCATTACAAGCTGATAAATAATCAAAATGTTCATCAACATTTATTGAATTTGCTTCTGGCATTTGCATTGCTAAAACTTTATCACCACGAATAATACCGCTTTTTATTAATTTAATAGGAGTTAAATAAATGCAACCATTTCGAATATATGCAATTGGATCAAAATCTTGTCTTCTAGAATATTCTGGTTCAATAAACTCACTGCAAATGTCTTTTAAATAGCCATGATTATCAATTTTTTTTATTCGATATGGATGATGATCAGCAAGCTTTTTAACTGATACAACACAAGAAGCCTCTGGAGAATTTTTTAGCATCAAAATTGCTTCTTTAATATGATCAATTGTTCTGAAAGGGGATGTTGGTTGCAAGAGCATAACAGCATCAAATGTTTTATTATATTTTTTCTCTAACCATAAAAGTGCATCTTTAATTGCATCTATCGTTGGTGAGTTATCTTGAGAAAACTTTTTTGGCCTTAGATAATCCTTATATATTTCATAATCTTTTAGTAGCTCAAGATATTCTCTGGAATCCGTAGACAAAATAACATCAGATAAGATTCCTTCTTTTTTTGCCTCAAGTGCTGTAAAAACACTATATTCTAAAAGAGGTTTTCCTTTGATAAGTCTTATATTTTTATTTTTTACACCTTTTGAGCCAGAACGTGCTGGAATAACTCCTAATACCCTCATAATTTTATTTAGCAATAGAACTTTTAATTCATTTAAAAATTATTTCTTTAAATATAATTCTATATCTTGTTGAATCTTTTTTACACCCAAATTAGAATCGCTTAGCCCAATTTCAGAATTAATTTTTTCTGTCCAAGAATTAATTTTTTTGTCATCCGTTACTTTATTTATAAAGTCTTTTAAAGATTTTTTATCCGTAATATATAAGCCAGAAAACTTTTCAAAATAATTATTTTTCATAATAGATATTGGATCATAAAAAACTCCAGGTTTTTTTGAAGATAAAGCTTCAATTGTTGGAGAAGTAAATGCCATACTAATTACACCTTTAGAAACATTTATCAACTTAGAAGAAGGCACATTTTCATTTACAAAATAGACTTTGCCTTTTTTAATTAAATTTAGAAACTCCAATGTTTTATTAAAGTATTTAAGATTATCTTCTAATTTTGATTTACCTTTAAATAAAAAAAGGTAATCGGGTCCGAGTTCATTTAATAAATTCAAAAGATCATTCAGAAAATTTTTATGGGAGTTTAAAGGGTGAAGAACCTTTTCACCAATAGAGCATAGAAACACAGAGAATATTTTTTTTGATCGTAAGTTATTATCAAGCCTAAAAACGTCTTTATAAGTTTTAAATAAAGGACCAACAATTATATTATTTTTTGATTTTATTCTAGAAGCATTAAAATAATCTATTTGTTGAGGCAATAAATAGTATCTTCTGTCATAACTAATAAATGATTTTTTTGGATCAGGGAATAATTTATCTTTACTGTAAAGATGATATTCAGTCGCACTATGAACATAACTCCAACAATTTATTTTTTTTTCGGAGAACAATTTATTTCTTACTAAATCGGAAATACTATAATCATTATAACTTACAGAAATATCAAAATAAAACATTTTCAAGAACTTCTCCCATTTGAGAATTTCAAAAATTAATCTTGGTATATTTGAGCGGATATTGGGTTCTAATGAATAAAATATAAACAAAAATCTTGTAAAAGTAACACCTAATAATTTAATAAGTCTAGTGAGGTCATTAAAAGATGAACTTTTAAAAATTTCCTTTTTATTGAAAATAGTTATTTTATATTTCTTAAATTTAACCTCTTCGAAGTATCTTTTTCTTAACGATGTTTTAGAGTAAATCAAAATTTCTTGTTTGGACAAAGAATTAGGAATTACTGAATCTAATCCACAACTTTCATTATTATTTGATAACTCTAAGGCATTTTCCCAAGTTAATAACCCTAATTTAAATAATTTTCTTTTGTTTTTACCTATAAATCTTATAGAAGATAAAAAATATAATATGACCCCAAAAGACATAAAATAATCTTTAAATAAATCCCAAGAAAGAAATCCTATAAATTTGACATTTTCAGGATTTATGTTTAATAAATTATTTGAATATTCAGTCTTATTTTTATTTAAATTTTTAATTACTTGATAAAAAATTTTTTTATATTTTTTTGGAAAAACTAAAATACAGTTTTTATTATCATAAATTTTTAATATACCCAGAGATAAAAGGATATAAGAAATACTCTCAATATTTATCTTATTTTCAAAATCTTTAAAGAGAGATAATTTACTAGATTTTTGAAACAAAAGATTTGAAATTAATCTACTATTACTTTCAAAATTTATATCATCAAATATTTTAAAGGCTAATGATTGAATTTCTAATTTAAGTTTTGTTCCAAATTTATTCCATGAAAATTTAGTAGATGATTTTAGATTAATTCCTTTAGGTTGAGGAAAGCTTGTATCTACTATAATCTCATTAGATTTTCTGAACAATAAAAATAAATTTAAAAAAAAAGAATTTTGGTTAGGTCCAATAATATATATTTTTTTTGAACGACTCATAAAATAAAAATTTCTCTATAAAAGCATATTTAAAATCTATTATTTAATCAACTATATAACTAGTCAAAAAGTCTTAATTATAATTACTGTATAATATATTATATTTCAAAATAAATGGAAAGTATATACTTAACTTTATGTCGTCTAGGATTAGCTTCAGATGATAGTACTGAATTATTTTATGAAGGTGCAAGGGATAATCCTAATATTAAATTCTATATTGACAAAATATCAGGAATTATTTTTATAAAGAGCGAAATTGTTAATAAAGATGAATATATTTTAGGAGAATACAGAGAAAAAAAAGCTATTAAAGAAGGGAAAAAATCCTCATCTCTAAATTATGAAAGATATAAGGATTTAGATAGAAGATTAAAAGATAATGAACAATTTTATGTGGGAAAAGATATTGTAGATTTTGGATGCGGTCATGGACATTTCCTAAAAAATATCAAAGATCTATCTAATAGTATTTGTGGTATTGAGCTTCAGAAAAATCTTGTAAATGAATTAAATTCTCATGGAATAAAATGTTTTACTGATATGGAGAAAATTGAAGAAAAAAGTATTGATACTTTTTTTTTATTCCACTCTTTTGAACATCTTCCTAATCCATTACAAACTCTGAAAGAAATTAAATCAAAATTAAGAGATAAAGGTCAAATTATAATAGAGGTTCCAAATGCAGATGATTTCTTATTAACAACATTAAAACTTGAATCTTTTATTTCTTCCACTCTTTGGTCACAGCATCTGATTCTCCATACAAAAAATTCATTAAAAGTATTTCTTCAAGAAGCAGGATTCGGTAATATTCTGGTTAAAGGTATCCAAAGATATTCTCTCTCAAATCACCTAAATTGGCTTAAAAATAATAAAGGTGGTGGACATTTATCTAACCTCTCAGTAATTGATGATGATGAACTCAATCGTGCATATTCAAACGCTCTCTCAAAAATATCTAAAAATGACACTCTAGTTTTAATAGCTGAAAAGCCTTAAATTTTTAGAATCTGTTTAACATATAATCAAAATCCTGAGAAATAAATTTTTTTAAATTATGTTCAAATAATCTACATTCTTTTTCCCAATAACTGGGAGAAAATGCTCCAATATGAGGAGTTAAAAAAATATTTGGGTTATCAAATAGTTTTGACTTAGTTGGTGTTGGCTCAATATTAGTAACATCTAAAATTGCTATTCTTGGACTACCTTTTTTAAAACTTCTTAAAAGTGCCCCTTCATTTAAAGCTGAACCTCTCCCAAAATTCATGAATATCAGATCTTTTGAAGTTTGAGAGAAAAAATTATCATCAAAAAAATTATGTGTTTTTTCATTTTCTGGTAATAGTGAAATTATGACGTCATACTTCTCAAGTTGGGTAATATTTGCTAAAGAAATATAATTACGATTTAAAAAATTATACTTCTTTTTACTTCTAGATAGCCCATCCACGATAGACCCTAAACCATAAAATCTTTCAGCTAATTCTTTACCTATATTACCTAAACCAATAATAAGTATTTTTATATCTTGGAAGTCTTTAATTTGATCAAAATATAAATCATAATCGGATCTAGTATATGGAGTTTCTTTTTTTTTAAAAAATATATCTAAGCGTCTTATAAATATTCCAGTAAGTGAAATTATGTTTGTAACCATAGAAGAATTTACAATACCTTTACTAGATGTGATTATTAGTTTTTCATTTAAATCTATCCTATTATTTAGTCTATTAACTCCAACAGAACCAAAATGGACCCACTTTAGTTCTGGCATTTTTAAAATCATCTCTGGTTCAATTCTATTCCCCCAATAAATTGAAGCGTTTGAATTAATTTCTGGGTATCCGGGGGAATTTACGAATACAATATCTATTGGGTAATTACTTATTAATTTTTGATAAATACTATTTGGGAGTGAATACATTGGAGATTCCAATGCTAAATCACAAGCTATTAAATATTTCATAAAATTCAACTAATTCTATACCCACTACCTGAAATAAAATTAAATTTATCAAGACTCGATAAATTAATAGAATTCAATAGTAGGTCAATATCATTATTTGAAAGTGACCTTATCTCGTTCATTTTTAAATCTGGGAATAGATATTTATTAATCTCAAACTCAACCATTGGAATTTCAAACCATTCAATACAATTTGTAGCCCTAGCAAATGCTAAATTCAATAAAACAGAAAGTGCCGATCCCCAAACATGAGATGTAAATCTTAAATTAGGCGAGACTGTCAATAAATTATCTATAGTATTAGTCAGATCTAAGAAACTGCCTCCATGAGTAACATCTAATTGAAAAAATTGAATTAAATCAGCAAAAGATTCGTACTCTGAATAAGTAGTAAATGACTCCCCAATTGCAAGAGGAACATCTTTACCAATTCTGTCTCTTAACTTTTTATAATCATAAATTTTGTCGGGATTTAGAGGTTCTTCAAACCAAAGTACCCCTTCTTTAAGAATATTAATATTATCCTCACATCTCTTCAAATCTAAACAAGGCCTTAGAGTTCCCTGTATAAAATCAATCATTAATTCAATTTTATTTTTATTATCGGAAAAATTTTTATTTAAAAGAGACTTGACTTCAAAAACTCTTTTTTGATCAACCTTAAACTCTTGTAAACCGCATCTCATTTTAAATCCATCATAATTATCTAATATCGCGGTATTTGCATCTTTAAGAGTTTCTTCAACGTTATATGCCACAGATCCTCCACTTAAATAATACTTTAAAGAATCAAATTCCTTTCTTTGCAAATTTAAGTGGAAATAACTTTTGAGTCCATCTACAATTGACAAATTTTTCTCTTTAAAAAGAATTTGTAGAATGCAATTTTGAATAGCCCCTTCAATAGAACTAAAAATTCCAGAATTTGAGATAAAAGGAATATGAGAAGAAAGGTCCAGTTTATCTAAAAAATATTCTCTACCGATTAATAAATTGGAATAATAATCCACCATGTTAGGTAAAATTTCTGGAATATATATTCCAGAATAAAGCTCTGCTGATTTAGTAATAAAGTTATCACTGGTAACAGAAATAATAACGATAGACTTATAACCCAAAGGCTGGCCGTATGATTTATTTTCGCCATAAGAAGAAGAGAATCTTTTAGTTGTTATAAATTTAATCTTCACTAAGCTATGCCTTTCCAAGTATTACCTGAAGTTGTATAGTGATGATCACAACTTAAATCTGGGGAATAGAGAATATTTGTCCCTTTATTTATCATGTCTATTGCCCAATACCTATCTTCTTTCCCTTGTAGATTTTCGTTAAAAGGGTTTTCCAATAAAGTATTTTTCGAGAAAAAAGAAAGAGCATTATGCATAAAATATCTTGATTCATAATCCGAAAATAAATTAATTACTTCTTGATTACCAAAATGAGCCCATATATATCTTTTTTGTATTCGTTTTCCATGATAAAAGGGAGTTTGGGAACCATATATACATGAATATTTTTCAATTTTTTCTTGCAGGTTTGGTAGATTAAAATTTGTCAACACACAATGACTAGAAATTATTAAAATATTTTTTCTTGTTGAATTCTTAACTCCAAGATTTAAAGCTTTACCTGGAGTATAATCGGATATATTTAAAATTTTAATATTAGTATATTTTTTTGATTGAGGTAAAGTTGGATCATGTTGAAAATGTCTAACTATTTCTAGTGTTTGGTCTGAAGAATTATTATCTACAATAATAATTTCTGGACAATCTATGTAATCAAGGCAAGATTGTATACAATGCCCAATCCATCTAGACTCATTCTTTGACCTTATAACTATTGAAATATCATCCATCAAATCTCCCCCTATATTGTTCTCTGGATATATTTTCCTTAGGGTTATATTCTAGACCATTATCTTTTTCAAATTGAGGATATAGTTCGATAAAGTCACTTAAATCTTTTAAATCTTTTGGAAGAATTGCAAATTTATTATCTCTACCCGGAAGATTCTTATCAACCGTAAAATGTTTTTCAATAGCCACTGGCGAATATTTTAAAGAAGCGAATGATGCTAATATTCCCTGAGTATGATCACTAAAACCTACATTTTTAAAGTAATTATTTAGTTTAGAAATTCTTGGAAGATTAATTAAAGATGGCTCACAAGGATATGCAGATACACAATGCATAACTATAAGATCGCCTTCAAAATTTTCAAATAGATCAGCTAATTTTTGAATTTCTGTTGCGTTTGCTGTACCAGTAGAGACATAAACTATTTCGAAATTCGTTTTACAAAAGTTCAACAGCTTATAATTTGCCACTTCAAAACTTGGTATTTTAACTTTATTACACCCTAAATCAACCAATAATTGAGCATCGGGTATGGAGAATGCAGAACTCATAAATTCTATTCCAAACTCCTTACAGCTAGCCATCAAAAATTTATGGTCATCTACTGAAAGTTCTGCTTTTTCATAAATTTCTCTTCTTCCATCTAAATCCCATTCACCTGATTTTAATCTTGATACTTTCCATGTTTGGAATTTAGCTATTTTCGCACCATTTTCAGAGGCTTGTTTAATCATCTCGCAAGCTAAATCCATCTTGCCCATGTGATTCCAACCGATCTCAGCAATTAAGTTATATTTCATTTTAAATTTATTTTCCAATTCTATAGATTACAACACTTTTCAAAAAAAAAGTTAATAAAACATAAAATTAAACTATTTTTGAGGAATTTTAATTAGTAGGTTTAAGTATTATAGAAAACATATTAAATCCAGCTTAAATCGAATAATAAAATATTTTTCTTAAACAAAAAAATTATAAATTCAAAATAAATTTAATCATTTTTAAAATCATTTCCCTTAATAATACGTTTAATTTTGCCAGAATCTATTTCTACAATTCGGTCACAATTTGCTAGTGAATTTAATCTATGAGCAATCATTATAGTTGTTAAATCTTCATCTATAGATCTTATAGAATCGACAACTTTTTTTTCCGTGTCATTATCTAATGCACTTGTAGCTTCATCAAAAATAATAATTTTTGATTTTTTATAAAGAGCCCTTGCTATGCCTATACGTTGTACTTGACCGCCACTTAATTTAATACCCCTTTCTCCAACCAAGGTTTCATAACCATTGCTTAATGATTTAATGAATTCGTGAATTCTGGCATTTTTGGCACACCTAATAACTGCATTTAAATCTATTTTTTCTAAAGGAGTACCATAAGCTATATTTTCAACGAAAGAATTATCAGTAAGGAAGATATCTTGAGGTACGTAAGTAAGTAAATTTTGCCATTTAATTAAAGTTTCTGGGTTATTTGGATCGTGCATTTCAACTCCATCAATAAATATTTTTCCATTAGAGGGCTTAATTAAACCCAATAAAATATCAATTAGTGTACTTTTGCCACTACCTGTTTTACCAATAATTCCAATTTTTTCTCCTTTAAAAATTTCAAATGTCAGGCCTTTAATTATATTTTTTCCATTAGGATTATATTTAAAAAAAATATTTTCTAATTTTACACTTTTTTTAAAATTTAAAATATTAGAAATACTAGTAAAATTATCTTTTGGTATTTTTTGATTTAGTATTTCTAAAATATTAGCAGCCTGATTAGAATTGGCTCTTATAGCAGATAAACTACTATAAATTATCTGCAAATTAGGAAGTAATCTTTGTGCCGCCAACGCAAAAACTCCAAGAATAATTAAAGTCCCTTCTTGATATCCCTCTTGATTTCTCATTAGAAGAGTACTTATTATAAGCATAAACAAAGCTAGAGATTCGATTCCATATCTTGGTGAAGTTGATAGAAATCTACTTTCACCATATAGGGTTCTAACTGATCTATCCAATTGATTATATTGAGTAAGATAAATCTTTTTGCAATTAAAAATAATAATATCTTTTATTGAACCTAAACTTTCTTGAATAATTTTGATTTGTTTCTTTTGGTTTTGATTAATAATCTTACTATTAAACCTAAGCTTTAATTTTGAAAAATATGCAAAAGAAATGTAAATAAAGAGAAGGATAAAAACCACTAAAAATGTTACTTTGAAATTAAATATTAATAGTCCAATAAGTAAACTTAAAGCGATAATAGTTGAATTTAATATTGTTAAGCTTCGATCTATGATTATTATTGTTGAGGGTATATTATTTGAAATACAGTTTAATATTGCAGAGCTATTTCCCTGGACATGCTTCAAATATGGTTTCAATAATGTTTTTCTATATGCCTCTTTACTCAAATCATTTCCAATCAAAGCAGTTAAACGAGTATTGAGCCATAAATTTAGTATTTTTATTAATCCTGTGGATAAAGCTGTAACAGCAAAAAGTAGAGTTAATGGAACAATTAATTCATTTTGGTTTGATATACCTAAAACATTTGCAATTTTTGGCAAAATTGGTAAATTCCATATTTTTTCAGGATCTGTAAGAATTAATAAAAAAGGTACAACGGCAGAAAGGTTTACCATTTCAGCAAACCCGCTCAAGAATGTAACAAAAAAAATACAAAATATTTGTATTTTTCTTTTCTTGGTTAACTTATTCCAAATAGCTAATATTAAAATCCTACTACTTGTGTAATTAGATTTTGTTTTAATCATATTTTTTCAATATTAAGAAACTGAATATTCTGGATTACCTACTAAAAGATCAATTATTAAAGTTAACCATATTGTATGGATAGATTCAACGATATTGTAAGCCTTACTATTTACCCATAAAGAACAATCAGAATTCTTTTTAAGAAAATTTTCTTTGTTCGAGCCAGTTAAACTTGCTGTAGAGATTAAATTGTTTTTTGCAAATTTTATACCATTAATTAAATTCTGAGAATTACCGCTCACACTTATAAAAATTATTAAATCTTCAGGGCAAGCATAAAACTCCAACGCTTTCTTTACCCAATTTTCATAACCATAATCATTGGAAAAAGCTGTTATGAGATTGTGATCATTAAAAGCTATTGATTTTACTTTAGCTTGCTTAGTGAAATCAGTTGCGGCATGACTAGCCAAAGAGGCGCTTGCTCCATTACCAATAAAAATTAACTTACCTTTAGCATTTTTAATATTGTTAATCTGATCTCTTAATTTCAAAATGCTTTTATCATCTCTTGAATCGAATAAAATCCTTCTATATCTTGACCAGTAATCATCAAGAAATAGAATTTCATTTTTAGACTTTAATTTAGAAAAAGATTTAATATGATCTACCATAATATTTGTTTATTAAATTTAATTTTAAGATTTTAAATTTAATATTGTTATCTAATTAAGATTTTATAATATTAGATATATATTTAAAAATCATAAAAATAAAACAACTTTTAAATAAGATAATTTTATTATTTAAAATTATCATTTTATACCAAGTAAAATTAAATTTCCTTAAGTTGATAAACCTTAATTAAAATAATTAGATTGAATTAACAAAATCAATTTAACTTTTAAACA
>MDTE01154554.1_pt1 | contig 31409 bp, 22 predicted proteins | sample 811231 | NCBI WGS metagenome assembly MDTE01 (sample SAMN05326651, study PRJNA326480) | marine metagenome | isolation source: seawater | place: Indian Ocean: Red Sea | collected 2010 | reverse complement strand
GGCTGTGGTATGCGTTAAGATCCTGTGCCAATTCTGGTGACCAACGAGCTCTCAGCTTACGTGTGGTTGCCGTAACTGCGATTGACTCCACCTTGATGTCGATCTCGGGGATCGCGGGTGAAGGAGCAGAAGTGCTGAAGTTTGATTCGAAGGAAGGAATGACCAAGGTCGATCCTACACCCGACTCAACATTCAGTGAATCAGCAATAGCGTATGAAGCAGACAATGCTGCGCCACCAACGCCGGTGTTACCAGCATCACCTGAGAACACACCTGTTACAACGCAAAGAAGCGTAGCATTTGTGTCTGTACGACCAATCAAAGGATTGGCGGTGAAGTTTGATCCGTCCCATGTACCAAACTGGTTTAGGCGACGAATGTTAAGGACGTTGCTACCACCCTGAATTGAGGTTCCGGGAACTGCAAGTCCTGGGTTAATTGCCGCAGTGGATGATCCCTGTACAGCACTGAACAGTGAGATATCCTTGACTTGCGTCATGTCCATGCCAGCAAAGTTGTCATTTGTGATGTCAACCATCAAGAACGAGAACTGACCTAGGCCGTCAAGACCTGAGTCTTCTTCGATCAAGTTTGTAACTTGCGGGTCAAACTGGAGTAGCTTACCATCAGTTCCGGTGGCAACAGCCTTACCGCCTGTGGTGAAGCCAGCAGATCCACCGAAAGCACCAGAAGCGCGGAGGACAAGACCGTTTGAGGAGGAGTGAACCTTGGAGTAGGTTGTTCCAACCAAGTCGTATTGACCACCTGTAGCATCAGAGCCGGTTCTTACGGCTTTACCTGCTGGGTTGTTATAAATGGATTGACCCTTCTCATATGTAGAAGCGGTAGCAGCATCCGAGCTCAAGTCGAGCGGGGAATCACCACCAATGTCAGATCCGTAGGTGTAATCCAGATAGAAGAGCAGGCCGGAAGGCAAGCTCATGGGCTGGATGGAGACGAGTTCGTTGGCAACTAAGCCACCGAAAACTCGACGAACGATTGGGAAAGCAATGTTAGAGAAACCACGAAGGTCGCCGGATGAGGTGAGACCACCAGCACCGGTTGAAATCGAGCTTTGCTCACGGAGAACTTCAGCGCACTGGTTTTCCAGTAGGCGCGCCATGTTTTCTCTGCGAGTTCCATCTAGTCCGCGAAGAAGGCCAGTACGACCCCACTTCTCAACTAGACGTTCGCTTTCTTGACCCAAGTGACGCTCACGAATGCCTTCCGCAAGAGTTTCAAGCGAAAATTTACTCATGTTTCTTTCCTTTCAAAAAAAGATACGTCTTTAGGTTAATGGTTAAGTTAGTTTAGACCTGCTAGGATTGACCAACGTTTCGATTCTGCAGACTCATTTAGGAGTGTGCTGGAAGGCTTTGTTGCTCGGCTAGCGGATCCCGCTATTCTAGAAGCCGACTCATTGACGGTCTTCTTAGGAGCAGACGATGTCAGCCCCTTATAAAGTAGCTTAACTTCCCTCAAGCTCTTTGCCTCATCTAGTGACTCGATTGCTCGAACCTTCTGGTTCTTCGTAAGCTCGTCGCTGAGTAATAGCTTATTGGTGTAGAGTAACTTAGCGTTGAACAGATTCATTTCAGACAACTGACTTTGTAACTCATTGATGGTAGTTGCATACTCATTTTCTATTTCTTGTGTAGGTTCTTGTGCAGCTTCAACTAGTTCTTCTGCTTCTTCATCGCTTGATTCAGATAGCATCTTGGCTAGTTCATCACGAAGCATGGTTTCAGAAATTTCAAGGACTGTGTCGTCATCAAGTCCTTCGCTCATGTAATCTTCTTCCAAAGCATCCACTTCTTCTTCCATCGGCTCATGGGCACCTTCATCTTCGCCTTCTTCAAGCTCAGCCAGAATTTCTTCAAGCTCACCTTCGGCAACATCTTCAGGACCCATAGCCTCTTGGACCATGTTTCGAATCTGCTCTCTTAGCTCATCAGCAGAGACCTCAAGCATTACTGCTTCATCAGCCTCGACCTCGACCTCTTCGTCTTCAACTTCGATGGCTACTTCTTCTTCCCCGCCTTCTTCGCCGGCTTCTTCGCCTTCTTCAGATTCTGCAGGTAATTCCTCACTTAGCTCGATGGTGACATCGTCAGCAGCCAAGTCAGGAACTTCAACGTCGCCGAGATCCACACGAACGCGCAGATCAACAACTTCTTCGGACAAAAGCTCTCTTAAGGATTTCTTCATTTCGTTTATCTCCCTTTTCTTATTCCTCAAGTTGTCATGCATGTTCTGGATCTCAGTTCCAAAGTATCCAGAGTTTTGATGATTACTGTTAATGATTTCCTCAAATGCTTTCACGGCTTGCTCGGCGATGCCGAATTCAGCTAGATAAACTTTGAGATTATCTCCACGCAGAATTGCGGGGTTTTTAGATTGTAAAATAGCAAAATGCTCATTAAGAGCAATAATTCGTTCTTGAATTTTTTTAAATGTGGGAATAAAATCAACCGTTTGGTTTATTTCATCTCGTGCGCGCGCGTGATCTTCTGAAAGCTTTTTGGACTCATGGGACCATTCGTTTGCAATATTAATAAGCCCCTCAAGTGATTCTTCATTGATAGAAAAATTATCTTTAAGTTCTTCAGATCTTTCAAACAAAGAACCTTCTTGGGGCGTAACTTGTGATAAAAGAGATGCAGCATCTTCCTGCAAGTCATGCTGGATCCCTTCAAAAAAGTCTCCATCGTCAACATCTTCGCCTAAAATCTGCTTGTCAATTAAAGCTCGAATTTTAGGTGTTATTGACTCTATAATAGCGTTTTTGGCGTTTTGCTCTGCAGCCTCTCTTAGGCTCTTCGCATCTGCCAGTGCTTCGTCAAGTAATGAAGATGTCATAGCTACCCTTCCACATTTTCACATATTAAATATGATTTCCCGAAAGAAATGTTACAAGATTAAATATTCGTTTCAAACTAAAGTTTCATTTGATTTTTCTTGGCTCTTCTTACTGCCCTCAAATGTTTTTCTCTTCTTTTTTCAGACTTTGACTTAAATCTCAGCGTTGACTTTCTTATGTCGTCTTGCAAACCTGACTGTTTGCATGTCCTTTTAAATCTTCTGACAAGGGCTTCCCCTGACTCATTTTTTCTGGGCTTGACCTCAATTACCCCTTTGGGCTCTTTCAAAAATCTTCTACGTCGATTTGACATTTTTAATGTCCTTCTGTTCAGACTCATCTTTGTCTTTTGCTTGAATTTCTTTTTTGTCATATTCCGCGTTTTGAACTGGGTCTTCGTCTTTATCAAACAAATCTTTTAGTGATGCGTAAACTTTGTCTCTTCTATCTTTTTCTGAATATCTTGGGCTGGCCCAGCCTACCCCGCCGATAGTTTTGCCTGATGCTGTCTTAAAAATGCCTGCGCCATTACCCATCATCAATATAGGAGAAAGTGCACCATTATTGTTCATGTACTCTAGTAAATGCTCAGCATCAAACAATGACATATTTTCACTTAGCCCTAGGTCAAGTCGGGTTGCACCATTGACATATGCCTGTCTTGCACCGTATTTTGGCGGGAAGGGGTCAGAAACAGGAGAGCCGCCCCTAACCTTATTAGAAAGCTTTTTAGCTTGGGTATGGGTAAGACCAAGCTCTTCATCCTCGTAATCCTTCGCGTCTTTTTCTAATTCCGAATCAACGTCATACGGATAAGTTGATGTCATTTTGGTAGGTGCGCCGATGCCTGCTTTTGACACCGGGTTAACAGCACCGTAACCATACCCTTTTCTTGCATCGGGCAAGGGAAGAAAATAGTTTATTCTCTCAGATATCTTTTTCATTATCTAAGCAGTAAGCAAAAACTAGCCATTGTCTGTGGCAGGCTTACTAGATCCTAAGCCGTAAGCGCCGATAGTTGCGGGACGCTGTCCGGATATTTGATCTGTCGTGCTGACAGGGTTGGCGAGATTGTTCCCTGCAAAAGCAGATCCTCCGCCCTTAACCGGATGGACTTCATTTTCTTGTCCGATTGCACCTGCAGGAGCTGAAGCTATGTTTGGTGCATAGGGGCTAACTATTGGATTGCCTGCATTGTCCTCTTCTACGGAGGGGATGTCCGGCGGTCCGCCGGCGTTGCTGTAGTCTGTATTGTATTCTGTAAAGCCAAATCCGTTGAGGATTGTGCCCTCTATTGACGCCCTAAAAAGTTTTCTTACTGCTTCATCCTGGCCCTTATACGCTCTGGACTTTTCACCGGAATAAAGGGGTGACTGCGGAAAAGCAGCTCTTAAAGTTTCTGAACTTCTATTGCCCGGCAGTCCCGGATTCGCGGGATCAGCGACTTCTATAATATTACCCATCTTTGTAGACATTAGCGTCTCCTGTTTGAAAGCACATTATAAGTATGAGCTTAGATTATTTTTGCCTTGGAGGAGAAAAAGCAAGCTCAGACCAATTTTGTGCACCTGGAAAAACTTCTTCAGGACTAGCAACAGATGGTCCTCTTGTTCCGGCTGTGGCAACCGGTGGTGTGCTTCGGGGGCCGGCTGAATACTGTTCTTGCAACGTAGTTTTTGCAGTATCAGCAAAAATTGACTGCATAACTGGATCAGCTGAGAGGCTTTCAGCAGAGCTTTGGACGGCCTTTTCAAACTTTATGTGATCACTTGCAGTTTTACGTCGCTGTTTCGTGCTTCTTGATCGTGCCTCTTCAATTCGGCCTTGGGAAGGTTTTAATAATTCATTTCCCGATATTCCCTCTTGAAGAATTTCTACCAAGCACTCTTTCACCAAGGGTGCCATGATTTTTTTAAGCTTTTCACGAGAGAGCTTTGACATTATCCCACTCCCTTGTATCCATCAGAGCCAGTAAGCGTCGGAAAGAAATTAACGGGAGTAAGTCCCGCGAGGAGGGTATAGCCGGCTTTCTTAGAAGAGTCTGATAGTAGAAACAGCTCTTTGCAGCGAAGTTCTAGCCTTCCGGTGGTCTGGTTTCCGGAAAGAATAAAATAGTTTGCTGTTAAGTTAGCAGGATATTTCACCCCATTTTCAGTAAAACCGACTCTTAGCGGATGTGCAGATGTATTGTGAACAACAAAGAATCGTGTAGGATTAGGGAAAGCAACCCTTATAGGAGTTCCGCTGCTTGCCGGAATTGTGTCTCCAGATGAACCCGTTACGAAAGGCACACCAGACAACTGGTAGGAGGGAACATCGTTAGCACCTATTTGAAAATTATCTAACGTCATTTTTAATCATCCCATCTCAAAATATTATTTAGCTCGCGATGAATCTTGTCATCTCTGGAAAAGTAGTTGTTAAGTTCAGTAATTTCAGCTTGGGTAAGATCTCGAGCTTCTTTCATAACAAATGCGCCTGGAGTTGATGGTTCGCTCACAATATCCCAGCAAATAAGCTGGAAATCATCCTGGACCTCCTGGTGTTCACCCCTTCTCCGGGTGGATCCTACACCTCTTGATGAGATCCCGATCTTAATTCCGCTTTCAATTAAGCTCTTAAGAATCATGCCTTTCGGAGTATTTAAAACCTCTATGGTTCCGTATACAGTGTCTCCATCCATGTAGGCTTTTCTTACACAGTGAGAAACGTTAGCTAAAGAAACCACGGAAGAGTCTGGGTGGTCTAGCTCTCCAAGTGCTCTTCCTTCATTTATAAATTTTTGATAATTTCCAACTTCTCGCTTAAGAACATCAAAAGGATAAATTCGCCCGTTTTGATTTAGAGTGTTTGCTTTTTGCAAAGGGCCGGAAAGGAGAAGCTTGCCGTCTTCTTGCTTTGCTTCGAGAATCACGCTCGAGTCATCAGCGTCATAATCAAAGTTGATGTATTCTGTAAGTAACTTCAATTTATTCTCCCATTAATTCGTGCTTTAGCTTTGAAACTTCTAAAAACCTCTTTACAGTTTCATCGCTTAGTTCGCTCGTATTTAAGTTTTTAATTTTTTCTTCGACATTAGTGATGTTTTCTTTCACAACTTCACTTGAAGCATTAGATTCATATTCTCGGAGAAGATTTAGGGTCTCCTCTTTAATGCTGCTTAATTTTTCCTCAAAGTCTTCAGATCCTTCTTGAAGCATGTAGGACTGTAGTATTTCTTTCTGTTCAAGCGTCAAATTAGATCCGTATTTTTGGTTCACTTTCTCAGTCATTATTTTTACAACAAGGGGATCAATGCTACTATCAGATTCAACTTCGGGTGCAACGTGCTCTTTAGAAAGATTCTCTGCAAGAATTTTCTGGTATTTGATGGCAGTAGAAACGTCAAGAGATTTTTCTCCTCGCCAGTATTTCACCATAGTGGCTGCCGTAGCGTAAAGCTTATAGTTTTGAATTTGAAAATCATAAAAAGAATTACCACCAAGGGATTCATTAATTTCTTTAACTAAAAGAAATTTTTCTTTAACCAGCATGTCTCCGTTAAAGCCCGATGCTGTCTTTCTAACTTCTTCTAGAATAAGAGTAGCATGCTCCGGAGAACCTACTGATTCATTAACAAGGGCGTTAATCAAGCGAAATTCTTTATGAATCTCTGTTTCTCTATTGAAAAATTTCTGAATTATCTCTTTTGACTTATTGAATGTTTCGGGTTTATTCTCAGTCAAGCTCTTTGACATGTTTCTCAAAAGGAATTCGTAAATTAGGCCGACATTACTTCGCTTGTTATGCTTCGTCATCTTCGTTTTCTCCCAAGCCCGTCTCTGTAATCAGAGATGACCTGACATTGTTTCTTTTAATATCTATTTCGTTCCCAAGTCTTTTGAGCGTAGATTTAAGCTGTGCAGTCATATTGTTATGAACCGCCTCCTGGCGGTTAACCAAATCGATCTCGGTTAGTTTTGACACTCGAGGCAGGGAAGGAGCCGAGTAGTTAGCTTGACGATGAAGATCTTTTCCAGAAATATAAGGGTCAGATGCGTGCAATCGCTTTTTGGCATTGATTGGGTTTGGAGCGCTTCTTCCGTCTAATGTCATTGTTGCTAAAGTCTTCTTTCTAGACTTAGACTTGGGGCTTGGTTTTATCATTGTTCCAGAAGATTTTTTTGTGCCTTCTTCTTCGTCTTCATCAAGAGCTTTGATTAGATTTCCTGGCCTCTTTTCTCCTGTGACTTCAAGGCCGGCACCTTCACCTTCAGGCTCTTCTTCCGCTTCCTCTGCGCCAAGATCAACGTCTTCCTCACCTGCATCAGGTTGATCTTCAGTAGGCAAGGTTATTGCATCGAGCTCGAGATCCTGTAATTTTTCTTCTTCGCGCTGTTGATCTATTAATTCTATCTCATCAGAAGTAAGGCCTAAAACTGTCTTTCTAATATAGTCTTTTGAAAGCATACCCTCTGGCGCTTGACCTGCGATCTCAAATTTAGACCTGAATAACTCTAGTTTTTGTTGCTGTGCAATAGTAGACGGGTTAGAGAGGTAAATTTGAAAATCTAAGAGGTCATCTCCTTCCCAACCATGAGCATAAAGATGAATAGCTGCGATTTTATTAAGCTCTGCAATCATAACTCTTTGTATCTTATTGATAGTTCTCGAGAACCTGATATCTTCCTGCGCCAGTGTTGCCTTGGAAGAAAGAGCTTCATCATAACCAAGATATGCTTTTGGAATTTTAAGTGCAGCAAATAGCTTTTTCTGGATGTATTCAACATCTTCAATTGCAGTCGTGTTTTGGCCCCCAGCCAGTGTATCGATCTTGGTTCCCGACTCGCCGCCTCGGACAGGAATAAAATAGTCCTCATCAACAGATAGCGGGTTATAACGAAGATCTACTCTTCCTGTTGTTTTATCTACTACTTGAGCACTCTTCAAAGCAGCCTTAGCTTGCTCCATATAGTTTGGAATCTCTTCGGGTGGAACGTTGCCCACATCAATATAGAAAAGACGACGTTCAGGAGAGCGAACAACCCTATAAACAAGCATTGCATCTTCTATGAGTATTAATTGCCTCCATACTCTTCGTGCAGGCTCAATTACAGATGAACCGTAGGGTAAGAAAGCATCATTGCCCAGAAGCCTAAAATGAGCGACTTGCCAATTCTCTAAAACTTTATTTCCCTGTGTTACCCATCTAAATCTGACCGCCATTGGATCTTCGGGATCGTAACCCTCTTCTCTTTCAATTTCGTTAACAGGGATGGGGAAAGCATTCTGGAGGCCGTATTCAGGAGATACATCGAGAAACAGAAAGAAATCTCCATATTTGCACAAGTTTCTTGTCCACGGGCTTAAATTAAACTCAACATTAAGAGTTTCATAGAAAAGATCTTCTAGGGTGTTCTTAATCTTCACATTATTAGAATAAATGTGTAAAGATCGGCCTTTTTCATCAGTGGCAACTGTCTCGTCAGAGTAGATATCTAGCGCTGCAGCGATCTCAGGCGTGTGTTCCATTTCTGAAAAGTCTGCGTATCGACTCATTCTATCATACATTCCATACGCACTGATGGCGTTGGTAAACGCGCTGTTTTGCGACTTTTTAAAAAGCTCTATTGTTGACGTTGTTACTGTCGGCTTAAAGCCTCTTACTTTACGCTTGACGATAGGCCCCGACCTAAAAAGTCGGGTTAGCCTACTAAAAAGATTTTCGTTAGGGTTAGCCATGCTTGCTCTCGTAGTGATTAAACATACATATCATTATTATATGTCACAGTCAGCTAAGGTAAATCATTTATTCAACCAGTCAAAATTAGTGTTAGGAAGACGTGGGTTGTTATTTCTAAGCTTTTGGTAATCTTCATCTTTGACAGCTGAGAAGGGATTGATGGATTTCATGGGCGTGTTAGACGACATCTTTGGCTGCTCGTATGTTCTGTTAGTTACTGACATTCCTGCCAGCATCGACTTGTTGAGCGTATCTGAATCTTTGCTGTAGTTGCCCCCGGCATCATAAAGCCAAACCCCTATCGCCAGTGCCATAACAAGATCATCATTTGCGCTTTTTTGTGCCTGGGCTTTGTGGCCTTTCCATATAAAGGTCTTAAGCTCATCATATAAGCGGCTCGAATATATTCTGATTGATCTGTTTCTTATTACTTCTTCAAGCTTCGAAAGTATCTGAACTCTTGACTTACCCTGTGTGCTGAAGCCTGGGACTTTGTTGTCTTGTGAAGCTGTATAGTTTCCAATGAGAAAGCCTCTACTTGATTCATAATAGAGGTTAGGATATCCCATGTCTTTTAATTTCATTACCGTCGTGTAACCAAAAGTATTATTTTCTGGGCATATAAGAGCGTTATAATACTTCTTTCCTGTCCACTCAAGAAGCTCACCGAATCTATCGGGAGGGATCTTGCCCTTATATTCAGCTACAACTTCATCTGTGTCAACGTCTATCACGTGAAAAGTGGAAAAATCCTTTGCATCTCCACGAGAAACGTCAGCAGATATAATATACTTGTGAGAAGACATAGGGTATTGCCATACCCAGATATTATTGTCATCTCCCCATCGGTCCTGGGGTTCTCGAACCATATCTCTTATCCACTCAAGATTTTCTGACTGTAGAAAAGTTTCACCTGACGCCACAAAGTCGCATAGAAGCTCTTGCGCAATTTGGCGCTTAGACATGTTCTTAGTTTCAGTAGAAAACCAATCTTCCCCTCTTTCCGGATGGACATCCCAGGGTAGCTTTATAGCATTAAATTCATTTTCTCCTAGAACTGCATCTGTGTAGAGCTTGTGATATTGACCACCCACTCCGTTGGGAGTTGACAAAATAATTGCTTCTCCACCCGTTGATAGTGTAGGATACAAACCCATCCACAGCGTGTCAAAGTTCTTAACAAATGCTGCCTCGTCAACAATCAAAAGAGAGAGTGCTTCTGATCGACCTGCGTCATCAGAGGTAGGAACAGCTTTTATTATAGAGCCGTTATTAAACTCTATTGTCTGGCGATTATCTGCTACTATCTGGGGTAAAACTAGCCAGCCAGGTAAAGACCTAAGCATTGTCTTTACTTTTCTAATAAAGTTTACTGCAACTGAAAGTTTTGTCGCGATAACTAAAATGTTTTTGTCTTTTTTAAAGATAGCCATCCAGAGGGCATAAGCTGCAACTAGCGTAGAAAGCCCTAATTGGCGCGATTTTAAAACTACGTTAAATCTATTATCTTTAAATTCTGTTAAGCTTTCTTCTTGAAAAGGATACAGCTGAAACTTTATCATCCCTCGATTAGGATGCTGGATGCTTACATATTTTTTCATGAAATAGCCGGGGTCTTTTCCCGACTTTACAATTTCTGCAATTTGCTTTTTCTTATTAACTGCAGCCATATTAGCGCTATGAAATGCTGTATACTGTGTTTCGCCTATAATAAGCCCTCTTAACAGGACTGTATTGATTGAGCGCAATTAGCTCAATGCTGTCAACACTATTCTCTTCTTTTAGACGAAGAGTCTCATCTGCATATTCCTTGTATTGCTTCTTAGTTTTATCAACGAAGTCAGAGATAATCTTCATTGACTCCTCTGATAGTCTTCTTTCAAAGTTTGGGTCGGGATTAACTGGCATATTAACAATCGTAATGTATGATACCTTAAGCTGATCTCCCTCAATTATTTTTCCTGAACATGCTCTACCATTAAAGGTATCGTAAGCTTTTGGCCCTGATTCTGTGGAACCTTCGCCAAAAGTTGAATTTAAAACTTGTCCCAGCTTGTTTATTTTATCAAATGACAGCATCAGATACTCCTCGACGTCATTAAATATGTATCACGCTATAGATCAAACGTGATTTTCGGAATTATTTTTGACCGAACTTCAGCTTCTTCTTTTACTTCAGATCTTGAAGGTCGCCAGCCCTCTTTCCACTTCTTTCTATTAGGCTCTGCCCATTTTAAGCTACAGTCAAAGCATGCACCGTATTTTCTGTAATAAAAAGAATCACTAGTATTTTTCATAAGAAATCCGCACACTGGGCAATCGACTGGGACAAAATCGTCTTCGACGGAATTATCAAATATTACAAATCCGTTCTTGTGCTCTGTTATCTTAGTCATAATTTATCTTAGAATTTTTCTTAGAAGTAGTTATTTCCAGCGTATTGTCAACCGCATCTTTGACAGAGTCTACATGAGTAATTACAAGTATGTTCTTAAACCATTTCTTGAGAGACGATAAAAGCCTGTTGCATGCCTCAACGTTAGATTCATCCAGAGTTCCAAAACCCTCATCAATAATAAGCATGTTCGTCTTGGGCAAAGAACAAATATTAAGAAGCGCGACTCGTATTGCAAGAGAAGATATCATTTTTTCCATTCCAGATGCCAGCTCTATAATTCTTCTACTGTCTCCGTAATCAATGTAAACTTCAGCTGCATTAGTTTCAGGATCAGTCTCGAGACTTACAGTAAAATTAGTAACTCCTGCAAGGATCTTTGATATCTCCTGATTGATCGTAGGCAGTTGTGATTCTATGATCTTGGCCGGAATACCTTTTTTAGACCACGACTTCAAAAGGAAATCATAGTTTTCCCATTGTTTTCTAAGCTTCTGGTATTCATTCTTTTCAGTTCTTAATTTCTTAATTTGACTATCAGCATTTCCCTTTAACTCTGCAGAAGACATTTTCTTGGAGTCAAGCTCTTGAATGTCTTGAACAATTTCAGAGAGCTTGTTTTTAAGTCGAACCACAACTTCAGATACATCAGTAGTTCCCGACTTTTCTACCATTTCATCATAAAGTTTTTCTTCAGTGGATAAGGCATCTTCGACTGCCTTTAAGTCTCTGTAGATCCTGTCTTTATTGCTTTTTTTCTGCGTTATATGAACAGTATTTTCTGATAGTTTTAGGGTGAGCTTATTGTGCTTGTCTATCTTTTCTTTAAGGTTCTGATCTTGTAATTTCTTTACAGATCTTCGTATTGCTCGAAGCTCAGATGACTGTTCGTCTATCACTTCTTTGTGCTTGATAATAAGCTTGTTTTGCTTGTCGGACTTCTTGACATACTGACACGTCGGCTTGTGCTCAAAGCAATCACAGGGCTCAAGCTTTTTGGCCAGCTTTCTGGCGCTGGATAAAATTTGCTTTTCTAGCTCGCGAGCGTGCTCAAGGCTTGTTAGCGATCGCTCAAGATCTTGAAGGTTTTCGTGTTCTTCTCGAATCTCGGAGATCGGAAACTGCTTTTTGACTTCAAGTATCTTAACTGCAATAGCATTTAAATTAGAGAGCTCTTCTGCACATTTTTCAAATTTACCTCTTAGGGCGTCTCTCTTCTCAGACAAATCCTTGACTATTTCCTGCTGCTTCTTTACGTCAGACTCAGTGATTAAATCTTCTTCACTAAACCCAGCAAGCTCAATCTGAATTCTTCTTTGATCGTCCCTAAGTGCTATCAGGTCTTTCTCTATTTTCTGGATCGAGCGATTGTATTCTTTCTTTTTTTGCTGGAGCATAACTATGGAAGCACTCCAGTCCCTCTCAGGATAGCTACTTAGCTTTCCTTTAATTTCGGCAGCGCTTTCTTTGAGAAAACCTGACATTGTGTCAAACATGTCAAGGTCCAAAAACCTAGACAGTATTTTCTTTCTAGCTGATGATCCCTGGTTGATAAACTCGTTCATATTTCCCTGGGTAGCCAGGGATGTCAGAAGAAAGTCTTCTGCGTTGCCCAGCATTCCACGAATAGCTTTTTCTGTCTGAGTTCTTTGCTCACCGTTAAGATCTTGCACTACGTTGCCCATTGGGTCAACTTTGGAAAAGTTTAGAGAAGTTATTGCAGACTCTTTGCCCCACTTGTCTTCTTTTTTAACAGACTGTCTCTCGATAACATAGTCTTCAGATCCGATTCCGATTGTTGCTTTTGAAAGACAGTGGCCTTTCCTAGAATTAATAACATGAAGATTCTTTATTGACCCCCTGTCAGTGGAATTAAAAAGCGTATATACAATAGTCCCGACAATCGAAGACTTTCCGCATCTGTTGGGACCTAAAATACCCGTTATTCCCGACAGGTTTTTAAAGTTTATTTTGTTACCTTTTCCGTAAGAAAAAACGTTGTCAAATTCTAGCTCTTTAATTTCCCATTTTCTATTTCTAATAGATGGATCTGTGCGCGCAACTTTATTGACGCATTTTGTTACGAGATCTTCTATTTCTTCCCATCTTTTTTCTTCAAACCTGCTTTCACCGTTGTATGACTTAAGTAAGTCCATCTGGGTCTTTGCGTCTCTTAAATCTTCTCTTCCGAGAAGAGACGCATCTCCTTCTATGTCACTACCCTCTTGAAAAGTTTCAAATTTCCAAACTACTTCTTTTGCTTGTTTCTGCTCTTTTAGCTCAGTATGAATCTGCTTGATCTCAATCTGAGGTATTGTCTCAGATGTTCTGATTCGAAACCTTGAACCATCTGGCTGTTTTTGCGCTTCTTTTAAAGTGTTTTGAACTGTCCCTTTCCAATCAACAGTTACGAACGGGTGCGGGTTTGGCAAAGGGTGAAAATTAACATCAAAGTCGTCTCGAGATCTAATATCCCAGACTAGAAAACCCTTATCAATGTCTTCTCCGTAGTTTCCTTGCGAAGTGGAACCAGAGTAAGCTACTCTTTTGTCAGGCGTTAAGAACTGCTGCTTATGAATATCTCCCAGCATCGTAAAGTCGTAAGGGTCAAAGAAGCTAAGGGGAACATCACCTTCAAGCTCCCAATTCTGGTCTGTCTTAGAGCCTACCACACAACCGTGGAAAGTAGCGATATTGATCTCGCCCTCTACGGGCTTGACGTCTTTCCACCCCTCCTCATCGAAGCAAGAAAAGACCGACCAGTTATAGCCCGGTATTCCCGTAGGGTAAGTTCCTGATTGCTTGTAGAGAAAAAGCCTTTTATTATCGAGAGCCTTTACAATCGGGCTAATTGCATCTTGCCTGTCCAGATTTACCATGTTGCCATCGTGGTTGCCCAGAATGACGTGTGTGGGTGCAACCTTAGAAAGCTCAGTAAACCACCACGCCATATGATCAATGACTTCTGGCGTTATCCCTTGTGTCTTGGTGTGATATATGTCGCCCCCGACATAAATAAGATCAACCTTAAGCTCTTTGGCTTTTTCAAAGAAGTATTCAAAAATAAGCCGCTGTTCATCATGCCTCGACAAAGGGCGAAAGTGAACATCTGCTATGTGTGCGATTCTAACTGACATTAGAGAAGTGAACCCGTTCTTAAAGACTTAATTTTAGCTGTTAGCGAATCTTGAGGTGACCAGAGCTTTGCATCTTTATATGCCTCATTGAATTCTTTCCTCGACATCTCACCGACGTCTTCTTTTCCTCCCAGGCTCATGATTTCCACCTGGATATTATAATCATACAGCAAGTTTGCAATTTTTATCATTTTTAATTGAGCGTCTGCATCGAGGGCTAAAACTATCGGCGTCTTGTTTTTAGTTATTTTTTCAAACAGTAAAGATTCGCGCGAAAGAGAAGAACCTAGAAGGCACGTAGAGTTAGGATTGGCTTTAACAAGATCAAATGGTCCCTCTACTAACGTTAGCTTCTGAGTCCAGTCTATGTTAATGTCGTTGAAGATAATCTGCGTTTTGTTGACCTTTGCATTATGATATTTCATGTAGTGACTGTTGTCGTAAGACCTTGCAGTAAAAAAATTTAAACCACCCTCATCATCAAAAGATGGCATAATGATTCTGCGCTTAAAGGCGCCTTCAAAAGATAGGCCAAACTTATAATACCAGAAATCTTTCTTAGGAATACCTCTTTCTTTCAAATATTTGATAGCAGCTCGAAAGTCAGGATCATTAGAAGACAGAGACTCAGATATCAGGCGAAAATCTGTTGGCAAAACCAGGCGTTCTTCGCCGGCGAATTCTTCAAGTGTATTATCACTACCTAAGAATGTCTTGCTATACTTTAAAGCAACCTCTCTACCAAAAAATCTTCTTAAAATAGGTGTTAGGTTTTTGGACTTAAGACCGCATACAAAGCAATGGCAAAGATCATTGTCTAACCTAATTACAAACTTTTTCTTTTTATGAGACTTGCCGCAAGAAGGGCACATTACATGTGCATTAACACCGTCTGACATTAAGTGTGCTGGTCCAAAAACCTGCTTTATAAATACAAGCTTTTCTTCAGTCGTGTGTATATGCTTCACCCATAAGCATAACTAGTTTTTTGACAAATTTACAAGTCCTGCTTTTGCAATAACATAGGCATCGGCCATATCATAACACGAAGGATGAACTATCTCAGATCCCTTTCTAGGTCCTGACTTTAAAATCTTTTTAGGCCAATCGTAAGAACTAAGCGGCTTATCTTCCTTTACCCACTCAAAAACCTGCTCTTTTGTGTCTTTGCCTCTTATCACCTTGAGGCCTACAAGCTTTCGAGCAGTATTTACATTCAAGTATTCAGGAGAACATTCAGAGTGGGACCTCACAAGATAGCAGGTAATACCATTGAACTTTGACAACGTAGTAAGGGTCTTAGCTGACGATAATCCGGGGCGGAACTTTTGGAGGCTTTCTTCAACAAAAACTTTCTCAATCCTACCCAGTGATTTAAGCTTGCCTAAAATATTCTTAATTTTTTCTTCAACTCGGTCGGCTTTTTCCCAAAAGTCTTTGCAGCCCTTAAAGTCTTCATAGTCCAAAAGGACTACATCACCTGACTTGTTTAGCACACAAAATCCTGTGCAAGATGTAGAGATATCGAGTCCCAATAAAAGCATTCTAAAAGTCGATCTTTGTCCTAAAGAGATACTTGTCTGAGTTTCGCTTAATCACAGGCTGTGCCAAATTAGTTTTCATAACAACGTTCAAGTTCTCATCATGGTAGTTTATACCTGTAATATACACAAATTCTGGATCTTTGTCATTTGCGTCAAGAGAAGCTGATACTATTTTAAACGCAGGATTTGAAGATGAGTTAAATAATCCAGCTCGAGCGGGTATACTCATTTTCAATGTATGCAAGTTCTGCTCAGCATTGAAAGAAACTTCAAATTGATCTTTTCCAAACAAGGGAATGTTTGGAGTCTTTATGACAACTATTCCCTCGTCATAAAAGATATTGCCAATTGAGTTCCATTTTGCATGCTCTGTCTTCGAATCTGCACGATAAAGGCTTCCGTATCCATCGTCTCGTATCTTTATGGAAAGGTGTCCTTTCGACCCAGTCACTGAGCTGTCTGTTATCTCGAATGTTCCGGGCTCGATTCTTTTTCCATAAAACAAGTTGCTTATATTGAAGAAGACGACTTCATTGGAAGAACTGTCTCTAGTCCTCTGGAATATTGTTAAAACTTCTTTGGGATTAACACCTGGATTTTCAGGAGATGGCCCCATGACCTCATCTACAATTGATCCGGATTCTCTTAGCAGCCCATCAAAAAGAGTGGACGACGGAACAAGCTCTGTCAGAGAAATAAGCGTAGGATCAAAAACGCCAAGATCATTAGTGTATTTGTCGTCAACTGACCCTGACTTTATGTCTCTAGCAGTGGATCCAGACGCTACAAAATCAAAGTTAGGGACAAATCGACCGTTATCACAAGGAAGCATAAAAATATTTCTATATCGATTTGACCCAGTGGAATACAAATATTCATTTGCAGACAAAGCCTGTGCTGCATTAAAAGTTATTTCAGAAGCAGTGAGATGGTAGTGGCGCGGATACAGCTTAGAAGCTATGTCTTGTGTAAAGTTTTCAAGATTGAGATAGTGGCCGCCGATTCCAAAAGATAATGCTACGTTAAAAGGATCATCCGTAGTTGCACTAATTGCAAAAAACGGTGTTTGAAGAACTCCACCCGCGCTGTCAACTACTACTCTTCGTGGTGACTTCTTTTGAAAGAACGGAGGAAGATAAAACTTGAGTCCATCCAGGGTGGTGGGTGCTGTCTGAGACTGTGTCAGTATTTGGTTGTCTGTTCTATACTGTCCGAATATTTTTAGATCATGTATTTCAGCTGATAGTGGGTGACGCATACTAAATGTTGCAGGCTCAGTTCTTGCAGTGTCAGCTGGGACGAGATTAACTAGGCCATCTCTAGTTGCTGACCTTGATGCAAAGAACAGCGCTTGAGCACTGGTTCCCCTGTTGATGCCCTCAAAATAATTTCCAACTGTCAAAACATCAGGATTTCCTGACAATGTGAAAGGAGCGGGAGCTAAAGTGCTTGAAGGGATAACAAAGATTCCTTTCTGCGCACCATCAATAAAGAAGGATCCTGATCCCGCTGCTATTTCAGAAGTTCCCCATCTAATTGCCACGTGATGCCATTTGTCTTTAGCAAGAGAATTATCATCTGACATGAATATTAGATCTTTGGGATAATTTCCCTTCGCTGCGTGGGAAGGAGGAAAGTCTGCGCTATGACTAAGCTGCAACTTAAGACGGTAACCCGATACGTTCCCGTCTTCATCAACTCTTGAGCCTGATACTAGTGAGATAGCATAAGAAGAACTAAGATGCAGAATAGTCCCTGCTTTAAACCCTATTGTATTTTTATTTGTCTGGTTAGGTTTGATATAGAAATCAAAAGTAAATGCCTTAGGAAGCACATACGAACCTGAGGCAGCTGATGTTGATGCCAATGAGGATGAATTTGGGAATAAGAGGGCTGCAGAGGGTGAAAATGACGATGCGGTCATAAAATTCATCGAATGATAATTTGTGTAAGACCAGTTATAGTTTGAGCCACGGGATCGATAATAAGGATAAAGTATGTTTCTTATTATGTTCTTTTTAGTAGTGTTAGTCGTGTAAGTTACTGACGGCTCGAATCGTGTTATTTCGATTGACTTATTTTTTCTAGCAGAAACGCCCTGGCGATTGACTTCTGTCAAGTAATTTGACATTTTATTCTGAATGTTTGTGGTGCCCGCTGTCTGCTGGATTGATCGAAGCATTCCTTCGATATTTGCGTCATTAAATTTTGAATCGTTGAAAGAATCAAGAGGCTTTACCTCTTTTTCAAATTCAGATCTTCTCGCAAAAACGTTGACGGATCCTGTTACGCCGGATGAACTGGATGAGAAAGTTCTCTTTGGAGAAGCTTTTAAAGTGAAGAATTCAAAATTGTCACGATTAGTCCTGTAAATTGACATTGCACTTCTCTAGCGATACTAGAAGTCTAACCGAACTCTAAACGTGATATCCTTCTCGTAATTCTTCTCAACTGGCCTACTAAGCTTTGCCACAGCCAATAAATTATTTTGGCTATCATATAAGCCTACGGTAGTTACCATTGTAAATGAAAGCTGTGATCCCCCTTCAGAAATTCCTTCCCCTGTATCAATTGCTCTGATTCTGTTGTCAGAATTGATATAAGTCGGGTTAGAAGAGTAGTTGAACTCATCTGCAGTAGCTCGACAGAAAAACAATGTTGAGTTTATGTTTGTCTGATTCTGGAAAGTTGCAGCTGTCAAAGTCCCAGAAGAAAAACGCGTAGTCGCAAAATGATCAACGATATCATCGATGGATGCAGATGTGAAAAGATCGGGAATAAACTTGGCACGTGCATTATGAGCTGCATTACCGATTACAACTTTGCCGGCGGCAGTTGCGCCATCCCCTGCTGCTGGGCTCATGCCGTCAATAACGCCTGAGACGTGTTGTGTACCTGAGATTATTTTGGAGGCATCTAGGACTACGATGCCCTTGTCGTAGAAGATCAGGCCCACGTTATTTGCAGTATTTGCAGAATCAACAACGTTTCCTACCTGACCCCCGAATGCGGATTCTCTATTGGATGCTGCACCGACGTCCGTAAAAATTGCTGAACCTGATTCTGACGTTTCTGTGAGATTGACTCCTCCCTGGCCGGGGTCACCTATTGAAGCAGAAGTATACATCTTTACAGCGAATGTCTCTCTTTTAATTCCATCTCTATGAAACAACCGCTTGAAGTTAAAGAAAAGAGCTTCGTTTACTCTGCCCGAAGTTGCTACTGAAGTTGTGTCAGTAGATGAAAAAGGTGCGTAGAAGGCAGAGTCAGCATTTCCTAAGAGGTTTTGAGCAAACTGCTTGTAGACATCGATTTTCTCTCTCATCATGATGGAAGTAGAAGGAAACAAAAACTTCCCTGCTGAGTCTTCGCCTGATTTTACACCTGTCACAGTTGTTCCAGAAGAAAACAGACCCACCGTCATGTCAAAAACTGCGTTTGCAGTTTGAAGACTAAAGTCTTGGTCGAAAATCGTCTGGAAAAGCGATGAAGTCACTCCTGGGCCAACACCGCCAGTTACAAATACTTGGTATTTCTTTCTAGTTGTTGAACCAGATATATCTTCTTGTATTACATCAATTAACTGGTTCAAAAACGAACGTGCTGTTCTGATGTCTGTATCGGGAAATAACTCTTTATAAACGAATGCCATTGCTTATCCTAACTCTTACGACGGCTTTGTAATTTGGACTTCAAATTCCTTAACAGCACCAGATGCTGTCCCTCTAACCAGAACAGATGTCTTGATAAGATTTTTGTTAGTTGAAGTTCCAAACACCGTAAATTGAGCGTCTGAAATTGATTGTGTGGAGATAGAAAACGCAAGTTTTCCACCTTGCTGAGAAGTTGCTTGATCCGCTGCCTCTACTAGGTAAGACGCAATACCCTGACTGTCAATAGCTTCTGGCTGCTCATCTGCAGGTGAAGAAATTCTCAAAAAGTTGTTATTCATCTTAACTTCAAATGCTGCATCTCTAAGATCAGACGGGATCTCTGCTTCGCCTGTAATAATCTGCTCTATAGTAACAGACTTTGTGCTTGGAGTTGCTTGATTTCCTTGAGCGCCTAGCTGGACAACGTTCCCAGTAGTCTGGGTTGCGCTGAATGATAAAGACGGGAGCCTGACAAGGTTTGGATCTGGGACCGATATTAGCCTGTACTTTAATGCGTAAGCCTGGTTGGTCAAAGCTTCAAAAACCGGAGTATTTTTTTCAATTTTCTCTTTGCCGACTGTTCTACCATACTTTTGAATAATGGTATAATCGACCTCGTCGTCTCCGAGCGCGAATTGGTCGATCGCAAAGCTTCCATCATTTCTTGCTAGAAACTCTCTGCCTAAGTCAGTAAGGACGGCATCTAAAATTATGTTATTTGTTGATTGGTCAAGAAAACCCATCTATGTTCTCCTATGCGGTCGAGGGGGAGCTACGTTCTAAGATCTTTGATAAGTATATCAATAGATTTAGATTGCTGTAAATCTGTATTGAGAAGCTGTAAAATATACTTTCCCTTTTCTTCATTAGTTAACAAACTTTGTTCATCAACTGATTCAGATCCAAGTCTTTTTAAAGATTGATCTACATCTAAATATTCTGGATCAAAATAAATTTTTATTCTCTTTGCTTCTGATGTTGAAATAGTCTGCTTAAAGAGCGTCTGTTTAATATAAAAATTAGGATATTGCCTCGGGGCACCTGATCTTGAAATTCTTCTAGAGTTAATCCTGTTCTTTTCTACATCAAAACTGACTTGTATCTGATTGCTGTAATTTGACGACTGTCCGTGAGCATCAACACAAGCTATAGCATAAATATAAGATTCGTTTTTATCAAACTCTTGGTCTATGAAAAGAGTTGCAGGCTGGGTGATTCTGGTTACAACGTCTGGATTGATAATTTCTCTTCCAACAAAACGGACATCTGAGTTATCAAAATCGAGCACGTTTATCAGTGTGAAGGATTCTTCTATGGTTCTTCTTCTAAAAATTTGAAACTTTACGATATCTCGCTGTGGATTTGTTGGCATGTTCCACATCAGGCGCGAGCCCTTCTTGGAATAAGAATAAGTTACAGTAAGATCGCCAACTGGAGGTGGAGGAACTGGTTCGTGACAAACAAATGTTCGTCTTGATGTTGGGCGGCTTGTCATTAGCATGCTTCGAACCACATACTGATTAGTTCCACGAGAAGTCCGGAGAAGCTTTAGAGAAATAACAGTTCGAATTGCATATGAATAAGTTGTGCCATACTTTATTTTAAAGTCTACATAAGAACTAGCCTTGGGAAACGGAATAACAATAGGGTCATGCTGTATATAAGCACCCGAGTCTAATAGCTCTCTCTTGTCGATTACATATCCGACAATGCTAAAGTTTGTATCGTAGTTACTGCTAGACACATTTCTTAAGCTAAACGGGCTTGGAAAAGTTTGTCTAAAATTTCTTGGCCCAAGCCTTAGACTAGAGAAATTTGTGATGGCAGCATCCTGGATCTCTTCGGACCTTTTCTTTAGAGGTATTAACTCTTCCGCGAATAAAGAAAGCGGGTCGTTAATAGTGCTGTTTACTACGGAGTCTAAAAATTTGGCATTAACTCTAGTTCTCACTGATAGTTCTTGAGCAGCTTGAAATGATCTCTTGGTCATGTCAGCCCGAGAATCCGGTGAAACATAAGCTTGACCTGCTCTCTCTAGATTATTAAGTGCATCGCTGATGAAATTTGCGTCAGCGCGAGATACCCTGTTAAGAGCTTTTGCTTTGTCGGTCTGTGACTTAGCCATAACTTCGTTAAGATCTTTTTTTGCTTTTTCAATATTTTTCTCAACAGAGTCATTATTACGCCTGACTTCTCTCTCGTAGGCTTTTTCTACTAGCGTATAAAGCTTATCTCTCACGTTTGTGTCCTGCAAGTCTAGCGGGACAAAACCGTTTTTTGTCACTCCTAAGTCATTAACAAACTTGTCTGCGCTTCTTTCTAAAGTTCTTCTTGCTAAGGTTTCATAACTAGTGTGACTAGCAGGAGCAAAATCAAGCCTTACAAATCTAGGAATCTGTGTGCTAAATTTATTTAACTGCTTATTTGTTATCTCTTCGCCGGGTATGGAAGATAACTCATCAGGAACCCTACCAAGATCATTTGTAGCCTCGTCTTTTACATAATAGTTGTAAAAGAATTTCGCTTTAAATTTTTTGGTATCTGGTGCTGGGAAGTCCATCACAGGAACAATGGGTGTGGGGACTGAGTTTTGAACTGTCATCTCTTATTGTTCCCTTCTAGACACAGTAACGAAAAACTGGTTAAGTGTTGCTTTATTGAGATATCTTGCAGATGACGTAAATCTTTGCCCATCGCCTGTTAAAATACCAGACCTTACAAGATTCACGCGATCTCTATAGGATGTTCTAGCTCCGTCTATCTCAAAGTTGTCAGGATCTACAAGCACCGTAAATACTCTTTCAAAAAGCTTTGGTGTCAGAGCTTTCTTCTTTAAAACGCCGGGAGAAGTTAGTGCAGACTGGGGAGAAACAAGCTTAGAGAGATTGACAAGGTCTTCAGATATTTTTATGTTTTGATCTCTAGAGGCATTAGCTATTTCCGAGCTTACTTCCTTTAAAACGCCCTGGGTTTTTTCTCCTGTCTTTATTCTTCTTACGACATCTCTCATCTGTGGATTTTGAAGTGCAATCTGGTCGAGAGTGAGCCCCGGCGCCAGATTACTTACATGGCCCTGAACAAGTGCATTAAATTCTGCTAAGTCTGAGCTTTGGAGGCTTTGCGCTTCGTCGTTTACAACATACAGAAAAGAAGATTCGCAAGGATCAATGCCTGTCAAAAGCTTTAAATACAAGTGGCAAAAATGACTTTGGACAGTGTTGAAAATCACTTCATTCATTGTCTCGTTTGAATACTCAGAATACTGGTCTCTGTTTGGAAGGGCAAAACCTATAGTGTCTAGGACTTGAGGGTCTCGATTGACTTGAATGTCTCTGGTAACTCCAAATTCTTGAATGATTTGTCCAAAGTTCATTGTATTGTCATCTGGTATTTCATTCAGCCCCTTAAAGAATCTTGAAAGCTCAAAAGAAAATGTGGCAGGCTTAAAAACAAGCTTATCATAATTAAGGTTCTTCATGTAGACATTGATATCAACAATATCTTTCTGGTTCCCTTGTCCTTGCCTAATTTCTTGACGCGTTTTTTTAGTTATAAAGCTCGTTAGTCCTGCTGGAAGGCCCACAGTAATCATTTTAACATTTTTGGATCTTGCCCCGTTCAGAGAGATTTCAGGTCGACCGCTGGAGCCTCGTGATCGATTCATTGTTGCAAATTTTTTCAAAGCTTTTCGAGTTGAAGAATCAATTAAGTCTGTGGGGAAAAATACAGGATTTTCATCAGTCTTGAATTTTAAATAATTTTCAAGAGAGTTAATGCCTAAGACCAGCTGGGGTTCGTCAACTACGGTAAGCTTTTGCTTAGCATTATCCTCGCCAAAAATTTGTGCTAAAGATTCTGCGCTGGGACCTTCAGGATCTGTGAGCAAAGCTAGGCTTCCATATCTCTTAGCGATATTTTCAGGAATTGAGCGCATAATTTCTAGTGAGTTCAAATTGATCGATATATCTTTCTCTAATATTCTATTGAGTGATCTTAAAAACTGTGATAATTGCGACTGGGGGTCGACAGCGTCGAGGCCTCCTTGCATGTATTGGTCAAGCGATTGCTTAAAGTCTAGAGTTTCTTGCTTGTCAATGTGGACATAAAATTGTCGCTGTGCTCTATCGCCTTGATTTTTAACACCGTATGATGGGTGAAAGATTATCCTGGGCATCTTTTGGATGATCATGCTATAAATTGACATGACAGCAGCTACCAAAGAGCTTGGAGAAATATTGTTAAATCTTGTTCCGGCGGCATCATCAGGCCTGTAGGGATTTCCTCTTTCCTTCACTTTTTCATCGAGTTTTTCAATAACTCCCAGTATTTCAGAAAAAATACTGTTTGAGGCCGTGATAGAAGCTCCGAAAAATGCCGTCGCCGCGGAGTCTCGATATCTAATTCTCACCTGAAATGCATCATCAGTAGTGTCTTGATTGGGATTTGAGATGCTGTCAGCATAGGGATATTTTTGACCTACCCAGTCTGAGAGTGTGCGAGCATAAATGTTCTGGAATGCAAAATTTCCAAGTGGTGTTGTCCCGTTTTTTACATCATCAGGTAGTTCATTGCGCGTCCAAGGCCTCCCCTTAAGAGTTGAAAGAAGTCTAGGCTCATCAAGATTTGACATCTTTTCAAAAGTAATAGAGTTTGAGGTTCCACTCTCAAATCTCTTTAAAGCCTTTAACAGTAAAATTTGCTGCACTAGTTCACCGGCAACATAAATTCCTGGTTGCCAATTACTGATCCAAGTCAGAAGTGCTAGCTGGAGTGCCATGCTGGGATCATATGTCTCTACATTGTCTGTTGGATTGAGAACATCGAAAAGCTTTGCAATAGATTTAATAATTTCATCCATCATCTCTTGCGCAAAAACTCCGGTGCCATCATATCCGAGAAGTGTATTCATGACTTCATAAGCAGCATCTGATTTTTCTAAAGCCTGCTCTTTAAATTGGCTCACTGGATTTAAATTTATGTTCTTGTCCTTCGTTTTAGTAATCGAATCAACATAAAACTGCTTACCGGTCTTGCTAGTTGTAGAATTGTTGGGAAGAGGTGTTGATTCAAAAGGAAAAACTTTAATGTTTCGGTTATTAACCCGCTCAAACCTTCTAGCAAGCGCGGCTACTGAGTCTGGTTTACTATATTGAGGCCTGGAAAGTGCAGTTTCGCCCGGTATTCCTGTTATTCCATCAAAAACGTCACCTGTTAGGGACTCATCAAACTCTTCAGATAAAATAGTCTGTATATTTGAGTTATCAATCCCTGAGGATATTGTATATTCTTTTGTCACAAACCGAGCATATTGGGATACTCCGAGCGCGAGATCTCCGGGTGTCCTATAAGAGCTAGCACGCTTGTTTCTAAACAGGCTCATATCTTCCTTCTTGACAGGAATGAACGGCCTACCAGAGCCTTTGTAAAATTTATTTGCCCAGTCTGCTCTAAAACGAGACCTTCCTTTTCTTATAATCTCGTAGTCATCATCAAGATTATATCTCAGCTCTTCTTGTTCGACTGCCGCGTCGTCATACCTATAAATTTCCACAATGTTCTTGTGGAGGTCGCTAAGTATCTGCAAGAAAGCTGTAGACCCAGTCTTTGTCTTTATGTTTTCCGGATTAAACCCTAAGTCTTGAACCAAGAAATCATTCAGAGACTTAGACTCCTGAAGTTCTTCTATTTCCCGGATGACTTTGCTCTTTTTGATGGTTTGATCCCTAAGTTTCTGGCACTCTGCGGTGATGGAATCTTGATCAGATACTATCGACATTGCAGAATTCAGGTTATCTCTGGAGTCAAAAAAAGACTTTAGGAAATTTACTTCTCTTAAAATATCGTCAAGATCTTCATTGAATTTATCTCTTAGTCTCTGTAAGATTTTTGCTGATTCTGAGTCTGGGTCCTGGTCAAGTTCTTTGATGAGTGCTTCAATAGCATCAGCCCTTACATACCTAGAGTTTATTTGGAGGTCAATCATCTCTGCTGCAGGTGATCCGGGAACTGAATTTTCATAATCTGTCAACATAAGAATTTCAGGCCTATAGGTAGAAATTCCCCTGACTCTCTGTGGGTTTGCAATTTCATTCGCAACTCTTTCATCAAATTCGCTTGGATTTATAAGAACTTCGTCTTCGTCTTCCTCGCCGTCTTGCGTAAAAGCAACGTTCGTAGATGGAAAAGAATTTGCAGCATATGCTCTTTCGGGATTTGCAGTTGTTTTTCTCTTGTTGACTGTTTTTTGAATTAGGGATAGCACATCATCTAAGTCCTCGGAAGAAAGCTCACTAATCTTAAGATCTCTTCTAGAATTCTGGGCACCTCGATCTGGAACAGATTTTTGATATATTTTATCAATCTCAGAGACGAGCTTTCTAAATTCTGTGCTTATTCTATTCGACTCCACAACCGGACTAGGATCTGTGGTTACAAAAGCTTTTAGATCGTCTGCTTTTGATCTCTTTCTCGACGTCATTGAATTACCAAACTAGGGCTTGTAGCCGCTAAACCATCATCACCGTTAATTAACTTTGGAATGACTTGATATGAAAATTCACCTGGGTTTTCTGGATCAATCTCATGAAGATATTGAAAAGAGCTGTTATCAGTGTTAGCATGAATTAAGTCAACAATCTTTTGAACTCCGAACTGGCTTTCTACTAGAACAAAGTAATCTATTTTTGCAGGTTCTCCTGATATTTCCCAGTCTATTTTAACAAAATTTCTAGTGTAGCGCTGTGCTTGAATACTGGTAACCTCTGGATTAATTATTGGAAAGCTTACATCAATTTCTTCAAAGTTATCTAAAGATCCTAATGCTAGAGGGCTCGTTGCAACGCTTGAAGGATTGCCCCCTTCAACACCAACTCCAGTTCTTAACGTATAGGGATTAAAGTATTTTGCAGGAGATAGCAGGTACTTTCCGTTGGGCCCGTCTTTAACTTGTGTGTAACCTGGAACTAGCTGCTGGGGCTTTCTTAGAAGAGTTGAGATTTGATATCTGTATGTGTGCCCTTCTTGAATTGGTGAAACTCCCATTATCTTCCCTAGCTTTTCATCATCAAAAGTCTTTCCTGTGAGAACTCCGAAATACTCCTCAGCACCTGAGTTTTTGTCTATTCTTTTGATTTCGTGTGCAATTAAGCCTTTGAGATCATCTCTATTAGAACTCAAAACATCGTTAAAAATAGATGATAATCCCTGGTTTTCTAAAAGATCTTGGAGTTCATCAGGAGTCTGCTTTGAAATTTCAGACTCAACATCGAAAGTCACATTTCTTTCTTCTTCATCTACGGAAAAATTAGATATAATAATAGATGCTGATTTTGGATTTCGGGGGCGTCGTTCCACAACAGACGTGTCATTTGTAAAAACTCTCTCACCATTAGAAAAGATCATAAAACACCCGTATTCGTATATGTGATTGTTTTTTGTCGTAGTATCCGTAAACTCATAAGTTGCCCCATTATTAGCATTTCTTATTTTCATGAATCCTTCTTTGACATTTGAATACACTTTCTGGTGTTTTGTTAAGTCTCTTCTCACTAACTGAAGGGCCACCGGATCATCTAAAATATGACTTATTTCCACTCGGACAGAACTTATTTCATTTTCAGCAAAGATACTTGCATTGTTAAGGCGAGTGCCCCTCTTGTGGATGACTTTGTCTAATCCCTTTACAACCAGCATACTAAACGTAGATGTAAGGCTACTTCTTCCCAGATAAGGAATTGCTCTATAGATAACAGTCTTAGCATTATTAGTTTTGTCCCTAACTGTCCGAGTTCCTTGCCCAAACTTGAGAGGAAATCTTCCCACCACCTCGTATGGTCGACTAATATCAAAGTCTGAGTTGCCTATGGATCTCTTGAGAAGAGTAAAACCTGTTGCGCGTTCGTCTTTTTGTGTTATCTTTACAATGTTTCTTCCAGGCTGTCTTGTTGCAGTGCTTCTGATGTCGGGGGCAAGAAGGGGCTTAGTGAATGTTATCATATTTTTAGCATGATTGACTTCTAAAAACTCTGTCTGTATTGTTATCCCTCGATCGTCAACTGCATTGATGGTTATAAAAAACCTTCCGACTTTTTTTAGAACAGATCTAGGCATTACAACTTTCTTAGAAATTTTTCTTTTTGGAGTTCTTACAAAATTATAAGTCTGGACTAAGGAAGATGGAGGCAAGTTATTAGTTGAAAATACATTTCTTGAGAAGGCAAAATTTCCTAAACTTCTAGACCTTAGATTTTCTCCCATTCTAGAGTTCCTCAAAGACTTTCCGCGAGATCCAGCTCCTGACGACTTGGAGGTTTTTTTAGATCTAAATGCACCTGCTACTTTTCTTCCGAATACGGGAGTTTTTGAAGAGCGATATGCCTCTGAAGAGTGTGCGCCGAATTTTAGAATTGATCTCAAGCTTGATGTTTTTGATGACTTTCTTGACCTTCTTCCTCTTTTTTGACCTCCCATTACAGGAACTCTTTTTGGGCTATTAGTTAGCTTGCCTGCTCTCTGCAAAGAATAAGTTCGAACCGGGGGGAGCGCGGCTACAATTGACTTTCTGTCAAGGCGTCTATTAAGAAGCCTATAGATTGAAGGATTTTCTCTAGCGGAAAAAGAAACTTGAGATTTATGAAAATACTTCTTATCGTTTCTGATTTTAATGTCTAAATCTTCTTTGTTCTGTTTGAGAACAAGATCGATAAAGCTATTGCTCATGTATTGCTCAAAAAAACTATTGATAGAATTCCTTCTAGTTGAGACTATCGGATTAAAATCCTTTTCGGGTTTTTCTGTAGAGAACTTTAAGTCCAAGCGGCGAACTTTTCTTCTAGATGCGTTAGCTACATCAAATTCAAAATTAAATGAATATAGCAGCTTTTTTTCTGAGACTCTAAGAAGCTGGTCAAAGTTTTTCGGCACTGAGAAGATATCAGCATTTTGAACAAGCGTTGTAAACTTCATGACTCAAACACCAGCGTGAAAAGATTGACATAAGTTAGCGCGCCGTTTTCATCAACAAAATTCTTACCTAGAAAAAAGACGTGCTTTCTAAATATTTCAGGATTATCATCTACTTCAAAAGTGCCAAAGTCAATTATGTCTAATTTGTCAAGCTTACCGGACCTTGAATCAAAAAATTGTCCAACAAGGTTATTGGCAACTGATGTATTTAAAAACGTCAGTTCTTTGAAGGGTTTTTCTGATAGTTCTCTCTCAAGATCTTCGACGCTTAAAATAGGTTCTTGGCTCAGATTCTTAAGATCTGCTAGCGGAATATCAACGTCAACATTTGCAGTTCGTTTATTGACAGGCGGCAGGTAGAGAAAATTCTTTACGTGTGACGTTCTCTTGTCTTGAAAAACACTTTCTACTTGATCTACTGAGATCTTTTTTATCTCGTATGATTTCAAAGGGGAATTTTTGGTAACTGAAAAACTTGCTGTAAGCATGGACACGCTAAATTGACCATCATCTAAAAAAGGCTCTTTAGTTCCAAGGCTATAAAGCTGCTCAAAGTGCTTGGGCGTGCTTTCAATGATCTTCATTCTTTGTGACTCAAATTCAGAACCAGTTAGAACTGTAGACCCTGACAGTATTCTTCCATCTAAAACTTTTATTCCGCTTCCATCGAAAAAAGAAAGAGCTCCATTAGCGTCTTTTTCAACGATCACAGAATCTTTAGGTGAAGAAGTAGCTTCAAAATATATTCTTGCGCCTGCATCAGATGACCCAGAAGCTACATCTGCCTCATAGAATGTGTGACCATCAGTTAGAGTAACAAATTTAATCTGGAAGTCACCAGATGCAAGCTGCCTACGCCCCTCATCTGTTATAAGGGTATCCATAGTTCTGGTCTTTGAGTCTAAGATTCCTGCCATTAGGTAATACTACTGCTATATCTGGTGTGTAGTAAATATCACGCACCTGAAGTTATAAAAAAAGAAGGGCACCCCCGAAGGGGTGCCCCTCAAACGGAATTTCGCCGCAGCTAAGAAAACTTAGCTATTAGTTTTGATGCAAACCGAGCTTAACTGTCAAGACGTCACCTGAGATTAGTCCTGAATTTAGAGTTCCCGAGATGCAGGTGCTTCCGCCCCCGACGATACCCATAGTGTAGTCGTTGCCGGATCCGGAATGCAAGAGAAGCCCATTGAGGTAGACCTCTAATGATCCTCTTCTTACGTGCATGTTCCCAGAGCCCGTAATCTGGAAAGTAGTATTTCCAACAATTTGCCCAGCAATTTGACCTTCAAAAAGGGTAAAAGCTGTTTGTGCTGCACCAGCGTATGTTGCACCAACCCTGTTAAACGCATACTTGGGAAAGGTAAGCCTTGTAGTATTTGATACGTCTAAGGTTGTGGCAGGTGCTGCAGAGATTGCAGTCGTGTTTCCAGTGTTACCGAGCACAAGCGCAGAAGCATTGGATGTCCCTAGATTTAGGGTAGCCGCTGAATCAAGCGTAAGGTTTCCAGCTGAAGTGCTGATAGATGATGCTCCGTTTGGTGCAGCAACTATTGTTCCTTGCGACTGCTGTAAAGCCCCGACAATGGTGGCTCCACCATTAACAGTAAGCAAACCGTCAGACAGAGCCAGAAGATCTGAATCTGCTGCAACACCAATGTTTCCAGCATCCATTGTCAATTGAGTCGCCCCAGAAGCTCCGATTGTGGCGGTGGTTCCTGAGATGTGACCATTGACTGTAACAACGCCATCTGCCAGTGCCATGAGATCAGAATCTGCTGCGACGCCGATATTTCCGGCGTCCATTGTCAGCTGTGTGGCACCTGCGGCGCCTATTGTAGCCGTAGTCCCAGAAATGTGACCAGCAACATTCACAAGACCGCTTGACAGAGAAATAAGATCTGAATCTGCTGCGACGCCGATATTTCCGGCGTCTAGCGTCAGTTGTGTGGCACCTGAAGCACCGACTGTGGCAGTGGTTCCAGAAATGTGTCCAGCGACTGTGAGGACATTTGAAGCTAGCGTCATGAGATCAGAATCACCTGACACCCCAATGGTGCTGGCGACCTGAAGCGCATCGTCAACAACAACAGTTCCGCCCGCTGAATCAAGCGTTAGGTTGCCTGCAGAAGTATCAATTTCACCCGGAGCAGCAACGCCAAGGCGAAGCTTGTTTCCTCCCAGGGGTCCAAATTCAGCATCTTGAGCTTTAAGGCCCAGGTAAGATTGTGCTGAGATTGTCAGCGCTGAACCTGTGGAAACTGAGCGTGCAAAGACGAAAGATCCTGTAACAGTTCCGGCGCTTGTCCCTGAATAATCAAAGAAGAACGAAGGTGAACCTTGATCTAGCTGGTCCATTGCCATCACAATTCCGCGGTCGCCTGCTTGACCAAGAGAGGTTCCTGAAACACCAAGGGCGATAATAGGATCAGAGACCATTAAGTTAGAAGATGAAACTGCAGTGGAAGTTCCTAAGACATTAAAGTCTCCGTTGACTGTCACACCACCATTAAATGTCGCTGCACCATCTCCCAACTGGATTAGGTTGGAATCTGAGTTGGTGCCGATGTGTCCTGCTTCAATAACAACCTGAGTGCCGGCGCCTGTAGCACCTACTGTCAAAGTTGTTCCTGAGATGTGACCATTGACTGTAACAACGCCATCTGCCAGTGCCATGAGATCAGAATCTGCAGCAACACCAATGTTTCCAGCATCTAAAGTTAGCTGGGTGGCGCCTGAAGCACCGACTGTGGCGGTGGTTCCAGAAATGTGACCTGCAACATTCACAAGACCGCTTGACAGCGAAATAAGATCTGAATCTGCTGCAACACCAATGTTTCCGGCGTCCATTGTCAGCTGAGTAGCGCCTGCGGCGCCAACTGTAGCTGTAGTCCCAGAAATGTGACCATTGACCGTAACAACGCCATCTGCCAGTGCCATGAGATCAGAATCTGCTGCGACGCCGATATTTCCAGCATCTAGTGTCAGTTGTGTGGCACCTGCGGCGCCAACTGTAGCTGTGGTTCCAGAAATGTGACCTGCGACTGTGACGACACCGGATGCTAGTGAAATAAGATCTGAGTCTGCAGCAACACCAATGTTTCCAGCATCTAAAGTTAGCTGGGTGGCGCCTG
>MDTE01089242.1_pt1 | contig 31410 bp, 26 predicted proteins | sample 811231 | NCBI WGS metagenome assembly MDTE01 (sample SAMN05326651, study PRJNA326480) | marine metagenome | isolation source: seawater | place: Indian Ocean: Red Sea | collected 2010 | reverse complement strand
TATCACTTAAAGAGATTTTGTAACCTATGATCACCAATAACAATATTAAAAATCCCTCTATTAAGTACCTTGGGAAAAGAGTTATAAATCTAGCTTTAGCTAATCTTAATTTATAATCTTTGTCCAATTTACTAAAAGTATCAATATAAAAATTCTCTGTACCATTAACAATTACATCTCTGAATCCAAGAAATACTTCTTGTAATATTCTTAATCTTTTGGGGCTATAAATAGATAATATTTTTCCATTATTGTAAAGGGTGTTACTAACTTTTTTATAAATAAATAAGTAGTAAACAGTAATAAAAACTATACTAAGGAAAACCACTTTCCAGTTAATAATTAAAAGAGAGCCAATTATAAAAGTTCCACAAATAATATTACCCAGAAGATTTAGGAAATTACAAAATGCAGTTGATGTTTGTGAAACTTTTTCTAAAGTTACACTAATCATTTCAGAAGAGTTTCTCTTGGTGTAATTTATATAAGATTGATAAATATTATTTTTAAAAATTAATTTACTTAAATCTATCTCTAATTTTGCTGATAAATAATATGTGTATCTCAAATTAAAAATTTTAAATAAAATTGATAAAAAAATAAAAAAAGAAAAAATAATTGTTATTAATAATATAGATCTAGAAATATCTGTCACACCAAAAAAAGTAAATATTTTTCCAGCAACTGGGAGTGAACTAACATCATTTTTGAATGCAATTAACGATATAAAAGGTATTATCGTGGCAATAGAAAAAGATTCAAAAATACCATTTAATATAAAGAAAAAAATTAAAAAACAAAATTGAATTTTTCTTTCAGCACTTAAAAAGAAAAATAGTCTGTATATCAGATTTTTCTTAATTGATAACATTATTATGAAACTTCATAGTAAAACTATATTATCATTATTGGAACGAGATATTCCAGAATCAATCGATCATTAATCCTCAAATAATTGTAAAATGATAGTTTAGAATTAAAGTGTTTAGGCTCTTAAATGATTGAATTAGAAAGATGTGAAAAACTTTTTATTGACTTTGATGGTGTTATTGTTGATTCAAATAATTTTAAGGAATTGGCTATAAAAAAATCTGTCTTTGAAGTAATGGGGGAAAATAAAATGAGCATTGAGGCAATTAATTATTTCAATATTAATGCTGGGGTTTCTAGATTTAAAAAACTTTCTTTATTTTACAATGATGAAATTGTAAAAAAAATACTATCTTCATATTCAGAGCAATGTAGCCTTTTTTTTGTAGAAGCACCACCAACAAAAGGATTCAAAAGTTTTCTTCAATATTTAAGTAAGCATCAAAATCATATAAAAATTTTTATCCTAAGCGGTGGTGAAAAAAAAGAGATTTATTTATTTCTTAAAAAGAATAATCTCCTTCAATATTTTGAAGAAATACTTGCCTCGCCAAAAAGCAAAATTGATCACTTAAATGAAAAAAAAGTTTGCAAAAATGATATATTTATAGGGGATAGCAAAACTGATTTACATTCCTCTATAATAACTGGTCTAAAATTCATCTTATTTGAAGGATTTAAATCTAAATTATCGTTTCCTCATGATGAACTAATTATAAATAATGTTTTTTTAAAAACGAACAACTTTTCTTCATTTTTGGAAAGATTAATATAATGAATAAAAAATTAAAAGTTGGTTTAAATGGTTTAGGAAGAATAGGTAGACATCTCTTCAAAATTTTTATCGATGACCCAATTATAGAATTAGCTGGAATAAATGAAATAAATCCAGATTTAGATAATTGGGCTTATACATTAAATTACGATTCTATTTATGGGAAATCAAAATACTTTTCCTCTGTTCAAGATCAGAAAATATTTTGCAACAAACAATATATAAATGCGAGTATGAAACAAGATATAAGCGAGGTTCCATGGAAAGAATGGGGTGTAGATATAGTCGTTGATTGTAGCGGAGTTTTAGAAAACACTTTGAAATCCAAGAAAATTATTGAAAAAAAATATGCAAAAAAAGTAATCTTCACAAATTCTCCTGATCAAGTTGATTTTACTATGATTCTAGGAGTTAATGAAAAAGAATATAATCCTAAAAAACATCATTTAATTTCATCAAGTATTTGCGACGCTACCGCTATAGCTCCTGTTTCGAAAGTAATTGATGAACTATATAAAATTAAAATTGGTTATGTCACTACTCTCCATCCTTGGTTAAGTTATCAGAATTTAATGGATGGCTCCTCAAGCTCTTGGTCTGTCCCAGGAGCAGTTTATCATCACTATGCTCTTGGCCGATCATCGATAGGTAATATGATCCCTAAACCAACCTCTGCAATGGAAGCAGTTTTTAAGGTTTTGCCAAAAATCACAAGGAATATAGGTTCTTTTTCATATAGAACTCCAACTCAAATAATAGGGTCTGCAGATATATCATTTGTTGTAGAAAAAGAAACTAATAAAAATGAAATCATCAAAGCTTTTGAAAATTTCCAGTGCATGCAAAAGTATCCTATTTTAAAATTATCTAATGAGCCTCTAGTATCCATGGACTATATAGGAGAAAAATTTTCTGCTGTAGTTGATACAAGATGGATTGATACTATCAACTCAGAACTAATTAAAATTGTTTTATGGTACGACAACGAGTACGGATATTGTTGTAACGTTGTAAATCAACTTAAATATTTACATTCGCTAATTGACTCTGAAAAGTAATGAGAGATATTGTTGCTGTTACTGATCACATAAAAGATTTTTCAATTGAGAAAAATTTTTTAGGTGATTATTTTGATAATAAATTATCAAAAAAAACTACTATTATTTTAGTTTGGCATAAAGAAATAAACGAATCATTCTTCAAAAAATATCCACTAGTAAGAGCTATAGTTAGATATGGGGTCGGATACGACAATATTGACCTTGAATACTGCAAAAAAAACAATATTATCGTTGCTAATACTCCTGATTATGGAGTAGATGAAGTCTCAGATTCTGCAATAGCTATGATTTTATACTTAACAAGAAAGATTGGGGCTCTAGAAAATTTAGCCTTAAATGACTCTAATTATTGGACAGGGAAAAATTTAAATTTAAATATGAAAAGGCTTAATACTCTTTCTTTGGGAGTTATTGGTCTAGGAAGAATAGGCGGATCTATTGCTAAAAAATTTTTACAATTCACTAGAAAAGTAGGATTTTATGATCCATTTGTTCCAAATGGATATGAGAAAATTTTTGGAATTGATAGATATAATAAATTATCAGAACTTTTAAAATTTTCAGACATAGTATCAGTTAATACTCCTTTAAATAAACAAACAGAAGGAATGATTAACGAAACTTTCTTAAATCATATGAAAAAAGGCTCGTACTTAATAAATTTAGCAAGAGGGCCGATAGTTAAAAATAAAGATTTTATTCTTAAGAAGCTACTTAATTATGAATTAGAAGGGTATGCAACTGATGTTTGGACTGAAGAGCCTCCACTTAAAAATGATAAATTATATTCTTTGTGGAGAAATAACAAGAATAATTTAAAAGGTAGAATTTTAGTCAATCCACATACTTCCTACTATAGTGAGGAAGCCATCTTTGAAAGCAGAACAAAAGCATGTAAAACTTGTCTCGACATAATTGATGGGGTTGCTATTAATAATAGAATAGTATGAATTTATCCTTTTAAAAGTTTATTTATTTTAAACAACTGTTTGAAAAAATATTTTAGATCTAATTACAATAAATCTTTAAAATATTCATCAAAGTTGTCTTCAATTTTATTCTGATAAAAACCAATTTCTCTCATTAAATTAAAACTTTGTTTTTGAAGAATTTCAAATTCTTTTTTATCTTTAAACAAATTATTAAGTTTATCAAGAAAATTATTTTTACAAAACCATAACTTTTTACAGTAGTTTTTTATTATCAAATTTTTATTTTTATCTGGCGAAAAAATATTACCTTCATAAGGAAAGCCATTTTTATTGTAGAAAATCACGGGTATTTTATAATGTGAAGCGGCCTTCATAGCTATGCTTTGCCATCCAATAGATACTAAAAGATCGCTACTCTCCAATAGGCTAAAATTGCCTTTAACTCCACTTTGAAAATTATTAATATTCAAGTTAATAAATTTTTTATCAAGTTGTCCTCTCTTAGATTGCAATATGAATTGAATATTATGATTGGTTTTAGTAAACAAGTTTATAATTGAATTTATATCCTCGGAATTTATATTATAAAAATCACTAATAGCATTATCTACCAAACCTATTCTTAATGTGGAGGATTTTAAATTATCAATTTTTCGTTGATTTAAAGAATAATCAGACTGGGGACAAAAATGAGATAATATTTTTGGGGGATTATTTAAAAAATTTGAAGAAATCTTATATTGTTCAGTCCTAAAAATTGAATTTGAGAAAATTACATCACAAAATTTTCTAGTATCAGGAAGATATCTTAGATTCTTAGTTTCTTTAACGGGATAGCCTAATGAATAGTCATAATTAAAATATTTTATATTTAATTCTTTTGCCGCTTCATAATAAAGAGGGAGATATCTATTATCAATATATGAACAAATAATTGCTTTAATTTTCTTCTTAAAAAAAATCTTCTTTAATTTTTTTTTGTATAAATGATTATATAGCTCTAAAATTATAAAATGATAATCAGATAATTTTAAGGTATTTGTTAAGCTTAATTTAAATAATTTTTTGAATATATAATTAAAGTTTTTAATTTTTTCTATAATAGAAATCCCAATATCTGCAGGTAAAATTATATTAGTATTTAAATTTTTTTTATTAAAGAAAATTGATAACTTATTAGGTAAATTTTTATAAGCATCAAAATTGGTTCTCGAATCATGAGAAATTATAAGTATATTTTTTTTTGAATTTATTTTTTTATAAAATTCTTTTTTGACTTGATGATTATCACTTCTTTCTCTGAGATCAAAAATTATATCTTTTATAGCTTTTATAAAGCTTAATTTAAAACTGTCATATCCAGTATTAATATTTGCCTTTGCCTTAGTACTATATTTTAAATTAATTTTATATTGCCTTAAAAGATATCTTTGGACTATTAAATCTATCTCAATACACTTTGTAGGTGAATAAATTAAATTATATTTTCCGTTAAATAAGTTTTTTTTTGCATTTATTAGAAGTCCATTAATATGACGATAATAATTTTCATGTCTTGGACAAGTTTTAAATAATGAATGATCATATTTGGGAAATTGAAACTTTTTTAGCATATATCTCGTGTAAAGATTAAGAATTCTATGAGATTCTGCTTTGCAATCAATATCAATAGCCGCAATATTAAATTCTTTTTCCATTATTAGGTAAAGTATTAGTAAATTATACTCTTTGTTATGTTTACTAATTAACTTTTATAATAAATTTATTTATAGCTAAATATAAATAAGAAATTTAATAAAAAAAAGCTTCTTAAGTATTAAATTACTCTCTAAATAAAATTTTATATCAATAATATTTAAATTTTTTTAAGCTTATAAAAATCTTACAGACTGTAAATATAACGTAAATTAAAAATAGATAAATTTAATTTTTTTAATAATAAACTTACTAAATTATACGAGAAATTGAAAAATAAAATTAAAAAATTTAACCCAAAAAATTATTCTCTAACAAAATATTTTTTTTTCTAAGGGTATTTTTGATATATTTAAAATCCTCCGATTGCATAAAATTTATTAGATATCCATTACGATCAGTTTTTTTATAGGTTAAATTTATTTTTGATAAGTTTTTGGGAATAAAATCTTCTACAATTGCATTTAAAATTTTTAATTCATAATTCCTGTTAAATGTTCTACAACTTATTACCCATTGAATTATGTCTAAAGAGTCATTATTTATATTTCCAAGAATTACTGAAGTGAGCCCATAATCTGTAAATTCATCTCTCATTCTTGCAACAATTTTAAAATCAAATTTGTCTAGGTCTGAAGTAGAAAACTTTTTACCAGATAAATTGAATTGATTAGTTTTATTAATTAATTGAATAACTCTTGTTATGTCTTTTTCTTCAATATGATTTAAGTTTATTACTATAGGAATTGATAAAGTTTCCTTAATATCTATCAAATTAAATTTAGTTTCTCCAGAGTTTTGATTTGCTTTGTAACTTTTTAGGCGAGAATCAGAATCTTCATCTTCGTAGAGTGAGCACATCCAAATATTTTCATTACAAATATCCAGAAATTGACTTGGATCTTCTCCCAAGCAAACCGTGTTTATCCCAGGATATGCTAAAGACATTTGATTTACTTCAAAAGTTGAATTATCTATGAATATGGCGTCTTTAGGATTTATGTTTAGCTGGTCGCATACTTTCTTTAAAGATATATGTTTTGGTTCCCAAGACAAACAAATCCCTGCGAAATCTGATTTACTCAAAAAATTTCCATCGCCTTTAAATATAAAATTAATAGCTTCAGGATTATTTTTCGATAGCAAAACAAGAATAAATCCTAGCTTTTTAAGGCTTTTGATATATATTTGAAAATTAAAAAAAAATCTATCTAATGGTTTGCCAAGGTCTAGTGATACATTCTTAAAATTTTCTTTTTCTCCAAGAATGCCAGGAGAAAGAGTTTCGTCAAAATCAATAGCTAATAATTTTTTACCAATTCCAAATTTACTTGCTAATGTTGAAGCAATAATTTTTGCACTAATAGCTTGTTCGTTTAAGCTAAATGGGAAACCATAAGAAATCCAATCTGAATATGCGTTAGTTTCGCATCTAAGGGATAATGAAGAAATTGGTATTAAAAAATTATTTTGATTATCAATTTTTTGCTCTATTTCGTTAAGGATCTCAAGATAATTTTTGTAGCCTTTATATTCCACTTTCGGAATTGTTAAACCTAAAGATAATCTTTTATCAATTAAAAAAAATATTGTTTTTGAATTAAATTCGCCTAGATTCAGTATTAATTTTTCTATTGAATCCACAACTCTAGAAATATTTTTGATTCCGTCTGTTAATTCGTACATAGAAAGAGGAACTACTATAACCTCTGCTGTTTCAACATTTTCAAAATGTCTTGGAGAATAGATACTTCTCCAAGTTGGTTTCCAATGATCAAAGATAATTTCTGGGAAAATTTTGACAGTTTTAAGATAGTGATCCAGGACATCACAAAAAGCTTTATCTAAAAAACCGCCTGTAATATAAATAGAAGTTTTGATTGATAGATCTTTTCCTGACAAACCTTTGGTAGCTTTCAATTCTGAAAGTTTTGGATATGCCATTCAAGTATTCCTAAAAATTAAATAATTTATTTAATTATATACTTGCATATTCTTTGTTAAGTTTTTCAGTAAAGATATTCAAATGAGACAAGTTCATATATCTTTATGCAATTGAACTTTTATTTAATAAAGAAATAAAATATTCCTATTAGTATGCATGAGTTTTTAAATGATTCAAAATAGAAAAGAAATCAACAAGGGGCTTGAAGAAATATTTCAAGAAACATTCGAAGATGAAGAAATTGTTTTGACTGATGATACAACAGCCGAAGATATCGAAGAATGGGACTCTTTAATGCAAATCAGATTACTAATCAAAATAGAGAAACAATTTAATTTAAGATTTAACCCTATTGAAATAGCTGAGTTGGAAAATATTGGTCAAATGATTGATTTAATGATGCGATTACTATCGAAATAAATGATGAATTGCTTCTTATCTGTTGAAAGAATAATATTTAATAAAGAGATTGATGCATTTTGTAAATCAACAAATGATCACAATCCAATTCATTTAAATAAAGAATTTGCTTTAAATTCTGGCCATGAAGATTGCGTAGTAAATGGAGCCTTAACCTTATCACTTGCCATTGGATATTTGATGGAAAATACAAAAAACTCAGTTGGAGCAATGATTTTAGAGACTAAATCACTTTTCAAGAAGCCTATATTTGCTAATCAAATTGTTTATTTTCATTTAGTAGAGATGGAAAAGCATCTCAATGGTTCAATAGTAATCTATTCTGTTTACATAACAAAAAGCGATAAATTTAATTTTGATAAACCAGAAATTTATCTCCATAAACATTCTGTAACGTTAAGATGTGGTTAGAATAATGTACTTTTATTCATAAGCTTTTAAAGATGACAAAATTTTTGAAAAATCCAGTCATAATTATTGCGCAATCGAATATCGTAGATTATGAAGCTTATAATTCATTAGGAATAGAAAGACTAGATCTTTATAAGACCTCAGTTTACCCAAGAATGGTTAGATATAAAGATAAATTTATATCTCATTTAGACTATATCAATCTTAGAAAGTTTAATACTACATACCTGGATTCAGATTATCCACAAAGAAGAGATTTATTAAATATTTGGAATATGCCTAGCATGTCTGGCATTCACTTGCAAAATTACCTAACTGTAAATGATTTTTCCCCATTAATAATCAATAACCTTGATTCTGAGGTTGATTGGCTCCAAAAATGGACTGATCTTTATCCAGATGCACCAATAGTTATTTCAACCACTTTCTACTTACAATGGAAAGAAGTTGGAAGAATTGCAAAAGATGTTCGCAAGTTTACTAATAATCCAATTATTATTGGAGGCGCCTTTATAAATTCTTTTGTTTCCGATAAGGGGGCTACCAAAGCATTGGATTTTTTAAAAAAGTATGAAATACAATATGCAATACATTCATTTAACTCAGAGCCTGACCTTTTAAATTTACTAAATTCAATAGTTAAGAATGATGGAAAGAATTTATCTAAAGTATCTAATCTTATAGTTTCCAATTCAGAAAATGAATTTATCTCAGAAAAGAAATGGCATAATCCTTTGGTTAAAGAAATTGAACCTATTTGGGATAAATTATCCATTAATTCATTAAGATCGACTCTTCAGATAAGAACAGCTTCTGGATGCCCATTTTCTTGCGCATTTTGTAGTTACCCAACCACTGCTAAAGTTTGGGAAACTAGTGACTCTGATAATGTTAGAAGGCATTTAGATTCAATAACAAGAATTCCAAATTTAAAAAATATAATTTTTATTGACGATACATTTAATGTCCCAGTTGAGAGGTTTAAAAAGCTTATAGAGATTTTTAAAGAATATGATTTTGGTTGGTTTTCATTTTTAAGAGTTCAGTTTGTAGATGAAGAAATTGTTAGAACTATGAAAGATAGTAATTGTCTTGGTGTCTATCTTGGGATCGAATCATCTTCAGATCCTATCTTAAAGAATATGAATAAACAGGCAAGAAGGAAAGATTTCCTTAAAGGTGTCAATTTACTAAATAAATATGATATTGATTATGTAGCGGCTTTTGTTTTAGGATTCCCTGGAGAGACTGAGGAAACTATAAAGGAAAATATTAGATTCATTGAGGAGACCCCAATTAAATATTATGCACTGAAGGAATTTTATTATATGGAAAATACTTCTGTTCATACAAAAAGAGATCTTTATGGACTTACAGGAATGGGGGCAAAATGGAGTCATAATACTATGTCTTATGCCCAAGCAACAGATTATAAATTAAGGATGTTCTTAACGATTAAAAATTCTGTACATGTAGATCCCGACAGTTCTCTATGGCATCTTGCACATCTTAATGACCTGGGTTTTAGTAGAAATGAAATATTAAATTATCAAAAAGAAATAAATGATTTAATTAGAAAAGATCTTCTCAATCATACAACTAGTAGGCCTTTCTCTGAAAGTGAAATGAGATTGAAAATTACTGCTTAAAATTAATAAATTACTTCTCTAAAATTTGAATTATTGAATATGTCTTGATAAATTTTTGAGTAGGTTATGTGATGATCATCATTTGAATATTTTTTGTTGAGATAAAATCTATTATTAAAGGTAATACTTTCATATAAATAAGAATTGTCAAGAAAAAACCACCCTTTTTGTTTTGCAATTGATGAAAAATTCTCGTTAACTTTTTTTGTCCACCTAGCTCTATAAATTTGGGACCCAAATATTGTTAAATCGTTTTCCTTTTGATATTTCAAAGCTGTTCTTGGATCACATAATATATGATTTAATCCTGTAACTGAAGATGCTGGAGGTATGGACATTAAACCTACTTTATCAATTCCTTCATTTTGAAATTCAGGAAAAACATTTTCATATAAACTGATAAATGCATTTGAAATTAAATCTATAGCTTCATCTTCGGTAGATAAACTTTTGCTGCATAAAAGAAATCCAATGATTGTTCTTATATCAATACTGCCCAAACTAAATAATATTTTAGTTCCTCTTTTCTTATCAATTAGTCTTGTAGTTGCTTTGATTACAGATTTTTGAAGTTTTAAGTCTTGTGAAAAGCCTACTAATGTTAATGGTCCTAACCACATAGAAAGTGGAGAACAAAACTTATTTCCCTTGTATTTAATTGACAATCTCGAAAAAAATTCTACATGAGAATCACCACAAAATATGATCTTATCTGATTCTTTTTTTGTAATATTTTTTTTGATTAAATAAATTTTACAATTTCTATTTTTTAGCTTTTGTTTATCTAATTTTAAAAAATAAAAAAAATAATCCTTAATTAATAATAAAAAAATTATTCCAAATTCCTTTCTTCTTGGATGATTAGAACCTATTAACTTAATTCTTTGAACAGCTTTATTGGGATCATTTGAAAAACGGTAATTTTTATTTTTCCTTGTTTTTGTATGATAATTTTTAATAAATAATCCTAAAAACTTTTCTAAAAAATCTTGCATTTCTAATATAAAGGAAATACAAATTGTCTTAGAAGTCGACTTTAAACTAAGGGGTAAATCATCATTCAATTGATTTTTTTTTAATTATTATTATCAATTGTATAGTATTGTAATTCTTATTAAATAAGAAAAATAGGAAATTTTTATATATAAAAATACTATATTACCAAAACAATTGATGGTAGATTATATATAAGAAATGTAAATAAATAATTAATGAATCAAATCAATTTAAAATATCAATTAATAAAAATTCCAGATAAATTATATATTTGGTTGATTCCAAAATTATTACCTATAAAATCTGTAAGTAATGAAGAAATTATTGCTTCTCAAAAATTAAGTAATTCAAGAGCTAAAGAATTTTTATATAGTCGAGGTTACGTTAGATATTTTCTTTCAAAATTATTCCTAATAGATCCTCTTAAAATCCCTTTGGAAGCTCCAAATAATGAAAAACCTTTATTAAGAGATAATTTAGGATATGTAAGCTGGAGTAATTGTAAAGATGGATTACTTATTGGTTGGGCAAGAAATCTTATAGGGGTTGATATTGAAAAAAAAGACAGATTTTTTGATGCAAGACAAATAAATAATCGTTTTTTTAATAATGAAGAAAAAGAAATTTATAATAAAATGGATGGGGAAGTTTTGAGATCTCAAATACTCAAGGTATGGGTTTTAAAAGAAGCGACAATCAAATGTATAAATGGTAAATTAATTCCAGATCTCGGTAATATAATTATTAAAGAGAATCTAAAAAAGGCTTTATATAGGCCTAATCAATCTGAGTTTAATTTGAGTTTAATAGAATATGAAAAATGGTTGATTGGGATTGCTCTTAAAGAAGATTTAATAGAATTAAATAAAATGAATATATGAAGTCTATAAATCTAAAATTTTTTATAAAAAAGTTAGACCTCAATATTTTTTTTGAAGTAAATAATTCATATAATTTTGATAATTAAAAAAAATATACTTATAGTTAAGTTTTGAAATTATTATCACATTATACATTTATTTATCATATCAAATTTATTTTATAATTCTCCAAGAAACTCTTAAATAAGCGCTTCATTTAAAAAAGAATGCCATTATTACTTTATAAAAGTAATGCTTTATAAATCAATTTTTAGTATTCATACAATTACTTTCAATTCAATAATTATTCTAATATAAAAATTAAATTGATATTTACTCAATGTAGTAAAAAAGTTTTTGTTGTATAATTTACATAATTTTTCAAAAACGAAATAAACAAAAATGAAATTTAAAAAAAAAAGTTTATATTTAATAATAAAAAAAGATGATATAAAAAAGATAAAAGATAATAGTTCTATTTATTTTTCATTATGTCCATTTTTAGATGAAAATAATGGAATAAAGTTCCAATATCCTAATCCTGTAGAAAGTAATAAAAAATCATACACTCAAATATTAGAAAATGAAAAAATAATTAATGAAATACACAAAATTTTAAAAGACTCAATACCAAATGCAAATCAAATATTGATTCAAGAGCTTATTAAGCCATACTTAGATGCGAAAATTTCAGTTTACCTTTATCTAAAAGGGATAATCCCTAAATCTGAATCATATAAATTAAATATCGAAAATAAGTGGGTTAGTTTCAATAATATAAGTAGTTTATTAATTGCTTTAGATAATTCACTAGCAAAACAAAATGGTAATTTCTATAATTATTTTTCGCAATTTACTAGTAAAAAATATAATTTTATTCAAAAATTGCTTGCAAAAATTCAATTATTATTTATTAGTAAATTAAGTAAGAGAAAGAATCTGTATATTTTATCAACTGATAAATTTTATTTTATGCCAAAAATATCTTCATATCTAAAAGAAAATAAGAAAAATATACTTGTTTATAATCCATCGCAAAAATTAATTAATATATCAATAATTTTAATACTCCAATTTTTCTCAATAATTTTCAAGAATAAAAAAAGATCTATTGAATTTTTTATGATACCGGATCTTAATTTAAAAGAAAAAATAAAACTTGAATATAAAAAAATAAATATAGAGGCCAAAATAATTGATAAAATTTATTTTAGTTTTTTAATACAAGATCTTCAAAAATATATCAACTATAGTTATGGTTACAAGTCATACAACTATAAACTTTTCAATAAACTTTATAAAAAAGATATTAATTGTATTTTTCATACAAATCGCTACCCAGATTTAAATAGTCTGAGTCAAAATTTTTCTAAATTAAAATTAAATCAGCATTTAATAAGTCATGGTACTCATACTATTCAGGATGATCATAAATTGAAAAATCTTATATCAGAGAGTCTTTCAATTGGTATGTTGATAAGCCATATTCCTGAAATAAATATTTATTCTCAAACAAAGTTTTCTGACGACTATTTATCTATGAATAAATTTAATTTTAAAAAAATTAAACAGATAAATAAATTAGATAATTTAATTAGAAAAAACAATAATTCAGAATTTTTAAATATACTTATCGCAGGAACGGTAAAAGAACTTGGTGCGAGGAGACATTATTTTGAATCATCTTTTGAGCATATTTATGGCATAATTGATCTATGTAAAAAAATAAAAAAATTAGGTTTTAAGGTTAAAATTTCACTCAGATTAAGATACGTAAATAATGAAATTGATTCTAATGTAATGGATATCATTATTAATAAGTGCCAAGGAATTTTAAAAATATCTAGCAACAAATTTTTAGAAGATGATTTTTCTAATTGCGATTGTCTCCTTGCTCTTTCATCAACAACCCTTGAGCAAGCAATTTACTATAGTATTCCATCTATGAGTTACGGGTTTTCTACTTATAATCACTTTAACTATTATCACAAAAAAAATAAATACAGAATCAATAAGAAATTAAAAAATTACATTAAATTAACAGAAATTGAAAAAATAATAGAAAGAAGATTTATATATCTAGAGAATACCAAACTTATTAGAAAAAATAGTATTTATGATTTTATTTAATAAAAAAAGCCAATAAAAAAATTTGCTAATAAAAAAGATAATAATGATTATATGAAAATGAAAATTTTAAAATAAAAAATTTTAAAGTTCTTTATGAAAGATAATTCTATTTAAATAATGATTGCTTCATCATTACTTTTATACTTAAATAAAAAAAATACTTTTTTATAAATAATGGCAGTTTTAAAAAAGATTATTTCTTGGGCTTTTTATATATTAGATAATATTCAAGATAAATATATCATGCCTATAACAGGAGGCATTTTCATTATTGGCATTCGTCTAAAGGGTGCAAAATTAGGGAAAGTTAAATTATATGGAAAACCGATTTTTAAAATGCATCCAAATAGTGAAGTTTTTTTAGATGACAATGTACGTTTAAATAGCAGTTCTTTTAGATGCACAGCTGGTTCAATATATGCACCATGCAAATTAGTTACTATTTGTTCATCTGCGAAAATTTTAATTGGAAAAGACACAGGTCTTAATGGGACTTCTATCGTAGCGAGGAGTAAAAAAATAATAATAGGGGAAAGAGTTTCAATTGCTCCAAATGTAGTAATAATGGATTCTCCATTTCACAAAACATGGCCTCCCCTAGAGAGAAATAATTATCCAGGCAAAGAATTGGATACTGATATTTATATAGGAGATGATGTCTGGATTGCTACTGGATGTATTATCTTACCTGGATCAAGTATTGGGAAAGGTTCTGTAGTAGCTGCAAGAAGTTTAATTAACAAAAAATTTCCAAAAAATTGCCTGATAGGTGGAACTCCAGCAAAAATAATAAAAGAATTTTAAAAATATTTAGTATTATTCCTACTTAATTAAATTTAAAGTTGTAATTTTCTTCTTAATGTTTCAAAATTAAAAAAAAATATTTTAATAATCTCATAAAACTAATAATTTCAATTTAAAGATCTTCTATGAATGTTTGCTAGTTTTATCAAATTTTTTAATGAAAATAAATAGATTTGTAATATATTTTTAGGCAAATTAATATTAATCTTTGGCTTATGCAATAAGTTACAAGTAAATTTTATTATTTAATAATGGATTTTATTTCTTCAAAAATTAAGTTTTTAACTCTTAATAAAATAATAAAAATACCTTTAATAAAGAATAAGCCTCGCAAAGTAAATATTTTTTTAAATGCTTTTTTGAATATCTGTTTTTTAAAAAGTGTCACAAAATCTAAATATTTTGTCTCTTCTATAAATGGTATTAGTTCTTTGTTACTAAAAATAGATTTTGATATCATTTCATTCGACCAGATAGTTCTTTCTTTAACTGTTAAACTAGTTTTTTTACTTAAGTTTTCTAGATGATTTCTATAAATAGCTAAATCAAATTTAATTGGAATACCTAAACTAATTTTTGAAAGTCTTAAGACAAAATCTGTATCCCCCATTATTGTGAATCTTTCGTCAAATTTGATTTTGTTTTTCGTAACTATGGACTTATTAACCATCAAGGTTAAGATCCCTACATTATAATTACTTATTAAATTAGAGCAAATATATCCACTTTTCAGTTTCTTATTGTTGTAAGCGGAGTTTAACTTTTTACTATTTTCAGATAAAAACTTAAATCCTGAATAGCAAAAACCAATCTCAGAATTTTCTTCCATAACCTTAACTTGTTTTTCTAATTTATCTGGATACCACATATCATCCACATCAAGAAATGCTATGTATTTTCCAGTGGTAACTTTTAAGGCTTTATTTCTTGCACTATATAAAGTTACGTGATCATTATCTGAAAAATATTTGAAACGGATATCTTTTACATCTAAAAAAATTAGTTTTGATGAATCAGTTGACTCATTATCCCAGAAAATAACTTCATAATTTTCATAGGTCTGTGCCAAAATACTATTTAAGCATTCATTGAGATATTTTTCTCCATTAAAACAATTAACTATTATTGATACAAGTGGTTCTTTATTAATCATAAAGTATCTATAAATTTAGGAGAGTAATTTTTTCTAAAATTTGAATTTCAGTTTTGATTATCTAATAATTATTTATATTATTTTTTTAAATACTTTAATGTATTTATTGGAAATTTTATCCCAATTAAAATTTTTAGAAACATAATCAATTAGCTTTAAATTCTTTACCATTTTTCTAGATTTTATATGATTTATTATTGAATTTGATATTTGTTTAGAGTCTACTTTTACACATTTACCTAGATTTCTTTTACTAAGTTGATTCAAACCACATTGATCCGTAAAAATACTTTCTAAACCATGAAGGGCTGCTTCAAGTACAACTAATGACATCGCTTCAGATCTTGAAGGGATAACTAAAAGATCTGCATTTTTATAAAGATCATCTTTTTTAGATCCACTTATGAATCCAATAAAATGAATTCGATCTGCAAATTTTGATTTTTTTGCTTCTGTTTTTAATTCTTTTTCCATCCCGTCGTCACTTCCAGCAAAAATTAAATTATGATTTGGTATTTTATCTGCAATTGCATTAAATGCTTTAAGCAGAAGATCAGGGCCTTTTATAAAATGCAGTCTGCCTACAAAAAGAATGTAAGGTTTATATTCTTTTGAATTAAAATTATTCTGGTAAAATAAATCCTTTGATTTTTTTAAATTTAGATCAATACCATTTGGAATATTAAAGATTTTTGATAAAGGAATATTTCTTTCAATAAAATGTTTTTTCTCTTTTAAAGTGATTGAAATAATTGCTGAACAATCTTTAATTATATATTTCCCTATTATTTGATAATAAATATATTTAATTGTACTTGAACGACCAAAAATTATTAGTGCGCCTGCAGGACAGATAACATAATTCTTCGAAAATAGTTTACAAAAAATATATACATAGGCATTGAGTAAAGTCCAAAAATTTGTGAGATGAACAACATCTGCATTTTTTACTAATTTAGCTATTTTGAATATATTAGGAAATGGTAAGGGGAATCTTTCATTAATATAGTTTAAGAAATTGTATCTATTTTTAGGTATAGAAACTTCTTTAGAATTATTATTAGCTTTCGAATTTAATGAAAGGATAAAGTTTTTGTGATTCTTCTTTTCTAAATACTCTATTAATTTAAGATTTCTTGCTGTTACTCCACCACCTTTTTCTTTTTCGAGGTTTTGAATAACATGTAATATTTTCATAATTTAATTTCAAAATTAATCAAAAATTTTTTTTAAGTTAAAAATATTCAGATATATGTCTTTCTTTAATAGAACTATATTCACTAATGTAATCAATATCTACAAAATATACTATAAGTTTCATCATTATTTTTTTTGGAAAAAAAATGGCGATTGTATTAAAAAACTGAATAGGAATAAAATTAATTTTAAAAATAGGTTTTGATCCTGAAATATAAGTCACTAAATCATAAATTGGTATTTTTTTAGAGTAATTTTTGAAAAGTTTGTATACTTTCATATTATCTTCAGAAGTTATATTTAAACATTCTTTAACTAAAGCAGAAATTAAGTCATCAATATGAACACAGGCATAATTTCCAGAAGGAGAAAAGATCTTTAATAACCAAATCAAAGGCCTAGAAGATAATTTTCTTAAACTATTTTTAAGTAAATTATCTTTTTTAGAATATGGATTGATTATGGTTCCCGGTGCAATAGAGCAAAATTTTAATCCTAGTAATTTATTTTTCAATACCTGATCAAATGCAGACTTTGTTTTCCCATAATGAGTAAAAGGAAATTTTTCTGTTAAAACATCTACAGATTTTCTTCTGGGTAATCCGTATATACTTAATGAACTTAAGTAGACCAAAGGTATATTTTTTTTTTCACATATATCTGCAATAAAATAAGGTAAATCGAAATTAAGTTTTTTCATAAATTTATCTTCCTTTGTCTCGCCAGAGATATAGAGAATTAGATTTAATTTATATTTTTTTATTTGATTATAAATTTCATTTTTAAGTAGTTTTAAGGGATAATTTTTTTTAATAGTAAAATTATGAATAAAGAAATAGTCATGAAGTTCTTGCTTAGTCAATTTTGCAAAAGTACCTTCATTATGAATTAGAAACAAGTTTAATTTTTGATCTTTCAATTATCTAGATTGGTTTTGATTAAGAATTTTGATTAAAATAAATTTATTTAATTAATCCTAACATTGATAATATTCTAATTTGCCATTTCTAAATTACTTACTGAATTTTATATAAGTTAAAATCTTAACCTCTATTATTTTCATTAATATTGATTAAAAAATTTTCTATTTCATTAGAAATTAAAAACTAAAACAATCTTTTGAGATAATTCTAAGAATTTTAAAAACTATGTTCTAAGGAAATGGAATCTCCCTTTTCGGAGGTTGTGTAAATAAAGAATCCTCCATAGTGACTAAAAATTGAAAAATACATAAAGTTATCAAAATCAATATTTGATTTTTTGTAGTATTTCAATAAGTCAATAGATGCATTTACTTCGTCCTTGGATATTTGATCCCATTTTAAATTTAACTCAATAATGCTTGTAGTTTTTTGACTATAGATCCTCAAGCAAAGATTTGTATTTTTTGGTTTACCATAAATATCTGCTATTGCAGTGATAATTATTTTAGATTTGAATTTTTGACTATAAATTCCCCAATGAAATTTTTTTTCAGGCCTATTTTTATGAAATATTCCCAGAGAACATTCACAGGGCAAGACTGATTTCTTTTTTGATGCAATTTTTAATGCAGTTACAATTCTTGAAGGTAATTTTCCATCCTGCCTTTCAAACTTAAGATTTTGATTATTAACTTTAAATATTTCTAGATTTTCAGAAATATATTTTGGTTTAATATTATGTGAACTTACGATATAGTTTCCTGGGTGCTTTTCAGGATAAACCATTGCATACAAATCTTTTGAATCTTCAAAATATGGAATTACCATATGACCATATTTATATTCGCAATCTATCAGATCTGTTTCATGCAATGAGTAATTAAAATTTGAGTGCGTTACTTGCATTTCTTTTTTATTTTTAGTTTGCCAACAGACAAGTAACCTAGTAAATGAGGTTTCGAGAAGGAAGTTAATAGATGCAGATCCCTCTTGACCATCAAGAAATTCAGTTAAATTCTCAAAATATAAATTTGGATAAACTAAATATGTTTCATATGGTTTTAATTCCTTGAGTCTGAACTTTAATGATCTTTTTTCACCTTTGTAATTTCTTACCGTTATTTGTATTTCTTGTTCTTTTAAAGTACTAAAACCATTATGTAAAACTGCAAATGACTCCACATTATTATCATCTCTTAATGTCCAACAACCTTCTTTTCCATCTACGATAATTTTTTTATCTTCAATCTCTAGTCTTGAATATACTCTTGAATAGCTATGCACCATAGAAATAGATTCTTGACTTTCATATACAGCCATTATCGCTGAGTATGGAATTTTTAAATCTTGATTGGAAAAGGCTTCTATTTCACATGAGCCAAATAAGCCTAATGGACATTCTAATTCTACGACAATTTTATCTATAAATTTAATTTTTTCTCGTTTAACTAATGATCCATCCATATTTCTGAAATTTGCTATTAAAACAACCTCTAAATTATTTTTAAATTTCCAATAATCGCTCAATATAAATGATGTTTTAACTGGTTCAGGAGGTATAAAAAATATAGAGCTACTTCTTAAACAATAACCAAAATTATTTTTATAGTTGTCTTGTTGGTTAATCTTAGACACTTTGAAATTTAAAATTTTCTTATTTATAATAATATAATAAAAAATTTTCTTTACATAAAAATATGATCTATAAAAATATTTTTAAAGATTTGGAATCTGCTTATTCCAGTCAATCAAAAATTTTTTATGGAGAAAGTATTAATCTATCAAATTTTAAAAAAACATATAGTGAGGCATGCGAAAAATATATTTTTTGTCTCTCAAAAAAAAATTTGAAACATTTCCCAGAATACTTAATAAGACACTCTGATGAATATTGTTCATTTCTTTTATTCTTGGCGAGGCAGGCATATCTTGCAGGTGATATTGAATTAGCAATTTGCTCATATCTAATTAATAGAAGAATGAACTCATTCGATTGTTTTTATACAAGGGTAATTCCAGATATTTTCCATTTGGAACATCCAATAGGCAGTGTTATTGGCAATTCAGAATTAAAAAACTTTCTAATAATATATCAGGGAGTAACTATAGGCTCAAACCTTAAATCTGAAGCCCCCTCAATTGATGAAAAAGTTGTGCTTTTCCCAAATTCAACAGTAATTGGATCTACTAAAATAGGTAAAAATTGTGCAATTGGAGCAGGGGTTCAAATTTATAATGAAATAATTAATGACAATTCATCAGTTTCTTTTAGAAAAAATGGCATTATGATTAATTCATTAAAGTGGTCTGTAAGAAATAAATATTTTTCATAATCATTAAATAATTAAAAAGAAGAAAAAATCTTTAGTAAATAACTTATAAAAAGAGAGTAAAAAAAGCAAATTTGAATCTTAAGTTAAATATGATTAGATATCAGTAAATAATATAATCTGATAAATTAATTGGCAAAATTTGGTAAATGAAGATATTACTTTTATAGTCCAGATGTAATCATTTTATTCCATGTATTAGGATTTTAAAAGTATCAAACAAAATTAAAATTACAAAATACTTTTAGATTCTTGGTATTAATATTCATAAACATGGAGCCAAGCGGACTCGAACCGCTGACCCCCTGCATGCCATGCAGGTGCTCTACCAACTGAGCTATGGCCCCTTTTACTTATGAACACATCTTAATTCTCTTATGGAGCAACTCAACTTTGATTTCAATAATATTTAACACTAAAGATTAGTTTTACCGATTTAACTTTAATTGCGAAGCACGTAAAGATAGCAAGTTATATATTTCACTATTACAAGAAGTTATTTTATTTACAATCATTTAATTTTTGAAAATATAAAATCGCCTACCGTAAGTTTCATGAAATATTTCAACTTAATCATCTAAAGATACTATTGATAATAAACGTGATCCAAGTGGCTCATGTTTTACAGATAATGGGAAAAAATCAGGGAGTTTTTTTTCAATTATTCCTTTTTTTTCTTTAGGAACTACTAACAACAGAAACCCTCCCCCACCAGCACCAAGTAATTTACCTCCTAATGCTCCATTCTCAAGAGCAACCTTATAAGCTTGATCAATCCTAAAATTTGTTATTCCAGGGGATAATGTTCTTTTATGCATCCAACCATTATGCAAATATTTAGCTAAAACACTACTGTTTAATTTATTATTAGAAATACAATCACGCAGCTCAATAGCCATTTCCTTCATTTTTCCTAATGAATCTTTAATCTCAGGGATAGCCTTTTTTTGAGATTTTAAAATTGAATCAGCTTTACGTTGTGTCCCAGTCCAGAGAAGCAAGAAACTACTAAACAATTCTTTTATATCCAGTTTTTCACTCCATATATGATCTATAAGAACTCGTCCTGACTTTTGAAACTCAATAAAGTTCATACCTCCAAAAGCAGCCGAATATTGATCCTGTTTTCCTATCGGTTTAGAAAGCATCCCAAGCTCTACCTGACATGCTTCCTCAGCAAGTTGAGCAGGAGAAACGATTTCATTTCTCATATGATGAAGGCAATTAAGCAATCCTGTAGCAAAACTTGAAGAAGAGCCCAAACCTGTCCCAGTTGGAATATCTGAAGTTGTTGAAATATATAAAGGTGCTTCAACTTTTACTAATTTCAAACATTCCCTCGCAATTTCGTTCTTAATCTCATCTATTGAGTTGACAAGCTCTGTTTCTGAATAATTAAGCCTGTATTTTTCATTAAATAATGGACTATGTGTCTTAACGGTAACGTAAATGTATTTATTTATGCTTGAACTTAGAACTGCCCCTCCATAATTTAAATAAAAATCCGAAAAATCTGTTCCACCTCCAGCAAAACTTATTCTTAAAGGAGTAATAGTAGTTACTGTTTTAGCCATAAGTATTAATAAATCCTTTCCAACTCTGAAAATTTATTCAAGATGAATGGGACAAGTCCAGTAATGTAGTTGGAATGATAATCAGTTTTAGGTAATACCCCTTCATATGTTTCTGTCAATAGCAAACTACCACAACCTGCATTATGAGCTGCAAAACAATCTCTTTTATCATCTCCGATAAAGAATGTTTGGTCTAACCTAAAATGAAATTCTTTAGATGCTTCAAATAGCATCCCGGGGTTGGGCTTTCGACGAAAACAATTACTTCTCCAATGATCAGTTGATACAAATATTTTAATGATCTTAATATTTAAACAGTTTAAATAGCTTACCATTTTTTCATGAATTTGATTAAGTTTATCTTGATCAATTTCATTAGTACTAATTCCTGCTTGATTAGTTATTACTATAAATTCAAATCCGTACGATGCTAATTCTTTTAATCCTTCAATATTTTTATCAATAAATTCGAATTCATTCCATGAAGTTATATATTTTCCCCTTTCTGCTTTCTTGTTAATTGTTCCATCTCTATCAAGAAGAATTATTTTTTTTAGTTTTAAATACTGTCTTGCCAAATTCAGTCTTTTGGGGTCACTTACACTGTGATATTGATCTTTGACAACAACTCCAGAAACCATTTTCCTCTTAGAAAGATCACCTATTACCGAAGAAAAGCAAATATTCGGAAACCCATCAATGGATCGCATTTCATTCATTAGCTTTTTTTTATTAGCGATCATATAACCTAGCTCAACAAAATTTAATGACCCATTTATCTCATCCCTAGGTTCGTATAATATGTTCATATCATTAGAAATAGAAACATTTCCTCCTTTTTTCTCAAAGAGATGAAGGGTTAGGGTAGAGGAATTTTTTTTCCATCTACTGTATAGTTCATCTAATTTTAATTGGACAAAATTATCAGAATAAGTTAGTAAAAAAAAATCGTCTAACAAAGTTCTCGACTCCCAAATCCTTCGCGCAGTATCCCACTCTATTGGTCCATGACCATAAGAAATCTCCCAACCCCATTGCCTACCATCACCAAAATATGTCGATATTTTTTCTCCAAGATAGCCAGTTAGAAGGAGGAATCTTTTAATACCAAAATCAGAAAGTTGTTTTAAAAGATAAAACAGAAATGGCTTTTCATTAACTAAAACCATAGGTTTAGGTACATTTTTTGTTATTGGCATCAGTCTTGAACCAATACCGCCACAAAGAAAAACTGCTTGTTTAATTGAATCCATTAATTTTGTCCAATGATTGAAGTGTTTTAATCACCCCATCTTTTAAAGAAAATTTAGGTTTGAAATCTAATAAACTTTCAGTTTTTTTAGTATTAGAATAAACACCTTCTTTATTAATCCCTTCATATTTTTCAAAAGGAGAGGTTAAATCATAATAACTATATATAATCTTTGCAATTTCAGCTACCGAATGAAGTTTCCCAGAACCTATATTATAAATGCCCGATGGTATTTTTTCTGATATCATTGCTAACAAACAATTAGCGACATCATCAACATAAATATAATCTTGAAAAATATTTGGCGAATTTATTATATTTTTGTCTGAATACCTAATATTTCTCCATAGGGTGGGTATTAAAGATGAATCCCTTTGATTAGGGCCATAAGTAAAAAAAATCCTTGCCCATCTATAATCTATTCTATTTTCTCTAAATAAATTCTCATAAAATGAGAGTATTTTTAATTTACTTAAAGCAAAGAGTGAAGGGTTCTCAGGATTTTTCTCTTCTGATACCGAACCTACAGTATTGCCATATTCCCAACAACTCCCTGCAATGACAACTCTTTTTACAGATATATTGATTAAAGTATCGATTAAATTTAAATTTTGATTGATGTTATCATTACATTTTTCCAAGGAATAATCAGGTAAGCCATCCCAAGCTAAGTGAATACAACATTCAGGAGAAAAATTCTTTACTGATTTCAACCATTTCTTTGAATCTTTAAGATTACCCTCAATCTCTAAAATATTTTTTTTTGAATTACGATTGTTTTTACGCCTTACTAAGCTTATTATTTCATGATTATTTAATAAATTATTATGTATTGATTTTCCTATAAAACCGTTAAGTCCAGTTAAAAATATTCTCATAAGGAATTCTAAGGTAACGAGGATATATTAAAGTCTTTATAGTTTTTATCTTTTTGCGAAATAATTTTTGGAGGAAAGGGCCACTTTACATTAAAGAATTTGTCGTCATAGCGTATGCCAGAGTCGAATCCAGGCTTATAAGGAGTACTCATGTAATAGTGAATGATTGTATTAGGTTCTAAAGTTAACCATGCATTTGCACAACCTTTTGGGATATGAATACTTTTTTTATTGATTGAAGATATTTCTAAGGATGTATGTTTAAGAAATGTTGGAGAATCTTTCCTTAAATCAATAATAACATCAAAAATAGAGCCAGTAATACAAGTTATTGTTTTTGCCTCTTGATGTTCACCAATTTGATAATGAAAACCTCTTAAAGTTCCTTTGTGTATATTTTCGGAAATATTACCTTGAGACATATCACTATCTATACCATATTCTTTGTATATTTCCTGACAGAAAGAACGTCTAAATGTCCCTCTGCTATCTTCAAATAAATTTGGTTCTATTTGCCATGCATCTTTTAAAGATAATTTAGAAAATTTCATTATATTTTTAGGATTTCAGGATCACCAGGCAAGGGTATAATTAACTCTCCAGACCATTTCCATCTTGACTTAAGTTGTTCAATAATTTCTTCTTTGAAGTTCCATGCCAAGAGCAATATTACATCTGGATTAGATTGCATACCATCTTCAGGAGATTTTATTGGTATTTTTGTTCCTGCAGTAAAGAATCCGTGTTTAAAATTAGATTGATCGATTACTAAATCGATACTTTCAGTTGATATCTGACAATAATTCAAAAGTGTAGAGCTTCTTGCAGACGCTCCATAAGCGATTATCTTTTTACCTTTATTCTTAAATTGAGTTAGTATTTTTTTTAAATCAGAACAATGCTTCTCTACTTTAGATCTAAAATTAATCCAAGAATTAAAATCTTCTATTCCTAATTCTTGTTCATTTAACTCAGCATTTTGCAATGCTGTTGATTTATTTCTTTTGATATTTGAAAAGTAAAGGACATATGAGCCACCACTTATTGGACTTAGATCTAAATCAAATGGATAAAGACTAAATTTATTCAATAATTTTGTTAAACTTTTTACAGAATAATAAAAAATATGTTCATGATATATCGAATCATAATGAAGCTCTTTTAAGATAATATCTGCTCTATGAAACTCTATTATCCCAATCCCCCCTTTTTTTAAACAATTAGCAATACCCTCTATAATTCCTTTTGCATCAGGAACATGAGGTATAACATTCCTAGCAAAAATCAATCCTGCTTCTCCATATTTAGCTAGTATTTCTTTTGATTTTTCAAAATTAAAGAAGTCTGGAAGAGTTCTAATACCAGATTGATTAGCTAATTTTGCTATATTTTCCGCAGGATCTACACCTAAAACATTGAATCCATTTTTATGAAATTGTTTTAAAAATGTTCCATCATTACTAGCTATTTCAATTACTAATTCATGATTATTATCTAAGTATTTTGATGCCTCAGAAAAAAACTTTTTACTATAATCATTTGCTACCTTTGAAGTGCCTGTAACCCAAACATAATCTCTAAAAAGTATTTCAGGTTTAACAGTTATTGATAATTGCAAAGTATGACATTTTTGACATTTACATAGAACTAATGGATATTTTTTAATTTCTGCATTTTTAATTGATTGCAAATTATTAGCCAAAGGTTGATTACCCAAGTTAATAACTTCAAGCAAATCAAAACTTTCACACAAACGACATTTTTTTATATCTGTATAATTATTCATCAAAAAATACTATACCCAAATTAATTTTGAGTTTATCCTACCTTCCTCAGTAAGTTTTTTTAAATAAGATAATCTATTTGTTTTAATACCTCTAAAATCTCTCTCCGAAAAATTAAATTTTTCAAATCCCTCTACCAATTCATCAGCGCCTTTATCTAAACTCCAATTTGGTTTATACCATTCTCCTAATTCATCGAATATTCGCTTAAAAGAAACTCTATAAGTTCTTGAATCATTACCATGTTCGCCAGTAAATATAAGATCACTATTAGGAACTGCTTTTGAGGCAGCTTCCGCCAATTCTTTAACAGTAAAATTACCATTAGGTAGTCCAATATTATAAGAGCGTCCGTTAACAATATCTAAAGGAGCTTTTAGACCTGCCATCAATGCTTGGCAAACATCCTTAATATGAATGACAGGTCTCCAAGGAGTGCCATCAGATTTAATTTCTATTTTCCCAGTTGTATAGGCACAACTAACAAAACTATTAAAAACAATATCACATCTTAATCTTGGACTTAATCCAAAGACCGTTGATGGCCTAAAACAAACAACTCCAAAATTGGAATTGCTTATTTTTTTGAGTTCACACTCGGCTGCCCATTTCGTTTTTGCATATGCTGTTATAGGTAACTTTTGACTATTATCCTCATCAAGTTCTGAATTTGTATCCGCCACACCATACATACTTTGAGATGAAACATATATAAATCTAGAAACACCAACATTTTTGGCTAAATTCGCCAAATCAATTGTTGCTTGATAATTAATTTCTTCTGTAAGTTCAGGTTGAAATTCTCCCAAGGGATCATTAGAAAGAGCGGCAAGATGAATAATAGAATCAATATTTTTTAAGTCATCCTGGTTAATTTCTCGAATATCTTTATTTAAATATTCATAATTTTCGTTAATTTTATAAATTAAACATTTAGAAAAATAACCTGAATCTATTCCTTTACATTTATAGTTATTTCTCTCCAATTCTTGCATCAAGACAGTTCCTATATATCCTTTAGAACCTGTTACTAAAACATTCATTACAATACCCTAAATAAAATAAAAATAAATTTTTGAGTAATTTAACTAATAAATTTCTTAAGACAAGAAAATACTAGAATTTCGAATTTATAATTTTTTTTTCAAATTAATCTCCAAATCTTTCTTTGTATTTTTTAATATAACTCTAAGAAATCCCAAAAAAGTTTATCAGTTATATATTTTCATTTTTAAAAAGAAATAATCTAATCTTTTTCCTAGCCTCTCTTCCAAATATAAAAATTATGATTTTAAAAATATTTTCAAAAGGTAAGATCGCTATACATTTTATAAATATTAATATTGATCTTATAAAGATATCATTAGGACATTGATTTTTGATTCTTACTAATGCTCTTAATCCTCCAAAAATAGAATATTTTGTACAATTTCGTATATCAGTATAAACTCCATTTATTGCTAATTGGTTAAAATAATTGATTATTACTTGTGCAAAATTTTTACCTGCAATTCTTTGATATAAATCATAAATTTCGTAAGTAGAAATTATACTAATTGTAGAGTAATAAGTTATAACGCCATGAATTCTACATAGCTTATTATTTTGCTTAGAATGGTGTCTCCAAAAAAGACTAGCCGTTGGATCATATCCAGATCTTCCATTTACACCGAATCTAATTATTTGAGTAAAATCGTTTAACAAATCAAATCCACCACTGTTAATTACAAGCAAAGAGTTAGCAGCCAATACCCCACCGGGAGCAGAAATTTGATCTCCCTTATTAATAAAACTTTCTACTAATTTTAAACCCTCTGTATACTTTAAACGTCTATTTCTTGCATCTAAAGAGTTTGTATTTCGTTCGTTTATTATTGAATTTTCATTTATGGATACAACTCTTGGAGCTACTGTAAGACATTGCGAATCTTTTTTAAAAAGATCTACCATTTTCTCAACATAATTATTACTTAACTTATCGTCATAAGATAAGCAATAAACATAATCACCTTTTGATGCAAACAAGCCCGCGTCCCACAATCTTATTACAGCATCAAAAACATTTTTAGAAGAATAATCAACAGTATTTTTTCTAACTCTTATCAAGACAATATTAGGGTTATTTTTTAAAGTTTGGTCTATTAGATTTTTTGCTTCCCCAGTCGTTCCATGATCAATAAGAATAAATTCTACATTTTCGTAAGTTTGAGATAAAACACTATTAATACTCTCATAGATATAGTTAGTATTCCCATTTGAAATAGTTAATATAATGGTAAAAATAGGTTTGTTTATATCCTTTTTAAAATCACATTTGCCTTTAACAAAATAATCTAAATTGTTAAGATATTTTATTTTTTGGGTAATGACTGGGGACTTAGTCTTGGCTTTTAATAATCTTTCAGAGAATTTCGGAGTATTTTGCAAAATCACTATATACTTTCAAAAAAATAACTACAAATTTGAACTTGCATTACTTAAACTTTACTGCATCTAAAACGAAATTGATATGAGAATTAATAATTAAGTACTAAAAATTCACGAGAATTATTTTTAAATTAAGGCCAAAAATAATTAATAAGGAAAATCCTCTCTAAAGGTATAAGCTTTATATATCTATTCTAAAAATTGTAGAAGTCATATTATGTTTTTTTTAAAAGGTATTTCATATAATTTAAGATTTAATGTAGGATTTATTAATTATATAAATTTCGAATCAATTGTTTCTTTTATAATCTGTCCAAGTGGGAATTAGTAAAATCCCTATTTAATTAAATAAAATAAATTTTTTATATCGGAAAATTTATATTATTTAGAAAACTAAAGACAAATCAATCAAATGAAAAGCGTTATTATTATTGGAGGAGGTATTGTTGGGCTTGCAATTGCAAGAGAATTATCTCTGAAAGGATATAAAAATTTAACAATAGTTGAGAAGGAATCAAATATTGCTAAGCATCAATCTTCAAGAAATAGTGGAGTTATGCATGCAGGTCTTTATTATGCACCTGGAAGCCTCAAGCAAAAATTAAGCAGAGAGGGAATAAAACTTATGAAAGAATTTTGTAATATGCATAAAATCAAGTGGCGAGAATGTGGGAAAATTGTAGTGGCCACAAACAAGAATGAAGAAATAAGATTTTCCGAACTTTATGAAAGAGGTCTAAAAAATAATCTTAAAAACCTAGAGATTTTATCTACTAAAGAAATTTCCAGATTAGAACCATATATATGTGCCTATAAGGGAATAAGAGTTCCTGAGGAAAGCATTGTTGATTATAGAGAAGTTTCAGAATGTTTTTTAAAAGAAATATTATCTAATGGAGGAGTAATAAAATACAATTCAAAAATTATTAAAATTGAGAACCATAAAAACAACTTTAAAAGGTTAAAACTTTCTTCTGGAGATTATTTAGAGGCTAATATAATAATTGCAGCGTCAGGCTTGTATAGTGATAAAGTTTCAGAATTACTGAAATTCAATATAAATAATCAAAAAATTATTCCATTTAGAGGTGAATATTATAAATTTAAAAATAATTATAATTATTTAGTAAAAAATCTTGTCTACCCTTTACCTAATAAAAATTTCCCATTCTTAGGCTGCCATTTAACAAAAATGATAGATGGAACACTAGAAGCCGGACCTAATGCAGTCTTGGCATTAGCGCGAGAAGGTTACGATTGGAAAAAATTTAATTTGGTAGAGTTGCTAGAAAGTTTAAAGTTTCCAGGGTTAAGAAATTTTCTATTAAAATATCCTGGAACTACTATCAGTGAGGTTGCTAGATCTTTTTCAAAAGAATTATTTATAAACAATCTAAAATCTATGCTTCCTGAAGTTAATCCAAATATGTTGGAAAGAGGAGAATCTGGAGTAAGAGCTCAATTAATGACAAATAATGGAGAGCTAATTCAAGATTTTGATATTCGTATAAAATCAGATATTATATCTATATTAAACGCTCCAAGTCCAGCAGCTACTTCTTCAATAGCCATAGCTAAATATGTATTAAAATATGCAGACTTATAGTCCACTAAAACAATTTATATATTTTTTAAAACTAAATTTTTAAGATTAATTTTTAAACCATAATTAATTTTTTAGGGTAAAAATATATTTTCTAATTTTTTACTTAAATTATAATGATTATATTTATCTCCTAAATTGAAGTGGTTAATATTAGCTAAAGTTTTTTTTCTTTTAATGATTTTATCTTTTGATAAAGGTTTTATTTCTTCTAATAAATCAGTAAGTTCAAAAGTTGTTTTAAAAAAATTTGCGTTTGGGAATAGTTCTCTATTAATATCTAAATCTCTAATTATCAGAGGTATTTCATAAAGTTGGGCCTCCAAGACTGGTATGCCAAAACCTTCATCCATTGAAGTTGATATATAAGCTGAGGAAAAAAGTAATAGTTTACATAGATCTCTTTGTGCAAGTTCAGGAAAATAATTAATTTTAGATTTAATATTTTTTCCTTCAAAAGTTTTTTTAGATTTGATAAAATCTAAAATTTTTTTATTTGTTGGAATTCCTACAAGGTTAACATTAAAAAAAGAATTTGTTCTTGATAATGCTTCGAGTAAATCCAAGTGGGATTTTCTTGGTATAAGAGTAGCTATATATAAAAGATTTGGAATATTCAAATCGATATTCTTTAGAATAAGATCAGTTTGAAAATCAATGTTTTCTCTGCCGATATTATTGGACTCATTTATGAAATCACAGCTTACAGAATTATACAAATAACTTATTTTTTTTTCTCTGCCAGTTACTTTATTTATTGTTACCAAAGAAGTCTTACTTACTGTGAGAATATTTTTATAGTATTTTAAAAAAAACTTAAATATTTTATAAAAAAAAATATTATGCCTAGTGAATTTATTGTTAATCCAACTTACATCATGAATTTGTATTAAAACTTTTTTTGAAAATAGTGCGACTATTGAAGGATTAAAATCAGTAATTAAAAATTGGTTTTTAAAAATACAATGAAAAATAATTAAGGATTCTACTTTTAAATATTTAATAAATTTATAGATAAATTTTGCTATGTTTGAATGAAATTTTTTTTCTTTTAATATAATAAATTTTACATTTAAATTAGAAATTTTTATTAACCTTTCTAAAAGCAAATATCTATTATAAGCTCCACTTACACCACAAAAATAAGGATATATAAGAATTACTTTTTTATTCATTGAATGAAATTTTTTATATGATATCAATCTTTTGTATCTAAAAGTTAATTAAAACATTAATTTAAGAAAATCATTACAACAAAACATTTCAAAAAAGATTTTTTAAATAAATAATAAGCTTCTTAGTTATTAAATATAAATTACATAAAATTAAAATATATTTTTATTTAAATTACCAAAAATTTTTAATATAGAAAATCATGACAAATATAAATGCATTTATAGGCTGCAGACTAGGATCTACCAGAGTAAAATTTAAGAATTTATCACTAATTGCCAAGAAACCACTTTTTACATACTTAACAGATAATGCATTAGCAGCTTCAAATATTGATGAACTTTTTTTAAATACAGACTCACAATATATTGTCGATATAGCAAAAGAAATTTATAGTAATAAATTAAATTATTACATTAGACCGCCGCATTTAGGATCATCAAAAGCAAAATTAGATGATTTTGTATACGATTTTATGATCAATTTTCCATCTGACATCACTATTTTTTTTAATCCATGCTGTTTATTTCTTAAAACTGAAACTATAGATAAAGCAATTTCATACTTC
>MDTE01179146.1_pt1 | contig 31417 bp, 30 predicted proteins | sample 811231 | NCBI WGS metagenome assembly MDTE01 (sample SAMN05326651, study PRJNA326480) | marine metagenome | isolation source: seawater | place: Indian Ocean: Red Sea | collected 2010 | reverse complement strand
ATGCTGCATATTCATGGATTGGCATCCAGTACACTGTAGTTCTAATTCCATTATCTTTCAGTTTCTTGTATAACTGATTTCTTGAAAATTTGAAAGGTTTTGTTACACGAATTGTGTAGAGGTGGTAGGAATGACTTTTGTCATTAACCATGTCAGGTAAAATTATTCCAGGAATATTTTGTAAATTTTTGTGATAGTAAAGAGATGCCTTTTTGCGAAGTTCATTTATTTTCTTAATTCTTTTTAATTGTGTTACTCCTAATGCTGCTCTTATCTCGTCTAAACGATAATTGTATCCTGGTTCGACAATATCAAAAACCCACGGATATTCACTAGAATAGCGACTTTTTAGGGACTTGGTCATCCCATGACTTCGTAACTGTCTAACTTTTTCAGCAATTTCTTTAGAATTGGTAGTAACCATTCCTCCTTCGGCAGTTGTAATATTTTTGGTTGGATAAAATGAAAAACATCCAGTATCTCCTAATGTTCCTACATGTTTTGATTTATGAAATGTACCAACTGCATGTGCGCAATCCTCGACAATCTTCAGATTATTATCTTTTGCAAGATCTAAAATCTCATCAATGTTACAAACTTGTCCATAAATATGAACTGGAATTATTGCTTTGGTTCGTTTCGTGATATTTTTTTTAACATTTGAAATTGATAAGAAAAAATTTTCTTTGTTTATATCGGTGACCACAGGTTTAGCATTACAGGCAAGCACTGCATTTGCATCTGCAACAAAAGTTAGATCTGGGATTATCACTTCATCATTTTCTTTAATTTCTAATGCCATTAATGATAGATGTAATGCAGCAGTACAATTTGATACAGCAACAGCATATTTTGCTTTAGAATATTTACAAAAATCAGATTCAAATTTTTCTAATTGTGGACCAAGTGTTAACATACTCTGTCTGAGAGTTTTACTGATAATTTTTTCATCTTCTTTTGAAATCCATGGTTCATAAGCAGGAAATTTAATTTTTGAATCCTTAAAGAAATCTTTTTTCATATATCCAACCTCGAATACCTCTATTTATTGTCATTATTTCCTAACACATGTTCGTATAATTTCAAAGAATTCTTTGCCATTGAAATACAATTACATTCTTCATGAACAAATTTGTATCCAGATTCGCCCATTCTCACTCTTAATTCATCATCGAGCATTAACTTTGTTATTGCTTTCGACAATTCTTCTGGATTTCCTGGTTCCACAAGAATTCCATTTTTACCATCTTGTACTGTAAAAGGAATACCATGAGATTTTGTAGCTATCACTGGTTTTTTGAATGCAAATGATTCTAGTGGTACAAGAGGAGAAAGCTCCCATTGTGAAGGAAGAACTAAAAACTCACTCTCTCCGTAAGCTGAAATTACATCTTCACGTGGTGGATTTTTAATTACCAAAACTTTTTCTTCCAACCTAAATTTCTTAATTAATTCTTCCATTTCTTTCTCAAATCCAAAATCTACTCCCATTATCAACAATTTTAGATTAGGAAATTTTCCTTCATTTTTTATATTGTTAAATGAATAAATCAAAGTTTCAATTCCTTTACTCTTTGAGAATCTACCTACGAATAAAATAAATTTTGATTTAATATTATATTTCTCTCTAACTTTCTCTTTACTTATTAATGTCTGTAGATTCACTCCGTTTCGAATAATTTCTATCTTTGAGTTTCTATTCATGCTTAGAAAAATTTCTTTTTCATATTCGTTTGCTACACTTATTGCATCTGAATCATTAATTATCTTTTTAATAAAATAATTTTGAATCTTGTATAGAATTTTTAAAAATATTCCAGATTCAGTTAAGAATGGATGGGTAGTCAAACCCCCTTGATCAGATACAATTAATGGAACTTTTAGTTTTTTACTAACACGCCATGCTACAATTGATTGATAACTTCTTAATCCTATAGAATGAATAATGTCTGGTTTATCTAGTTCGATTTGTTTAAACATTGAACTATTAATAAAAAATAATTTTAGAGAAAACCAAACATGTGTTCTATTAATTTTAAACTTTCCAAATTTTTCTAATTCTGGAAGATTTTTGTTAAATTTGTTTGGACCATTACTAAAATCTAAATCCGTAGTGTAAATTGTTACATTATGACCCATTTCAGAAATTTCACGTGCAAGATCCACTGCTAAAAATACAATTCCTCCAAATTGTGTTGCAGGTAATGATGCTGGGCATACTAATGCAACTTTCATGAATCTTTCGTTTTTGTATGCTTTTTAGACTCTTCTACTCAATAAATTTTGAATTCTTTATGAAATTTTCAAATGATGTAAATTGAAAATTCCTTAGTAGGCTTTCCATTCTTTTGTATGCCTTTCCTAAATTATGATACGTTACAAACTCATCTTTTTTTGACATTTTTACTTTTGGCATAAATTCTGGCGTTAATTCCCACGAATGAATATAAAAAACTCCGGGAATTCCATTCTTTTCGTATGTTCTTAATGCATTGGAAATAATCCGTGATGGTAAGGTTCTTAAGTAAAATCCACCTCCTGCGGGTAATTTTTTTCCCAAAAATTTTGTTATTAATAATGGAAATTCTAAAATTTTTCCATCATTTGTATTCTTTACTAGATTTTTACTTGTTATCTTGTATGGTCTGGTTTCGGCATCTGGTAATCCATACATACTAGTTTTTGCTGGAACTACGCTGCTATCATACTTGTATTGATTTTTTTCTAAAACATCAATTATTCTAGAACTATTCTCATTAAGGGAAAAACTTGGAGCACGAAATCCTTTAGATCTCCCATTTGTTAATCTATGAAATTTTTTTATCTCGTCATCAAATTGTTCAGTAAAGTTTGGTGAATCTATCCTAGAATGTCTCATAGTATGAAATCCTATTTCATGTCCATCATCTAAAATTAAATCTAATAATTCTGGTTTATACTCTAACAATTCTCCCACAACAAAAAATGTTGCTTTGGTTTCATTCTTTCTTAATAATTCTAATATTTTATCAATACCTTGAATTACCTTTGGTTTATTTTCATTTCCTGAAATATATTTTTGAATTAATTCTGGGTGAAACCAATCTTCAAAATCAATACTTAGAATATTCATCTTTTTTCTTAATGATCGATTTTCTTAACAACTCTTGCTGGATTTCCAACAGCAATGCAATAATCTGGAATATCTTGTGTTACAACACTTCTTGGGGAAATTATTGAATTTTCTCCAATTGTAACTCCTGCAATTATTATTGCACCGGGATTAATCACTGCACCTGACTTTATAACAACTTTAGAAATCTTTCTTGGAAACTCTCCTTGTTTTAAAAATAAATTCGCAGAAGGATTACTATGTGCAAAAATCATAGAATGTGAACCAAGTGTAACATTATCACCTATCTCCACCATTTTTGGATATATCAAATCAATTAACACATATGGATTAAAATGACAATTTTTTCCAATTCTCACACCTCTAGAACGTTGCATAGAAACTGCAAAATTTGATAATGGTGAAGAGTAAGCTAAAGAGTGTAAAACCCAATTTCTCAAAAATCTTATTTTAATTTTTAGTCTTCCAATACCTCCGGAATATCCATAATAATCCATTACTTCTTTTTCATTTATCGGAAAAGCATCATTTTCATCATTATTCATTCTATTCAAAATTAACGTGAATTTTTAAAATCTAAAGCTTACTGATAAAAAATAGTAGAATTCATACATAATATTTATTGTTGAAATAATCATTTTCAAGGTAGACAATTGGAAAAAACACTTTCGGAGTATATGGAACAATCAAAACATATCGATGACCTAAAATTCACTAAAAAAATCAAGGTTTCCATTCTCTCCAGTTTCACAATAAATGGATTAGATGAAATTTTACGTGTCAAATGTTCTGAGATAGAAACTAGATATCAATCTTTTATTGCTGGCTATAATCAGTATAATCAGGAATTACTTAATCAAGAAAGTGAATATTACAAATTTTCTTCTGATATTACATTTTTGATTCTTGATATTAGAAATTTTCTAGGAGATAATTTTCATCATTCCCATTGTCTATCTGTTGATGAAAAAAAATCATTAGTTTCAGAAAAAATCAATCATATAGAAAATATTATTAAAATTCATGAAAAAAATTCAAATTCAAAACTCGTAATTACTAATTTTAATATTCCATTTTATTCTCCAAATGGAATTATTGAAACTAAATCTGAATTTGGTATTCATGAAATGATTGAAACACTAAATCACTCATTAAGAAATCTCTCAAAAAAATATAATTCAGTATATGTATATGATTTCAATCAATTTGTTTCAAAACATGGTGAAACAAACATCTTTGACTATAGACAATTTCATGTAGGTGACATACAAATCTCATTAAACTTCTTACCTCATTTTGGTTATGAATTAATGGGATACATTAAACCATTTACTGGAACTAATAGGAAATGCATTGTTTTAGATCTTGATAATACATTATGGGGAGGTGTAGTTGGTGAAGATGGATTTGATGGAATTGAATTAGGCCATACCTCAAATGGAAAAGCATTCGTTGATTTTCAGAAAGAATTACTTTCTTTATGGGAACAAGGAATAATTCTTGCAATAAACAGCAAAAATAATCTTGAAGATGCAATTAAAGTAATCAAAGAACATCCAAATATGATCTTACGTGAAAAAAATTTTGCAAGTATACAAATTAACTGGAATGACAAAGCACAAAATTTAGTACAGATTGCAAAGGAAATTAATATTGGATTAAATAGTATGGTATTTTTTGATGATGATAAACTAAATCAAACAAGAATAAGACAAGAATTCCCAGAAGTTTTAACTATTGAATTACCTAATGATCCTTCAAAATTTTCCTTAATCTTAAAGGAATTAAATGACTTTAATGTTATACAACGAACCGTTGAAGATACAAAACGTGGCCAGATGTACTCTGAACAAAGAGAACGAAAAGAATTTGAGAATTCTGTCTCAAATTTAGATGATTTTTTAAAACAATTAGATATAAAAGTAAAAATGAAAAAATCTGATGAATTCTTAATTCCTAGAATATCCCAACTCACATTAAAAACAAATCAATTTAATCTGACCACGAAAAGATATCAAGAAGAACAAATTCGAGAATTTTCAAATAATGAAAATTTTGTGGTTGGCTGTGCTCAGGTTTTAGATAAATTTGGTGATAATGGAATTACTGGTGTCTATATTATTAATAAAAATAAGAAAATCTGGTCAATTGATACATTCCTTTTAAGTTGCAGAATTATGGGGCGTGGAATTGAAAATGCAATACTATCTCAAATATTATTAGATGCAAAAAAAAATATGATAGAAGAAATTCATGCTGAATTTATTCCCACACAAAAAAATAAACCGGCAGAAAATTTCCTTTCCGATTTTGGATTCAAAAAACAGGATGACATTTGGATCTATAAATTAAATAATGAAATAAAATTACCAAAACACTTGAAGGTGGAAATTGAATGATTGATGATGATGTTAAGAAAATCCTTGCAAAGGTTTTTGGTCTATCTGAATCTGAAATAAATGATAATTCGGGTCCAGAAAATATTGAAAATTGGGATTCTTTTAATGGCCTTATCCTAGTTGATGAACTAGAGAATCATTTTAAAATAAAATTTACCATATCTGAAATCACTGATGTTAAAAACTTAGGTGATATTAAACGACATCTCAAAAATCATAATGTTGACTAATGCATCAAAACGCCTCAGAACTTACTTTTGAACAAATTGAGATAGGTCTGACTCAAGAATTTGTTCTAACAATAACTCAATCTATGGTAGATGATTTTGCCAAAATCTCTGGTGATTTTAGTCCTCTTCATATGAGTGATGATTATGCTAAATCTACAAAATTTGAAAAAAAAATTATTCACGGAATGTTACTTGCATCATTCCTTTCTCGAATGGTTGGAATGTATATGCCTGGAAAACATGCATTATATGCTTCCCAAACACTTGAATTTCAAAATCCTTGTTTTGTAGGCGATGAAATAGTTGTATCTAGTAAAGTTATAGACAAAAGTGATTCAACAAAAATCATAACAATTGATTCAAAGATAGAAAATAACAAAAAAGATATCCTTCTTCATGGAATTGGTAAAATTATAGTTAGAAATGATTGAAAAATTTGGAATTGGAATAGATATCTCAAGTATAGATAAATTTATCAAAAAACCATTTGACGAAAATAAAACTTTTTACACAAAAATTTTCTCAAAAGAAGAAATTTCATATTGTTTAAAATTCAAAAACTCTCCAGAAAAATTTGCTGGAAAATTTGCACTTAAAGAGGCTGTAATTAAATCAATTTGTCATAATATTGAATTATCAAAAATTGAAACATCATATCTAAACTCTAAACCTATTGTCAAAATCCTAGATCCAGAAAAGAATTACAACATTATTGCCTCTTTATCTCATGAAAATAATTTTGCAATAGCTGTAGTGATATCTGAAAAAATCATATGATTTTCTTTTTAACATTCTTGCTTAATCTTGTTAAAATTGAATTGAAAGTATGATTCATGGATTGCTGTGATACGTTTGTTGGAACAAAAATTTCATCAGGAAAATTCTTGATTAATTCTTTATCGGAAATCAATTTTTTACTTTCCAATTCATGGTATTTCTTTTCAATAACCTCTTTATTTTTTCTAATCTCTGATTCTGCCTTTATTTTGGCACCTAAGAAACCTTTTGAAAAATAAAATGCCCACACAAATAAATCAACTAACATTAATGAAAATCTCATTTTTTGATATGTTTCTCTAGAATAATGAGTAAGAAGACAATATTTTCTATTTCTTTCTAACCAGTAAAATTTTTTGGAAGACCATTTTAATGAATAACTTTCAACATGATAGACTTTGGATTTTGGAACATAGTATGAATTTATTCCCATTTGAGATGCCCTCCAACCTAAATCTAAATCGTCATGATAAAGAAATAGAAATTTATCTAATAATCCAACTTTTTCTATTACTTTCTTACTTGTAAACAAACATGTACCTGATGCATAACCAATTTTCTCAATTTCTTCTTGTTCGTTATTTATCTTATTTCCCTTATCTCTTGCGAATCCAAAACCGAAAATATGAAGCATATTTCCTGTACTCTGTATAATATTTTCTTCATTTAATGAAAGAATTTTTGGTTGGAATAACCCTTCTCCAAATTCATTATAGGCAGAAATTAATTCATCTAGCCAGTTTACTTCAACAATTGTATCTGGATTTAGTATAACAATAAATTCGCCTTTTGCATTTGTGATTCCTATATTATTTCCTCCACAATATCCAAGATTCTCTTTATTTTGAATTAAATTGATATCTGGAAATCTTTCCTTACAGATTACTTGACTATTATCTGTTGAAATATTATCTACAACTATTATCTCTAATTTCTCATACCTTGATTTCTTTAAAGAATCAATACAGTTTAGTAATAATTCTCCTGCATTATAATTAAGAACTATAACACTAACCAAAGGTTCGCTCATATCTCAAACAAATATACTTAGATATTTACTGTTACTAATCAAAATTTCTTATCAAACAGATATCTTTGAACCTTCACCAAGTAAAAATACTTTTTCTGTATTTGTTTTCTCTGTTATCTCTGAATTACTTGCAATAATACTATCTTTAATTTTCATGGAAGAGTCAATATTACAATTTTCCATTATAATTGAATTTTCAATTAAAGATACGGAGATTGTGGAATTATTTCCTATGCTAACATTTGGACCTATTATAGAACTATCTAAAATTTTACAATCATTTCCAATCACAACTGGACCACGTAATTCTATATCTTTACTAAACTCACAATTTTTTCCAAGAACTACGCCGCCATCGACTTTAAGATCTTTTCCGGAATATTGATTTTTTGTTAAATGTAGACGTTTAAAATCAGGATGTTTGTTTATTATCTCAGCATTTGCATGTAAAATATCGTCTGGCGTACCTGTATCTTTCCAATAATCTGTAATTTTCTCATAACTAACATTGTTACTTTCTTTAAGTAGTTCATCCAATGCATCAGTAATCTCTAACTCATTTCTCCAGGATGGTTTCAAATTATCTATGATATCAAAAATTTTTGGTGTCAGAAAATATATCCCTGTTACTGCTAAATTTGAAACAGGATTTTTTGGTTTTTCGATTATCTTGGAAATTTTTCCATTTTCAATGTTTGCAATACCAAATCTAGATGGATTATCTACTTCACATAGTAAAACAGATGCATCATAATCTGAACTTTTAAAATTATTTGTAAAATTTATGATCGATTTCTGAATGATGTTATCACCAAGAAATACAAGGAATTTTTCATTATTCACAAATTCCTTACATAATCTAATTGCATGAGCAATTCCTTTGGGTTCTTCTTGTTCTATGTATGTTATATTCACTCCAAATTTCGCCCCATCTCCATAATAATCACGTACTTTTTTAGATCCCACGCCTCCAACAATTATAGCAATATCTGTGATTCCTGTTTCTGCTATTGTCTCCAAACAAAATTGTGACATTGGTTTGTTTGCAATTGGTAAAAGCTGTTTGGGTCCTGTATGTGTTAATGGTCTTAATCTAGTTCCATGCCCTCCGTGTAAAATTATTCCTTTCATAAGATCACGTTAGTTATTTTTCCATGGAGTTGGTTCCAATACGGTTTCATTCAGATTATCTAAAATTTGAGGATTTTCCAAATACCATTCAACTGTTTTTTGTAATCCTTCATTAAGACTTGTTTCAATTTTCCAGTTTAATTCATTAGAAATCTTTTCTGATGTCATACTATATCTAAAATCATGCCCTGGTCTATCTTCGACATATTCTATTAGATCTTCAGATTTGTTCATAATCTTGAGAATTTCTCTTACTATTGTAAGATTGTCAACTTCATTACCCGCTGATATATTATACGACTCTCCCGATTTTCCTTTAACCATTGCTAATTCAACTGCATTACAATGATCATTCACAAAAATCCAGTCACGAATATTTTTCCCATTTCCATATATTGGAATTTTTAAATTTTTATTTGCAAGGGTTATAATCTTGGGAATCAACTTCTCTAGAAACTGTCTTGGACCAAAATTATTTGTGCATCTGGTTATGATTACATCCGAATCAAATGTTTTTGAATATGAGTTAATCAATAATTCTGCTGATGCCTTTGTTGCTGCATACGGACTAGATGGATTAAATTTTGAATTTTCATCCGCAGTCCCATCACTTAAACTTCCAAAAACCTCATCAGTAGAAATGTGAATCATACGTTTCTTTTGTTTTGTTATGATATCTAAAAGCGTAAATGCTCCTCTAATATTAGATACTAAAAATGGATTTGCATCATTTATACTTCTATCTACATGTGATTCTGCTGCAAAATTAACAACCATATCTGATTTCGATATTATTTCTTCCATCAATTTCTTATTTGAAATATTTCCTTTAACAAAATCATATCTCTCTGAATTTTGGATTTCTGTTAAATTTCTATGATCTGAACCATATAACTCTGCATCAACATTGATTACATGAATATCCTTTTCCTGTAAAACTTTTAGAATGAAATTACTACCTATGAATCCCAACCCTCCTGTAACAAGTAATTTCATACATTCACAAATTTTCCAATCCTAATAAAATATTGTATAATTTACTTAGTAGTATTAAATCCAAACTTTTATTGGCTCAAATCCATGTTTTTTTCAAATGGAAGAGTCAGATTTCAATGTATTTGATCTAGAAAAACATGAAACTAAAGACATCAACGATGGTCATATTAATGGAAATTTAACGGTAATCTGGCGAAATTGGGATAAAATCATTAAGGATCCTGAAATGGTATATCTAAACACTGTTAATCCTGGAGAAATAAAAGGCCCCCATATTCATAAAAATAGAACTAGTTATTTTTTTTGTATATCTGGAACATTGGTTCTAATTATTAAAGATAAGAATGGTACTTACCATGAAATTAAAACTAATTCTGCTGACCCAAAACTCATATCTGTTTCAAATGGAATTGCCGCTGCGATACTGAATCCTTCCGATAAACCTTCACAGATATTAGTTTTAGCTGACATTTCGTGGAAACCTAATGATGACGAAATGAAAAACACCTTATTTACTGATTATAATTGGAAAAAGTGGAAATAACTAAAAACTAAAATGGATTTTAATAATAAAAAAAATTCCCAAAATAAAGATAGAGTAAAAGGAATTTTTTATCTTGGAACTGGAGATTTTGTAGGTGGCGGAATTGTAGCAATTTTCTGGTTATTCATAGCGTCTCTGATAAGCGTTGAAGATTATGGTCAATTACATTATTTCATAGGTATTGCCGGTATTGCTTATGTGTTAACACTAATTGGAACACGTAATACAATGATAGTCTATGTTGCAAAAAAAATTGAAGCCTATTCTACATTATCAACAATTTCAATAATTTTTGGTATTATTACTGCACTAATTGTTTTCTTGATATTTTACAGACTCGATGTATCTCTACTCTTACTTGCATTTGTAATAAATGATATATGTTTAGGATACATTCTAGGGAAAAAATATTTCCAAACTTATTCAAAATATTTGTTAATCCAGAAAACACTTACCGCAACTTTAGGAATATCTTTTTTCTTTTTATTTGGAGTAGAAGGTATATTGTATGGAATTGCATTATCATATATCCACTTTTTCATAATATTTTCTAAAATAATTAAAACTAGTAAATTTAATCTTAATCATTTACAAGGAAGATATGGTTTCATCTTAAATAATTTAGGAATTAGTATTGTAGGTGGTTTTAAAGCTAATATAGATAAAATTCTCATTGCACCATTATTAGGATTAACACTTTTAGGAAATTATGCTCTAGCACTACAATTCTATGTCTTACTTACTTTGCTTCCAATGACCATTTCCAAAATTTTTCTGCCCTATGATGCATCTGGAATTGATGATAAAAAATTAAAACTATATACATTATTTTTGGCAGTAGGAATTTCCATAAGTTCATTTATCTTCTCACCTTACATCATACCTATATTTTTTGAAAAATTCTCTGATGTTGTAATTGGAATACAAATACTTTCTATAGGTGTGATACCAAGTATTGCTTCCACATTATTATCGTCAAAACTATTAGGTTCTGAAAAAAGTAAACATGTTATTCTTGGTCTTGTTTGTTTTATATCGGTATTAGTTGTAGGAATAGTAGTCTTTGGAGTAGACTTTGGAATTGTTGGAATAACTATATCATATGTTATAGGACTATCGGCAAATTCTCTTTATCTATTTCTAGCTACAAGGAGATTACAAAATGAATGAAACTATATTCCTTATAGAAGATGAAATTCCTAAAGAATTTTCATCTATAATGAAATCCCATCCACAAGCAAAAATTCTTGCATTAAATTATCCGGCACATCGTTCATTAGAGAAAAATCAAATCCCTCATGAATTAGGTGATAAATTCTTAACAAAAGATGACAAAAACGCTATTAATCAAACCTCAATTCACTCCACAATTAATTGGGAAAAAAATATTGGGAAAACACTTGAAATTGAAAATATTGAATTAACTCAATTTATTGAATTTGAATTATTACAATACTTCCTTCCAATTTTTAGAATGGGATACTCAATAGTAAGGATAATTGAAGAACTAAAACCTGAAACAGTAATTATTAAAAGTACTCTTAATGATTTTACAAAAAAATTATGTGATAATAAAATAAACTTTCTATCAATAATAAAATCAGACCAACCTAAATTAGAATATGATCAAATAAATATAAAAATTGATATTTTAAACCGTCCAATCTCATTTACTATTTCACGAAATCTTTTTTCAAAATTAAAATCTGCTATTTATAAAATATCCAATTTATTTCTGAATAATTCTTATGACTCTAAAAAAAAATCTGTTTTACTATTAGATTTTAATCCAATTCAATATGAAAATCTTCTAAGTGAATTAAATAAAATAGAACAAAATGTGTTGTTACTAAATCAAAGAAGACCTGCTATATGGAATTATGAAAGCTTTAAAATCATAAAAAAATTAAATGTCAAAAGTATAAACCTTCATGATTATACTAATACAAATCATGAAAAATTATCCAAATGTATATCTTATTTAGATACTCAACTAGAAAAAATATTCCAAGATGAAGAAAAATTTAAAAATTTTTTCCAAATAAATTCCGTTTCTCTATGGCCATCAATTAAAAAATCCTTCTCAGAAATATGTAGAAATAGACTCCACGAGTCAACAACACGAATCATACTTCTAAAAAATTTCTTTGAAAATAATAATATTTCATCAATACTTGAATGGGCAGAATTAAGTCAAGAGGAAAATGAAGTTCTAACTATATCTAAACAATTTAAAATTCCTTCACTATTACTTCAACATGCAATGTATCCCACATCAAAGATCTGGAAACCATTCTCCAGATTTGCTCTAACATACAACTATCCCTCTAAAAGTGATATACAAGCAATTTGGGGAGATCTAACACAAAAGCATGCTGAATCCTCAGGTCATAATCCAAATCTTAGAATTACTGGAAGTCCCCGCCATGATAAATTTTTTACCTATAATAATAAAAAAAAATCTGGTAAAATTTTACTTGCAACAACAGTGATATCTAATTATGATACTAATTTTTCAACTATAGATTATTTCATTAAATTTAACGAGTTTGTTAAAGAAGTGTATAGGGTGATTAAAAAATTTCCTGACAAGGAATTAATTGTTAAACCTCATCCTGTTAATGATTCTTTAAATGATATTATCAATGTTTTACACGAAATTGATCCAAAAATAAAAATTTCACATACACAAAATCTTGAAAAACTAATCGCTGACTGTGATCTGGTTATTACCTTCAATAATTCCACAGTAGCTTTGGAATCCATAATACTTGACGTGCCTGTGATTACACTACAAGTTGAAGAATGGGCTAATGATATATCTATTGTAAATTCTGGTGCAATTATGGCAATCTCTGAAATATCTGAGATTGAAGGTGGAGTTAAAAAAATTCTCTCTGATGACGATTATAGACAAAAACTTATTCACAAATCCCGAGAATTTGTAAATAATTACATGAGCTATCAAGGTACTGCATCTTCAAAAATTTCTGATCTGATTAGCAATCTCTAATTCGTGAATTCTAAAAACCATGGAAAAGTATAGTCAAAGATAAAAACAGATGTTTAGGAGTTACAGTACTTGAAGATATTAGTTGTAGGTTATGGGTCAATTGCAAAACGACATATAGAAAATTTACTAAAAATTCCTGATATTGAGATTCTTGTTTATTCTTCTGTTAGAAAACATGCTCGAACCCATAACAAATGTGAATTTTTTAAAAATATTCGTGATGCAATTAAGGAAAAACCTGATGCTGCAATAATCTGTTCTGTTACTAGTAGGCATATACAGAATTCTCTTGTTTTAGCAAATTCTGGGATTCACCTGTTAATTGAAAAACCACTCTCAAATACATTATCCAACACAGAACATTTACAAAAAATTACTAAAAATAAAAAATTGGTTACCTTGATTGGTTGTAATCTAAGATTCCATCCTTGCATACAAAAAATAAAAAAATTGTTGGATGATAAAACTATAGGAAAAATATTTTTTATACGCGCTGAACATGCTTCATATCTACCTGATTGGCATCCAAATGAAAAATATGAAAATAGTTATGCAGCAAAAAAGAATCTTGGAGGAGGTGTACTACTAACATCAATCCATGAAATTGATTATTTATACTGGTTATTTGGAATGCCAAAAGATATTTTTTCTGTGACAGAAAAAATATCTAACTTAAAAGTAACAGCTGATGATTTTTCATCACTTTTACTTCATTTTAAAAATAAAATTGTGGCTGAAATACATCTGAATTTTTTCCAAAAGTCTCTGTCTAGAGGATGTAAAATTGTAGGTTCGAAAGGTATTATTCAATGGGATTATACAACCAATTCCGTAAAATTATATAATTATAAAAATAATCGCTGGAAAAATATACTCTTGTTAAAAAAATTCGATATTAACCAGACATACATTGATGAATTAAATCATTTCATAAAATGTCTAAAAAACCAAGAAAAATCATTGAATCCTATATGTGATGGTATCAATACATTAAAAATTGCATTAAATGCAAAAAAATCATCAAAAACAAAAAGGGTAGTCAAATTAAATGAATGATAAAATTTTCGACATCACTGGCAAAAATATTGTATTGACTGGTTCATCTGGTTTTTTGGGAACACATTTTTCACATCTACTTAGTAGTCGTGGTGCAAATGTAATTCTAGTTGATGTTGAGAAATCCAAAAATAAAAAACTTGAATTTGAACTTAAAAAAAAATATGGTACTTCCCCAAAAACATGTAATTTTGACATTTCTAATCCTAAAGAAATTAAAAAATTAATCAAAGAAATAAAACAACAATTTGACAATATTGATGTTTTAATTAACAATGCACAATTTCTACCTAAAAAGGAACAAAAACGTGATTCTCCTGTACAAGATTATCCTTTTGAATTATGGAATAAATCAATTACAACTAATCTCAATGGTATATTTTTGATGTCTAAAGAGGTTGGTAAAATAATGCTCCGTCAAAAATATGGTAATATCGTAAATATTTCTTCTATTTACGGAATAAAAGCTCCTGATCAACGTATATACGGAAAAACTAGATTAAATTCTCCAGCATTTTATTCTGTAACAAAAGGAGGAACAGTTAGTCTTACTCGTTATCTTGCATCATTATGGGGTAAAGAGAATATTAGAGTAAACACACTCACATTGGGAGGTGTATACAATAAAACTGCACATCAAAAATCATTTGTAAAATCATATTCAAGAAAAACAATGATTGGCAGAATGGCAAAAATCTCTGATTATGATGGTGCATTATTATTCTTGACGTCTGAGGCTTCTTGTTATATGACTGGTTCAAACATGATTATTGATGGCGGTCTGTCTTCCTGGTAATCTAAAACATTTTCTTTTCGAAAATTTCTCTAGCAAACTCAAACTCAAACTTAGTATCTATCATAAATCCTTCTAATTGTGAAATTTCATAAGGAAGAATTTTTGGCATAAACAATCTCTGATATTTTAATAAACTCTTTACATTAAACGCAAATAATCCATTTAGCTGAAACACTGTTGGTGAATTTTGCCTTGATTTGATTTCATTTTTTGGCTTTTTACTAATTCGCAAATATCCATGTTCATTTTGTTCGACCATGTTAAAATACGGGTTAAGATGTTGTTTGTAAACAGCATAAACTCCGTCACATTTCTTTTTATTTAACAACATTAAAGAATCTCTCATATGATGTGAATTGATGAATGGTACTGTACAATCTCTTGTAACAATAACATCAAATTCATATCCTTTTTTATTAAGAGTCTTAATGCCATGAACTAAAACGTCCATAATGCCAACATTATCTTCTGCTAATTTTTTTGGTCTATCAAATGGTACTTCTGCACCACTACGAATTGCAATATCTTTAATTTTTTTACTATCAGTTGAAACAATAACGTGAGCAAATAATCTAGATTTTAATGCAATTTCAATTGCATGAGAAATAAGAGGCTTACCTCCGATCACTTTGATATTTTTATTTGGTACCCCTTTGGAACCTGCTCTCGCTGCAATAAAACATACTGGTTTCAATACTTCTCTCCATAACTTGATTATGATATATCTTATGACTGATTGCTAGCAGTTCTTTATTTATTAGATTATTATCTTTCATACATTATGAAAATAGGAACGTATACAATTGGTGGTAAAAATCCAGTTTTTGTCATAGCTGAAGCAGGAGTGAATCATAATAACAATCTCGAAAAAGCATTTAAAATGATAGATATTGCTGCAAAATCTGGCGCAAATGCAATCAAATTCCAAACATGGAATACCGAATTGTTACAACTAAAAACATCAGAAAAACCATCTTACCAAAAAAAAATCAAAGATAAAACCTATTACGAAATCATCAAAAACCTTGAACCAACCAGAAGAGAACAGAAAAAGATCTCTCAAAGATGCCGTAAAAAAGGAATATTGTTCTTATCGACACCATATGACTCTGAGAGTGTAGATTTCTTAGATACTCTGGATGTACCTGCATACAAAATTTCATCATCTGATCTAACCAATCACATTCTACTACGGCACGTTGCAAGAAAAAATAAACCTGTGATCTTGTCCACTGGTCTGGCAGATATCAAAGAAGTTAAACAAACTGTAAATCTTTTCAAAAAAATGAAAAAAATAAACAACTTAATCTTAATGCAAACAACATCTAATTATCCAACTCCTCCTGAAGATGTCAATTTAATGGTAATTCCAAATTATGCTAAAACCTTTAAAGTTCCTATAGGTTTTTCAGATCACACAAATGATGCAGTTGCAAGTTTAGGTGCAATTACTCTAGGAGCTACAATTGTTGAAAAACATTTTACTTTGTCACGTAAACTTGCTGGACCTGATCAGTCATCATCATTAGAACCAATTGAACTTGAAAAATGGATAAAAAACATTAGAAATCTAGAAAAATGTTTTGGCAGTTCTATAAAATTTATCACAAATTCTGACAAAAAAAATCTTACAATGAGAAAGATTATTGTTGTAAAACCTATATCTAAAGGAACAATTATCAAAAAAGAACATCTTACATCAATGCGTGGAAGAAAATCTGGAATAATTCCACTAGAAAATAATCTGAAGAAAATTATTGGAAAAAAGATTAGAAGGAATATTTCTTCTAATACTCAATTCTCTTGGAAAATGATCTAACTGTAAATTGATCCACAAATTTAAATCTGATTCTTATAATTTCCCAACATGGATAATCCAATAAAACTAACTCATAAAACAACAATAACTAGCACTTTATTTACAAAATTTCTAAAAAATCTCAGTAAGAAAACATATCGGGATTTTAATACATTTGGAATTGTAAACAATAGTACTATTCATTCAATAGTAACTAATGAAATATCACGGAAAGATAAAATTAAATTTTTTACATTTGTTAACAATGAGCTAATATCATATAGCTTTCTAACAAAATTTGAGAAAAAAACTAAAAACCATAATTGTACATTAGGCATAGTTATTGCAGATAAGTGGCAAAACATGCATCTTGGAAAAGAAATTTGTAAACATATGATTAAACGTGCATGGAAAAAAAATTATAAAAAAATTTGGTTAACTGTTTTCTACGATAACTCTCGTGCTCTAAAGATGTATACTGATTTGGGATTTCAAATAGAAGGTGTTTTTATGAATGATGAAAAAATTGATGGAAAATTTAGACATGTAGTAAGCATGGCCTTATTCAAAACTCCAAGTCAAATATCTTCAAAAAGAAAAAACATACTAAAAAAATTTATTTAAATTTGTACAAGTATGAATTATCATAAAAGCAATTATACTCTATTTCTAGCTGTAATTCATGAAAGAAGTTAAGGTTCCTATGGCAAAACCAGCCCTTGAACATGAAGAAATTAATGGTGTTTTAGATGTTCTAAAAAGTGGATGGCTTGGACAGGGTAATGTCACAAGACAATTTGAAGAAAATCTTTCCGATTATTTCTCATCAAATGTAATGGCAATTAATAGCGGTTCTTCTGCAACTATGTGCTCGATGATGGCTCATGACATTAAGCCTGGAGATAAAATCGTAGTTCCTGATTTTACATTTATCACAACTTGTTCTGTACCAAAAATTTTAGGAGCAGAAATAATCCCTGTTGATGTTGATCCTGATACTCTGAATATTGATTTGGATTCTTTAGAAGAAATAGTATCAACGAATGATATCAAAATGGTTGTATTTGTAGATGTGGCGGGATTATCTAATGATCTTGATCGTCTTGAATCTTTATCTAAAAAATATAATTTCATATTATTAGAAGATGCAGCTGAAGGACTAGGTTCTGAATATAAAAATCAAAAACTTGGTTCTCATAACCACACTTCATTTTTTAGTTTTCATATTGCTAAACAAATTACTACTGTAGAAGGAGGGTGTATTAATACAAAGAACGAAGAATTTTTTAAAAAATTAAAAGCCATTCGAGATATAGGACGCTATCAACCCGGATATAAACATGATTTAGTTGGAACAAATTTTCGAACTACTGACATTCAGTCAATCATAGGCTTAAAACAATTAAAAAAAATTGATAAATTTATCTCAAGACGTATTAAAATTGCAGATCGTTTTAAAACTGAAATCAAAAACCTTCAATTTCAAAAAATTCCAAACTATGCTACAAAACACTCATACATGTTATTCTTTGTCACTGCGGAAAATGAAATAACTCGTAATGAATATGTGGAAAAATTGCGTTCAGAAGGTATTGATGCTAGATTATCTTTTTATCCAATACACCAACAACCATGTAATCCTGAACTAAAAAACTTTGAATGTTCAAATTCTAAAAAGGTGTATGACACTGTATTCACATTACCAATGTATAATTCATTAACCGAAGATGACGTTGATCTAATTATTTCAACCTGTAATAAAATTAAAAATTAACAATGAATAATAATTTAATCTACACTTCTACAAGTTGTTTAAAAAACCCTAAAAATATTTTAAAGGTTTTACAAACCTATGAAAAAATTGGCATTGAAAATGTTGAATTAGGTTCTGTTCATACACATTTTGATACTTCTATACTTAAAAAATTCAATTTTAATTACATCGTACACAACTATTTTCCACCACCAAAAAATTCATTTAATTTCAATCTTGCATCACAAGACAAAATTTTACAAAAAAGAAGTATATCCTTAGCAAAAAAAGCCATTGAATTATGTAGGAAAATAGATAGTCCATTATACACATTTCATGCAGGCTTTGTGATTGATCCAAAAACACTTGGAAAAAAATTTCAATCTGAAAACATCCCTGATAGAAATAAATCAATAATTACATTTCTTAACTCTCTTCAAGAAATCATTGATTATTCACAAAAATATGATGTCAAGATAGCCATGGAACCAAATGTTGTACAAGAATTCAATTTGGTTAATTACAAGAATGTTTTGTTATTATTTGCTGAATTATCTGAAATTGAATTATTATTTAAAATTTTCAAAAAATCACAATTAGGTATCTTATTAGATCTAGGTCATACTTCAGTCACCTCTCATTGGTTAAAATTTGATAAAGAACAATTTGTAAAAAAAATAGCTAAATACACTACAGCAATACACATCAGTAATAATAATGGAAAATATGATCAACATAGAAGTCTTACAAATGGTTGTTGGCAAATAAAGATTTTGAAACAATTAAGATCAAAGCCTATTACATTAGAAAGTATGAATTTAAGTGAATCTCAAATTGGTAATAATTTAAAGCTAATCTCAAGTACCAAAAATTAATCTGATTTAATATGGTAAAATTCACAATCAAAAAAACACTTCATTCTGATTTTAATAATACAAAAGAAATTTTTACTGATTTTAAAAATTTTGATAAATTTTTTCCATATTATAAAAAAATAAAAATATTATCTAATGAATCTAATAACGTAATAACTGAAGAAATCTTTGACACTCAAAGAAAAAATCTCCAAATTATCCAACGAAGTAGTTATGAAATCTTGAATAACTCAATTCAAAATAAAATTTTAAGTGGTCCTCTTGCTGGAAGCACATTAATTTTCAATTTTACATTCTGTGAAAATAATACAAAATTAATCATTGATGTTAATCTAAAATTCAACATGAAATTTAAAATATTTTCTTTTTTTCTAAAAAAGAAATTTGAATTTTTCTTAAATTATGGAATTGATTTTATTGATAAATTATTACTCTTAACTTCTGGTAAGTCATGGAATGAAAGTTTAACAAATGAAAGTCAATGTTTGATTATTTCTAGAAATGAATTTGATGGAATAAAGCTATTCAATTGGTGGGAAAGTGACATTGTAGATGTATTCCTTTATGAAATATATGATTCTCTGCCTGTAAATGAAAAAATTGTTATTGATATTGGGGCTAATATCTGTGATTCCTCAATATATTTTGCAAAAAAACATGCAAAAAAAGTCATAGCAATAGAACCATTTACCAAACATATTCAAATTGGACAAAGAAATATTGAAAAAAATAATCTCAATTCAAAAATTACATTATTACAAACTGCATGTTCGGACAAAGTTTTTACAATATCTCTTAATGATTCTTCCGAAGGACTTGGGCTGCACCTTGAAAACTCATCTGATGGTACTAAAATTAAAACAACTACTTTGGATAAACTTGTAGATGATTATGAATTAACTTCTGCCATATTAAAGATGGATTGTGAAGATTGTGAATATCCTAGTATTCTATCATCAAAAAATTCCACTCTCAATTGTTTTTCACATATTTTAATTGAATATCATCATGGATACAAAAAATTAATGGAAAAACTCCAATCAAATAATTTTGATGTTAAAGTAGAACCTAAAGGAAAAACAAAAAAGAAAGATTATGGTTATCTATATTGTACAAATAAACAAAAATTATAGGAATATTATTTATTAAAAACCTAATTCTTTATCTTTCTCAAATGATTTTTCCCATCCTAGTTTTGGAATAATGTGGGAATTAATCTTTACAACTTTTTCGTTATTCTTTAACCACTCTATGATGTCATTCATCGTAAAATATTCATCTTTATCCAAAAAATTTTCAAAAATTGTTTTTATAAATTCAAAATCTTCTTTGTAATCTAAATTAAATCTAAATTTTGAAAGATCCTCTTTGTAGTCTAACCGATGTATTTTGTATTTTTCTGGTTGCATCCAAATGTAAAATGTAACATGTTCTCTTTCTGATGGTTTTTTAGCATTATTTTCCATTTCGAGAAGTAGTTCCGACGAAAAAACTTCTACACTTGTTCCGTCTGGATATGTACTTGGAGACGGAAAAAGATTACTTACAAAATCATAATCGCCTCTTTGATATTCTGAAATCACATCATCAATAATATCTGAATCTATTAGAGGGCAATCTCCACATAATCTAACAATAGTATTTGCATTCAATAATTCTGCAGATTCCTTAAATCGTAAGAGTACATCATCTTCTGAACCCCGAAAACAATCAATGTTTAATTTTAAACATAATTCCTCAATTATGTCATCTGCATGATTTGTACTAGTTGCAACAATTATTTTTTCTAATTTTGTAGATTTTGAAACTCTTTTTATCATTAGCTCTAGTAAAGGGATATTTTTTACATTCAACATCACTTTTCCAGGTAATCTGGTAGACTGCATTCTAGCTTGAATAATGCCTACAATCATAATGATGATTTATCAAATACACATAAATGGTTTCTGACAAAAAAACCGTTATTGAGTAAAATACTCTTCTGGATAGACTCTAATTTATTATCATTCTTTGTTTCTTATTATCTACAAAAAAAAATTGATGATGAATTTTTTGCATTAATTGATATCACAAATAAGCCCAAAAAATTTTTTCAAGAACAAAATATAGTAAAATTCACAAAAAGTTGGTTTTATCATGAACATATTAATACAAAACTCCCATATGACGAAGATTATCTAAAACATTTTGAAAAAAAATATCATATTAATCTCTGGGAATTATCACAAAATGAGAGAATTTTCAATTCCTATAATGAATATTATAAATTTTCAAAAGATGAAATTTTATCAATTCTTACTCAAGAATGTAAATTATTTGATGACATTCTGTCTAAAACTAAACCCGATTTTCTAATCATTAGAGAAACTGCACTGCATCATGACTTCCTTCTTCATAAAATGTGCAAGTTGACAGGTGTAAAAATTCTCATGCTCAATCAATCTAAATTTGGATACAAATGTTTACTTTCGGAAGATCTTCATCATATTGATAATTTGAAAAATCTAAATGACATTCCACTCTCTGGCAGAACATTTAACGAATTAGAAACTTATCTTAATTCTCATAACTATTCTTCACAACTAATTTCATATAAAAATGAGTTATCTTCATCTAAATTTAATCTTCTAAGATCATCAATAAAGTATCTCTTATCTTCAAATTCAAATACTAAAACACATTACACATATTTTGGTAGATCAAAAATACGTGTATTAATAAAAGAATTGTCCTCAATTATTAAAACAAAATTAAGAGAAAATTTCATCAATAAAATATTAACAAATTCTATTCCTGAAGAAAAATTTATTCTATTCACTTTACACATGGAACCAGAACGTTCCTTGCTTTTGGCAGCACCATTATTTACAAATCAGTTAGAGACTGTAAAATCTATCTCCAAATCAATTCCTATAGACTATAAATTATTTGTAAAAGAACATTATTCTCAATCTATCAGAGGGTGGAGAGAATCTACTTTTTATAAGGAATTATCAAGTCTTCCTAATGTTGTTCTGATACATCCCTCATATTCCACCAAAGAATTAATCCAAAAATCATCGTTGGTGATTTCTGTAGGTGGTTCAGTTTCATTTGAAGCCTGTTTCTATGAAAAACCATCAATTATTTTTGCTGATCTAGGATTCAAACTTATTAATTCTGTATTAAAATTAGATAACTTCGAAGAACTATCATCTATAATTAGAAAGGCATTGGAAATAAAGCCAAAAATTGAAGATTTGGATAGATATGTCACTGCATTAGATTCTCATTCCTTTGAATATGATTTATGGGGATTTCAATTGAAATTCTTTAATGAATTCTTTTATAATGGAAAATATGTTGATGTAGAAATACCATCTGATAAAATGAAAAATTTTCTAATAAAAGAAAAAGAGATTTTGGAAAACTTATCTGAACAATATCTAAAAAAAATCAATGAAACAAAATCAATCTAATTTCTAACTAATAGTTCCTGCTTATAGTTTTAATAGAAGCCAACTATCATAAATTCGTGAAAAAAATTCAAATCTCTCCAGACCGTTCAATTGGTGATAATGAATACCCATTCATTATTGCTGAAATTGGGAATAATCATAATGGAGATTTAGAACTTGCGTTAAAAATGATCCAAACAGCTAAAGATATTGGTGTTGATGCAGTAAAATTCCAGGTAAAAGATATTGAGACATCTTTTTCACAAGAACTACTAGACAAACCATATGAAGGTACAAATTCTTTTGGAAAAACATACCGTGAGCATAAATTAGCTTTAGAATTCTCTGAAGAGCAACTAAAAAAAATATATGATTTTTCAAATAAAATTGGCATTACTTGTTTTTCAACTCCGTTTGATATTAACTCCGTTCAAATGCTTGAAAGATTAAACAATCCAATATACAAAATATCATCATTCCATGTAACTGACCTCAAACTAATAGAAGAAATTGCAAAAACACAAAAGCCAATCATACTTTCTTCAGGAATGTCTACGTATGAAGAAATTGATAAAGCAGTTGAATCAATCAAAAAATATCATGATAAATTTGTTCTACTTCAATGTACATCTTGTTACCCAACTGAAGATAAAGACGTTAACTTGAATGTCATCCCAACTTATAGAAAAAGATATGATTGTCTAGTTGGTTATTCTGGTCATGAAAAAGGTGTGGCCATCACTACTGCAAGTATTGTTTTAGGTTCTTCAGTTATTGAAAGACATTTTACTCTGGACAGAACTATGAAAGGACCTGATCATGCATCATCTGTCGAACCAGCTGGTTTATCTCTAATTGTGCTTCGTTCAAAAAGAATCTTTAATTCTTTAGGAAATTCAGAAAAAAATGTATTGGATTCTGAATTATCTAATAGGAAAAAATTCCGGGGTTATTAATTTAAGAATAACTTTCAAGTTTTATTAAATGCTATTTATTATATTTTATAATTAAATCTGCCATTTCTCTAAAAACTCCTTTCCCTCCTTCCAATTTACAAATATAATCTGCAATTTTTTTTATTTCTAATGCCCCATCTTTTGGTGTACATCTAAATCCAACACATTTCATAATTTCAAGATCATTAATGTCGTCTCCGATGTATGCAATTTCATTATCTTTTACGTTGTAGTCTTTACAAATTTTCTCTAATTCTTTTCTTTTATCAGAAATCCCTTCCAAAATTTTATCAATTTTCAATTTTTTTCCTCTAGCTGAATTAATTCTAGAAATCTCCCTAGTAATTAATACAGTTTTTATTTTCTTAGCCAATAGTAATTCAATTCCAATTCCATCTCTAGTATGAAATTTTTTTAATGCTTCTCCATCTTTTGAATAATACATTCCTCCATCAGTTAGAACTCCATCGATGTCAGATAATACTAATTTAATTTTCTTACATTTTTTATCAAAATTCTTTTCCATCATATGACTAATGAGATAGAGTTATTATTACTTCTTTTTCTATTTTTTTCATGTATTCTAATGTGTTTATGATAACAATTGATAATATTAGAGCTGATAAATTTGAAAAAAATTCCACATGTAAAATACCAAATTTGAATAACTTAATAAAAAATGGTATAATTTTCCGTCAAGCAATAAGCGGTTCAGATGGAACTACGATTGGATTATCAAATATTTTCACTGGAAATTATTCTGTTAAGAGTCAAACAAAAACCTATGATTTCAATAAAAATACCATTACATTCTTTGATGAATTACAAAAACTTGGCTATCACTTAATTGGCTGTGTACCTGAACTTCACTATCTTAAACACATCTCATCAAAATTTACTGAATCAGAAATTTACTCTTATGTAGATCGTTCATCTTACAAAGATCTTTTTAATGGTCTAGGAGATAAGATTGTTCAAAAACTTAAAACTAAAAAAAACCATCCCTGGTTTTTTTACATGCATCTAATGGATGCAAAACCTCCTTTCACTTTACCAAAAGAATATGATTCACAAGTTTATGGTGATTCAATTACTGATAGAATCTTGTCGGCCATTGATAGTTGGATTGGTAAATTCTTAAAAGAAATTGATCTTGAGAATACCTTAATAGTAATATCTTCTGATCATGGAAATTTCATCCCAATTGATGAAAAAGGAATTAACTCAATGCCAAATACCGTGAAAAATATTATGAAATCAACAAAAAATTCTCCTATTCCCGAATCAATAAAAACCAAATCATATGTTCAAGTAAGAAATGTAGTGAGATTTTTTAACAAAAACAAACTAAAAAATTTAACAGGATATGAAAAAAGAAGCTTTGAAACTAGAACAAAAACTGAACTATTTGATGAATTAATTAGAATCCCTCTAATTTTCTCAGGTTTGGGTTTACATCAAAATGAAATTAAACAACAAGTTAGACAAATAGACATCTTTCCAACCATTTTCGAAATTCTTGGCATTAAATCAACATTAAATTTTCAAGGAGAAAGTCTTTTTCCACTAATCCAAGGGAAAACGATGCAAGAAAAATCTGCATTTATTGAAAATTCTATTTTGCTTGATGATGACCAATCAGAGAATTTTTTTAATGAAGAAAACCTTAGCAAAAAACAATATGGTAAATTTATTGGAATCCGAACTTCTACACACAAATACCAAAGAACTCGTGAATCTGAAAATGGATTTGTATCGCTTTATGATCTTAGAAACGACCCAAAAGAACTAAAAAATATTGCAAATTTCTCAAAGAATAAACTTAATGAAATGGAAGAAATATTATTGAAAATCCTTAATGACAAAACACTAGAAAATGAATCGGAAGATAATTTTCTCTCAGAAAAAGAAAAAAAATCTGTTGAAGATGAACTTAAGAAATTAGGATATATCTGAACTTTAAATAGTTAAGTTAGAATACTAATAAAATCTCAAATAATCATGAATAAAAAATCTACTAATATTTTTTCATCTAAAGCAGATGTTTTAAAATACTTAAAAAACAATGTTAAAAAATCATATGTTGAAAATATGTCATATTTTACAACCAATGATTGGTTAAGTGATAAAAATTCTATCATTCAAAATATTAAAGAACATTTTAAAGAATCTAAAAAAATTATTATCCGAAGTTCTGCTTTAGGTGAAGATTCAATAGAAAACTCAATGGCAGGACAATATGACAGTGTACTAAACATATCTCCAAAATCTAAATCTGCAATAGAGAGTGGAATTAAACAAGTAATAAAATCTTATAAAAAAAATCATAATCTTAATAAAAAAAATCAAATCTTAATTCAAAATCAAACTGAAAATATTAAGACTAGTGGTGTAATTTTTTCTAAAACTCCCGATGTTGGTGATCCATATTATATAATAAATTTTGAGGATGGTGGAACAACTACTAAAACAACTCATGGATTATCTAATAACTTAATCAAAATTCATCGAAATGTAGCTACAAGTAAATTAGAAAAACGTTGGAAAGTACTTTTATTTGCTATTAAAGAAATTGAAAAACTTTGTAACTCTGATGAACTTGATATTGAATTTGGCATAACAAATTCTTTCAACATCATAATCTTTCAGGTACGTCCATTAACCTCAATTAAACAAAAACTAGAAAAAAATACTACAAAAAAAATATCAAATCAAATTAAAAAAAATCAAATTAAGCTCAAAAAAATAATAAACTCTAGAAATATTTCTAAATCTTTTATTTTCTCAGATATGACTGACTGGAATCCTGCAGAGATAATAGGTTCAAATCCAAATAATCTATCTTATTCATTATATTCCTACCTAATTACTGACGATGTCTGGAAAAAATCTAGAATTTATTTAGATTATTATGATGTTGGAAAAACTAAATTAATGATTAGATTTGGAAATAAACCATACATAGATGTTAATGCAAGTTTTAATTCATTAATCCCAAAAAATTTCTCTTCAAAACTTAGAAAAAAATTAATTGATTTCTATATACAAAAATTAAAAAATAATCCTTATTTACATGATAAAGCAGAATTTAAGATAATTTTTTCATGTTATGATTTCACTATTGATGATAGATTAAATGAACTAAAAAAATCTGGTTTTACACAAAACGAAGTAAATCAAATCAAAGAAAATTTACGATTATTCACAAAAAAATTAATCCTGAATGGAGAAAAATCAATCTATGATTGTGAAAACCAATTAGAAAAAATGATTATGTCAAGAAATAAAATTCTAAAAACTTTAAGAAGTAAAAATGTCAATCAAAAAAATAAACTTATACTATTAAAAACTCTATTAAATGACTGCAAAGATTTTGGAACAATATCATTTGCAATAATGGCTCGATTAAGTTTTGTTGGTTCTATTTTATTAAAAAGTCTACAAGATTCATCAAGATATTCATTCAACTATGATAATTTTTTAAATACTATTGCAACGCCATTAACTGAAATCCAAAATGATTTGATAGATTATAAAAACAATAAAATTTCTAAAAATAATTTTCTTAAAAAATATGGTCATCTCAGACCTGGTACTTATGATATTACTACTTTACCATATTCAAAAAATGAAACTTTTTTATCAGAAATTAATTTTTCTAAAAAAATTACTCATAAAAAAATAAAATCCACCAATAAAAAAATCAGTAAAGAAATTTTAAATGAGCTAACTCTTCCTCCTACATTTAATCTATTAGAACTTGTATCCAATTTGATCATACAACGAGAAAAATTCAAATTTGAATTCACAAAAAATCTTAGTTTAATTCTTGAACTTATTTCTACAATTGGAAAAAATTTGAAATTATCAAGAAAGGAATTAGCTTATTTGGATATATCTACAATACTGAATTCAACAAACAAGTCTAAATCAGAAATTAGAAAAGAATGGAATAAAAAAATTAATTCTAAAAAAAATACTTTTTTAATTAACAATCACCTTAGTTTACCTCAAATCATCTCCTCAAAAAATGACTTTGATATAATTACATACCATTTGTCTCAACCAAATTATATCACCCAAAAAATTATCAAATCCTCGCTTCTAGAACTTACCGCTGACACCAAATTTTCCTCAATCAAAAATTCAATTCTTTTAATTGAGAATGCTGATCCAGGTTATGATTGGATCTTCTCAAAAAATCCTGCAGGTCTTATTACAAAATATGGTGGAGTGGCATCCCACATGTCCATTCGTTGTGCTGAAATTGGTTTACCGGCTGCTATTGGAACTGGAGAGGTTTTGTTTGAAAAACTTAAAACTTCTACCAAAATTCAGCTTGATTGTAAAAACCAACAAATTTTTGTGCTTGAAAATAAAAAATTAGATAACTATATTGAGGAACGAAAACTCCTAAAATCACTTGGATACATAAAATAAAATAATTTGTATGTTGAAGAAGGTTTATGAAATCAAAAATTGGCATATCTCTAAGAATTACAAATGCAGAGAATTATGATGAAAAAAGAGATTCTCTAAGTCACGACTGGATCATTTTACTTGAAAAATTAGATATTATACCTGTGATGATACCTAACACAATTTCAAACATTGATAGTTTTCTTGACGAAATGAAAATCTCCGGAATAATATTATCTGGAGGTGATAATATTGGTGATGATGCTATTAGAGATGAAACAGAAAAAAAAATAATTAATTATACAATGTCTAATGATTTACCGCTAATAGGAATCTGTAGAGGAATGCAAGTTATCAATAAATTTTTTGGTGGAAAAATTAAAAATCTAGAAAATTCTAAACATGTGAATTCTCCTCATCTTGTTAATATCAATAGTAATCTATCTTTAGATCAAAAACAATTTGAGGTTAATTCATTTCATCATAATATTATACATAGTGAAGATTTAGGAAAAGATATCACTTCTTTTGCCTTGTCTGTAGATGATAATACTGTAGAAGGATTAATACATAATAATTTTTCAATATATGGTGTCATGTGGCATCCTGAAAGAAATCCTGATAATAATTCAGTTAACCTACTCAAAAAAATTTTTAATCATATATAATAAAATGAATTGTATTATTCTTGCTGCTGGGGAAGGTAAAAGATTACATCCTCTCACGAACTTAAAACCAAAGTGTATGGTTGATTTATTTGGAAAACCAATTTTACAACATCAATTATCTATTATGCAAAGATGTGGAATAAATGATATAACGATTGTTACTGGTTACAAATCTGAATTAATTAAATATCCAAACATACACTATATCCAAAACAAAAATTTTGGTAACACAAATATGGTGGAGAGTCTTTTTTGTGCATTAGAAAAATTTTCTGAATCAACAATTGTATCATATGGAGATATAATTTTTGAAGAAAAAATCTTAAAAAAATTAATTAATTCAAATCATGATTTCTCAATTATTATTGACAAAAAATGGGAAGATTATTGGAAAATACGAACAACAAACCCATTAAATGATCTTGAAAGTTTAAAATTAGATGATGAAGAAAATATACTCTCAATTGGCCAAGAAATTAAGACACTAAATGAACTTCAAGGACAATATATAGGGTTAATGAAATTTCAAAATGATGCTATTAAAAAAATCAAATCATTTTATTTAGAGTGTAAAGAAATTTATCAAAAAACAAATTCTAATCCATTGAATAATAAAATACCATTTGAAAAATCATATCTAACAGATTTCTTACAAGGACTCGTAAACTCTGGAAATAAACTAAAAGCAGTAAATATAGAAAATGGTTGGTTAGAAGTAGATACAATAAATGATCATGAAACATATGAAAAATTATTTAAAAGTGGAGAACTAAAAAAATTTTTTAGTTTATAGATATGAATCCTAACATTATCTTTGTTCTTTTAGACGGTGCACGTTTTGATAGATTAAAAATATCTGATGATTTTATGAAATTATCAAAAAATGGAACATTATTGAATAATGTCTCTACCGCTATTCCGTATACGTTTGGATCTTTAAACGTAATTTTTACAGGAAAATATGGAAAAGAGAATGGTGTAGATGGTTATTACAAAATGTTTCAATTAAAGGACCAAATTCCTTTTCTACCAGAGATCTTACAAAATAATGGTTATTTTACTGCTAGAGGTCTAATTAGTGACAAAATACTATCGAAAAGAGGTTTTGATATACGAAAAGATTTTGATGAACATACCAAAAATTTGAATCTTGAACATCCCAAATTAATTCAAGATGTTTTTGAAAAATCCAATGGTAAACCATTCTTTATATTCTTACAATACACTAGAATTCATACTGTCACTGTTACTGAAGTTCTAAAAAAATTCTCATGGGATGATAAAAATTTCTATGATGCAAAAACTGAAAATCTCAAAATATATGATAATGTTTTCAAAGAAACTGGAAAATATGCTTTAGATATTAAAAAAGTAATTGACGATTTGGGAATTTCAGATAACACAATAATTATTTTCTTTTCTGATCATGGAACGGGAATAGGCGAAAGATTTGGTGAACGTAATTATGGTTCATTTACTTTTGAAGAAACTATTAGAACTTTTTATTTATTTTTAGGCCCGAAAATTCTGAAAAACAAATCATCGAATTCATTATTATCCACAATTGATCTTTTTCCAACATTGCTTGAACTTTGTAATATTAAAAATAATTTTACTTTTGTTGGAAACAGTCTATGTAATTATCTCTACGGTAATGAAAAATCCCCCAAATCTCATGAATATACCTTTTCAGAAACAGGTGCGTTACATGGCCCATTTGTTTCTCCAGAAAAATCTAACGTTTTTTGTGTGAAATCTAATAAATTCAAACTGATATATTTGAAAGATCCCGATAAATGGGAATTATACGACCTACAAGATGACCCCTTAGAAAAAAATAACATCTTTGGCACTGGACTGAATATTGAAACAGTATTAAAAGAAACACTAGAACAATGGATTAAACGTTAGACAAACATTTTAAAATTGCAATATGCTTCAAAACTGGATGAATAATAAAATATGTTCTACCTTCGTTTTTATTTTGTTTCTTAAATAAAGACTCATTCAATATATCTTCATCAAGTAAATTAATCAATGTCTCTGATCTTATATGAGAATCATAAACAGTATCTAAAAACTCATGTTGAGGTGGACTAAATTTTTTTTGAAACACAATATCTCCTGTATCTAAACCTGCTTCCATAATGAATGCAGTCACTCCACATTTTCCTTCATTCAAAATACTATAATAGAAACATGTACTGCCTCTGTACTCTGGAACTATACCTGGATGAAAATGAATAAATTTTGTTCCTGAACTTAGTATCTCATTTTTTAAGATGCCTCCACCTGAAAAAATGTAATAATCCATCTTATTCTGTTTAACAAAATCCACTAATTCTTTCTCATTAATATTCATAAAATTAAATTCTCTAAATTTCAAATTATTTTCTACTAAAAACTCTCTTACGGATTTTGTAATAT